>CENL01030596.1_pt1 | contig 13103 bp, 8 predicted proteins | sample 530221 | NCBI WGS metagenome assembly CENL01 (sample SAMEA2619791, study PRJEB7988) | marine metagenome | isolation source: saline water (ENVO:00002010), including
ATCCGGAGGCGACCTCCTGCTGGAGTTCCGCCATCCGCTGGTTCTGCGCGGATTGGCGCTCCAGTTGCTGTGTGGCCAGTTCGGCCACACGACTGTTTTCGTCGGAACTACAACCGGCTACGGTCAGCAAAATCACCGTCAGTGTGATTGGTAGAGTCAGTTTTTCCATGTGCCCTCCAGCGTTGAATCAAGTGTCTGAGAATTCCCTGCAGCGCCAGCCGCAACCGCCGTTCCTTGATGAAAGCGACGACAGACAGTAACAGGGCGACCGAGACGAACGTTAAAATTATGTATTCCAAGCAATGCTCCTTTCTATTGGGGGATGTGTAAAAACAAAACGCCCCGCATTCCTGAGCAATGCGGGGCGTTTTTACTGATGAAGAATCTGTTTTGAGATCGAATACCATCGCACGATAGCTAATCTATCCCCTATTTATTATGACGCGTTTTTCGTCAAAATTCAGGTTGAGTGGATACAAATCACTGAGACGAATGTCTGAATAACAGCTCCAGTTATTTACTTATGGGGAAAAAGAAACTGACTCCGCCACCGATCAGGTAAATACCAATTAGAATTACAATCAGTCCTGCAATTCTGTTGGCAACTGGCCTGTGCTCCGGGTTTCCTTCGGAATCATGGGCTGACCCGGTTAGCATCGTGTAACAGCCAATTAAAACTACTGCGAAGCCGCCGATGACCATCGAATAGGGCTTCACACTGTAGAGGAAGCGGAGCGCTGGTATCAAAGGTAGTACCTTGACTGTAATCCATGACAAGAATGCCACTCCCGCCAGGATATTCCATCCAGGCAAAGGGGGGGCTGTACTATGCTCGTCGACAGGTTCTGGTATCGCAGGGACAAAGCCGGGAAATAATCCGATCTCGAATGCCTGATATTTTCGGCCATCCTCATGAATGATCTCCGTTTCAGGCTGGATGTAGTCCAGCTTCATGTATTCCATGAGTTCATTATAAGAGTAGGGGCCTGCGAGCAGGCCCTGATCATCAAACCGCCACTCCGTGGCTTCCTTGTTTTCTGGGATAATATTTTCACTCATATGAGCCTTTCTCTATTACCAGGTTGAAACAACATAATTCTCTGTCCTGTTTGTATATCTTCTTCAGGTTAAGGGGAGATACTGTTCATTGCGCCGCAGCCAGAGAAGTGCGGTGACCATAAAGGCAGCTTCACACAACCCGACAATCACAGCAAAGAAATCGATCAATTCGGCTGCCACTGTTTTAGTGGCATTATGAATCGGATCAGACATGGCGAGGAGTAGTATCACACCGAAAAGCATCAGAACCTGGACCGCAACGGCCACGACAATACTGAGAATGATGATCGTGGTTCCGGAACGACGTAATGCTCGGAGCCGCATCCCACCAATGAACAGGGCAACGGTGATGATCAGTGATGTGAACATACCGACGAACATTGCTAATGCTTCCACGCCCGCCAGGGGAGAGTTTTCTACAAATATGGGTCCACTTGTCAGATCTGAAACTGTATAGAACCACCATAACCAGGGAGACACTAGAAGGGTGTAGATACAGATCCAGTTTGCCATGACGGGAAGCCTGGGATTCGTGATCAAGGGCTCAATGGGATAGCTCTCCACAGGGGGAGACGGAGGAGATTGTAGAGCGGCTTCTTCAGTTCCAGAATCGAACTCACTCCAGGCAGTTAACGGCTTCCACTCCTTCTCATTTGGTGAGTAGGCATAATCAGCCCAGCTTATTTTGTTTGACTGCAAAGCATCACCGATTTCCTGGTGAGACAGAGGGCCTTCCACCACACCATTCTTCGCCAGCCACCACTGGCTCGGGGGATTTTCGATCGTTTTGTTATTTTCTTCGTGCATAAAACCTTCCAATCTTATCTAGATGAAATATTTTTGTTTTTACGCTTGTATGGGTACTGCTTCTTCTGCTGTATTCCCTCTGATTCCAGAGGCTGATCAGCAGCAGAATCTGGCTTTTTCAGCCGAAACAATGAGAGACTGTCACAACAACTATCTGCCCGTTGCCCGGCGATTCGTGTCCACCAATTGGACTAATTTACAGCAATCAAAAGATACTTATAGTCCGTGGTTATATCGTCGTTGTCAAGTGTTAAATACTTGCATGGCAAAACGAGCAGATATTTTGGTGAGATTTGGACAGCGGGTCCGGGAACTGCGCAAAGAGCAAGGTTACTCGCAGGAGAATTTTGCCTATGCTTGCGAACTGGACCGGACCTACGTCGGCGGGATCGAACGGGGGGAGAGGAATCTTTCGCTGCGAAATATTGAGCGGATCGCAGAGACACTCGAAATCAGTCTGGCGGAACTGATGGATGGAGTTTGAGAGAACTCAGACTGCTGGATCAGTAACCAGAACGACTCCCAAGCAATCAGAAGCGTCTACCATCGCCTGTCTAGCAGCCTCTGGAGCGCTAAACAGACGAGGAATCTTGACACTGGTCGCGTCATGTCGGCACACAGCATAACGTAGCCGTGCTGCCAGCAACTGCTGGCGAATTTGTTGGATGTCTGCTTTTCTCCATTTCGGGATGATCCTCGGGCCGCCAGAATAGTTAGTAAGTATTTCTGGATCTTCGAGATCCATTTCTTCATACCAGAACTGTAGCGCCGCTCTGATCAACATAATTTCTTGTTTCTGTAGCATAGATCTCCTTTCATTGAATTCTATTTTGATTTCAAGTTGATGGGGATGGGGTGAAAAAACATATCGAGTTGGGGAGTAATGGGCGGCTCCCGATACCATTTCCTATGAACGCTATTCTTCAACTTCAATAGTGAAAAAATATGGGTTGAACGCTTACCCAATAGATAATATCTCCCCTATATATCATGACGCATTTTTCACCAAAATTTAGGTGTAATTGCGTGATTAGAGGGAGCAAAGGCGACAAATTGCATTGTTCTGGAGTTTATCGCGGTCAGGACTGAATGCGATAGCCCAGGACTGGCGGATTACCGTGGTTCAACTGGTTGAAACACTTCTTACTGGCACTTTTGCGCGCCCCCAGAGCTCATGGTTTTTATAATCTGGGGCAAGCCCCACTGAAATTTGAGTTTTGATTCACTGGCACCGACCGGGGAGTTGAGAACGACTGTTCTGAGAGCAATCAGTAGCGCCTTAGCAGAGGAACCCACAAACAATGTGGTGCTACTAACTTATAATTCAGTGAAATGTAGGTCCTTAGTCCCTGCTAGCTGTGAAGATATCGAATGAGTTTTTCACTGGGAAAAATGTGCCAACTTGCCAATGTGCCGCCCCTTACATTGTTGCAAATATATTATTGCTAATCACAAAATATTTTATATACTGATATTATGAATACAAAGGCACTGGTTTCCTGGATTGGCATAACTGACCTAAAAGTTTCGCAGGGTGAATTAAACCATGGCGAGGGACCTATTGCGAGCGCCGCAAAAAAACTTAATTTTGATGAAGTCCATTTGCTTTCAGATCATAAGCTGGCTGAATCCAAGACGTTTACGAAATGGCTTAAACAGGAAACCGGAATCTCAGCCGATATTTGGCCAGTAAAACTTAGCAGCCCTACCCACTTTGATGAAATTTATGAAGGAGTTGTTGAGGTACTTCATAAACTTGATTCTGATGGATTGGATCGTCAATACACATTTCATACCAGCCCTGGGACTCCTGCTATGGCAGCGGTCTGGGTGTTATTAGCCAAAACAAAATTCCCGGCTGAACTGATCGAATCATCTATTGAGAAGGGTGTGAGAATCATTTCTCTACCCTTTGAGATCGCAGCTGACTACATTCCCAAACGTGATATCGAAGGGGACGAAGAAGTCCGCCGACTGACACAAGGACTCCCCCCCGAAGTACCAGAGTTTTCTGAAATAGTTCATCGCTGTAAGGCAATGAAAACGGTCATTGCCCAGGCTCGCCGCATTGCTATTGAGGATGTTCCTTTGTTGATCCAAGGTGAATCTGGCACCGGCAAGGAACTTTTTGCAAGAGCAGTTCATGCCTCTAGTGCTCGTGCTGGATGCCCTTTTATCGAGGTTAATTGTGGAGCAATCCCATCTGAACTGGTTGAATCGGAATTGTTTGGTTACAAAAAAGGAGCCTTCACCGGAGCAATCGAAAATAAAGTTGGTTATATCGAATCCGCCCACAGTGGGACATTATTCTTAGATGAGATAGGGGAATTGCCATTACAGGCTCAGGTAAAACTGCTTCGTGCACTTCAGGAAAGAAAGATAACCAGAATTGGTGAAGCCAATACAAGGGCGATCGACTTTCGTGTTATTGCAGCCACTAACCGAAACCTTCTGGAAGAGGTTGCTCAGGAGCGATTTCGTGAAGACCTGTTTCATCGGCTGGCCATTGGTGTTCTGAATCTTCCACCTCTTCGTGATCGCCCTAACGATTTAAATCTCCTGATTGATTACTTCCTGGATCGACTTAATTCCGATCGTAAAGATGATTCAAGGTGGGAACACAAGAATATTTCTCCTGGTGCAAGAAATCTTATGAATCAACATCCATGGCCAGGAAACATCAGGGAATTATCAAATACTCTCTGTCGAGCAGCCATCTGGTCTCCTGGCACTAATATAGGTGTAGATCAAATTCGTGAAGCACTATTCCCAGTTAAGCACCAACTCGCCGGATATGACAGCATACTTAATCGCAATTTGGGAAACGACTTAAACCTGCCTGAGCTCATCGCCGAAGTTGCACGCCACTATCTACTACGGGCATATGAAGAAACCAATGGAAACAAGTCTGCCGCCTGTAAGCTGGTAGGCCTTCCGAGCTATCAGACCTTTACAAATTGGATGAAAAAATACGGTGCCAAGCCGTAATGGCACGGCTATTGCTTAAAGGCAGTTTATCGAGTCAACGTTCTGAAACCTGCATTTACTTTAGGGGACCAGCCATGCCAGAAGCTGCACAAAACAATTCAAATGGTAATCACGGACCTCATTTCACAATCGATAATGAGAGACTGGGTTCTCAGAATAGAGTTGCTTTGCACCTTATCATAACTGATCCCGAAGTATGTTCTGAGTTAAACGCCCACGATTCAGAAGAAGATCGTAACCGATATGCACTGTCTGCATTGAGAATTGGGGCTTATGCGCTGCGTCAGGCCTCTGGGGCAATTGATGTTCATTCTGTCCGCGATGAAGTCGATAGCATGCTTCTCTCCCTGCGTGAAGTTTTGGCAGAACATTCTTCCCAATGCACAGGGGGAATATCCAACTCTCTCAAAGATTACTTTGATCCTGAATCAGGTAAGATAACTCAACGACTGAATAGTCTGGTCAAGCAGGATGGTGAGCTGGATGGTTTGCTTAATCGGCATTTGGGGGAAGATTCGTCGACTGTTGCTAAAACGCTGGCGCTACATGTTGGGGAGCAGAGTCCATTATTTAAAATCCTTTCACCCGAACAATCAAATGGGTTATTGGCTACTCTGCAGGAAGTGATCGAACTGGCGCTTAAAACACAACGTGACCAGATTGTAAAGAACTTTTCGCTGGATGATAAAGATTCGGCATTATCCCGTTTGTTAATAGAGGTCACTGATGCGAATGGCAAACTTCGAAAGGGTTTAGCTGATGACGTAGCTGAGGTAAGGAATGAGTTTTCACTCGACAACGAGGAAGGTGCTCTTGCGCGACTGGTAAAGCGAGTCGAAAAAGCTCAGGAACAGATCAATGATCAATTCTCTCAAGATAATGAAGATTCTGCTATGTCTCGCATGGCCCGTTTGCTGGAGACAGTCAATGGGACAGTGAAGGGAAACCTGACCCTTGATGATGAAAATTCCCCCCTTTCTTTGTTACGGCGTCAGTTGCTGGACGTTATAGGTCAAATTGAGAAGACTAATACTGAATTTCATGCTGAAATCAGAGAAACCGTTGCTGCGATGAAAGCTCGTAAAGAGGAAAAAACAAGAAGTACACGGCATGGTGACGATTTTCAGGATGCTTTAGGGAATTATCTTGAAGTAGATGCCCGCCATCGTGGCGATGTTTGTGAAAGAACTACAAACACAGTGGGGCATATTCCACGCAGTAAAACGGGAGACTTTGTCCTGGTTATGGGACCAGAGTCTATAGCAGCCGGTGGCTCTATTGCTATCGAGGCTAAACAAGAACAGGGATACAATTTGAAGTCGATCCTTGAAGAAATCAGTAAGGCACGCCAAAATCGCAAGTCGGAAATAGGTATCTTCGTGTTATCCCAGAAGGTCGCGAATGAAGAACATGATCTTCTCGCTCGATATGGTAATGACATCGTCGTCGTTTGGGATGCAGAAGATCCTACGACTGATGTCGTCCTGGATTCGGCACTGTCGTTGGCCCGTGCTCTAGTCACACGGCAAAGCGTTGTAGATAAAGAACGCACGGCAGATTTGTCTAAGTTGGACAAAGCGATGCAACGGATTGCTAAAGATGCGACTGATCTGGGTGAGATCATTAAATGGGCCGGAACGATTACTAACAATGGGACAAAAATTCGTGATAAGGCGGAACGATTGAAAAATGATCTCGAATGCCAGGTTCAGCATCTGGACGAACACCTTGAGCGACTTCGTACTGAACCAACTACTTGTGTCTGATTGGAGAATCACAACCATATGCCACTGAACGAAAAGGAAACCTGCAAGCAACTGATCGAACCCAAGCTCGAACCATTGGGCTGGGACTTCGAGGGGCAGCTGCGCATTGGTCCTGGTCGCGTGAACTTCAGCGGCGACAGTGCGGACTCGATGTACGATCCCACTCAAGCGATCATTGCAGATTATCTTTTGCGTTACCGTGGCGTCCCCTTGGCGATTCTGGAAGCCAAGGCAGAGTCGGAAGATGCCGAAGACGGTATGCAACAGGCGTCTCGATACGCCGACCGTTTGATGGTTCGGCACTCCATCGCGACCAATGGCCACGCCTGGATTCTCACCGATAACGAGACTGGCGAATATGAGTCGCTTTCTGCGCCTCCATCCCCGGAAGAAATCGTCAGCCGTATGGGCGTAACGATCGACTGGGATCGCTGGGAAGGTGCGTTCGCAGCCAACTTCCATGTCGACCAGGTGACTCGGAAGAAGACGCGACCATATCAGGAAATGGCGATTGCTCAGACCCTCTGGGAGTTTGCTCAGGGGCACGATCGCGCCCTGCTCCTGATGGCTACTGGAACCGGAAAAACCTTCACCGTATTCCAATTGATCTGGAAGTTGATGAATGGCCGTACGCTCAACCGGCAACATGTTCTGTTTCTAACTGACCGTAATAGTCTGAAGGATCAGGCATACCGTGCATTTAACGCATTCGATGCCAATGAGCGGGTAACCATCGACAAGGCGACCGTTGCGGATGGCAAACATCAAGTTGGCAAACTGTTCTTTGCCAACTACCAGAACCTCGACGAAGACCTCGGCGGGAAGAAGGTCTATGAGCACTACGATCCTGATTTCTTTGATCTTGTCGTCATTGACGAGTGTCACCGCAGTGGTTTCGGCGACTGGTTTGGCGTGCTGGAACATTTTGGTGAAGCGTTGCAACTTGGCCTTACAGCCACGCCTCGAGATCTGGATGAATCAAAGCGACCGCTGACACCGGAAGAACAGCGTCGCGACACGTATCACTATTTCGGCGACCCAATCTTCACCTACAGCCTGCGGCGCGCGATTGATGACGGATACCTCGTCCCCTACCTGCTTGAGGAACGCGTCACCAATATCGATGAAGACGGGTACACAGCCGAAAACGGCACACGCTATGAAACGAAGAACTTCGAGCGTGATATCGTTATCCCAGATCGCACCAAGGCCATTGCCGCCGACTTGTGGGAAATATTCGGTAAGTACGATCTGCGCGATGAGAAAACCATCATCTTCTGCGTGAACGATACTCACGCATCGTTGATGGCTGCGGAATTGCGACGGCTTTCCGGCGATAACAACTACGCCGCCCGTATCACGCGGTCAGAACGCAACAGCCACCAGCTCGAACGGAACTTTGCTGTCGTCGGCAACGGTAAACCTCGCGTCGCATGCACAGTCGACCTATTAACCACTGGTTTCGACGCACCTGACGTCAAGAACGTCGTCTTCGTGCGTCCGCTCAAGAGTGCCATCCTTTACAAGCAGATGAAGGGGCGTGGCACGCGACTCTGCGAAGACGTCAACAAGCGTTACTTCACGATCTTCGATTACTCCGGTGCCAGTGCCCTGGAAGATGCTGAGTTTGACGGCCATCCCGCAAACAAGCAGAAGGGCACGCTGTCCAAGTCCAAGCCCGCGAAGAAGAAGAGTAAGGACGACGAGCCCGAAACGCCGAAGCCGGTTGCCGAGAATGTCAACGTTGTTATGTCGACAACCAACCGCAGTATCTCGTTCGGAGACGGGCAATGGATGCCATTCGAAGAGTATGCCGAGAAATCTAAGGAGTTTATCCAGACCGTGTCAAGCAAGGATATCAGCCAGTTGCTGGCGATCTGGATCGATAAGAAAAGTCGCAAGGAACTGCGTGAGGAGCTTAGCGACCAGGACATCTACACCTCGGCATTCCGCCATTATCTGGAACTATCGGATACGGATGATGTCGACATTCTCGCCAAAGTCGGCTTTGATCTGTTTCAGGTTCCGACACGAAACGATCGCGTGTCCCGGTTCTGGGATGAGGAATCATCCTGGTACGAGCCGAAGTTTGAACTGCCGCGGCCTCCGTCGAACGATAACTGGAAGAGCGACTTCTGGCGAACGGCCCTCGACCACTATTCGCTGTTCGGCATCGACGATCTGGAGCAGGCACGGACCTACGCGGCCCCTCAGTTTGTCGACCAGTTCGGCAGCTTTCAGTCACTGATCAGCCGCTACGGCGGAGCACAACTTTTGAAATCAGATTTGGAGGAGGTCAAGGAGCACTTGTACGTGCCCATGGCCAATTAAAAGGACATCAATGAGTAAAGCGAAAACCAATAACAGCAACGGCTCTGTCGACAGCCGTCGGCAGGAGGTTCAGCGAATCGTCAAGAATGCTTGCGATCAGCTGAACTCCGAAGGTGTTGATGCCCGTAACTACGTTGAGCAGCTGGCCTGGCTGTTCTTCCTAAAGGCATTCGATGAAGCCGAAACTCGCCGTGAAGAAGAAGCCGCCTTCGATGACGCAGGGTATGAACGCCGTCTGTCCGGCCAGTACGCGTGGTCATCGTGGGCCTCGAAGACGGACCATCCCAATGAAATGCTGGAGTTCGTCAACAGTAAGCTGTGGACCAAGTTAACCAGCCCAGATCCGAAGAAAGGCCTGGGCGATGATCCGTTAGCCGAGCGGTTTCGCCGCGTCTTCGACAACGTCCGCAACTACTGCCGTCGTGGAGCGTCGTTTGCGCGAGTCGTGGCCCAGGTCAACAAGCTGCACTTCAGCAGCGACACCGACGTACATGTGCTATCGGAGATTTACGAAGACCTGCTCAAACGAGTTGCCGCTGACAGTGCGGGCTATGCGGGTGAGTTCTACACCCAGCGTCACATCATTCGAGCAATGGTCGAGGTCGTTCATCCGCAGGTTGGCGACAAGGTCTACGACCCGTGCTTCGGCACATGTGGCTTCCTGGGCGAAGCCGCCGATTACATGCGAGACCCGGAGCGGAATCCGAAGGCAAAGCAGCTCAGCGGTCGCGATCTGGAGAAGTTGCAATCGAAGACGTTCTACGGCCTGGAGATCAAGCCACTCACTTATCTGCTCGGAACGATGAACATGATCCTGCACGGGATAGAATCAGCCAACCTGGAACTTGGCAACACTCTGGAAGTTCACAGCGACAACATCTCCGAGAAGGATCGGTACGACGTCATCCTTTCCAATCCGCCGTACGGCGGAAAGATGGCATCCGAGCTACAGACCAACTTTCGGGTGCGTTCTGCTGCTACCGAGTGCCTGTTCCTGCAACACATTATGCGGAACCTCGCCAAGGGTGGTCGAGCTGCCGTGATTGTTCCAGAAGGCGTTCTCACGCAGGAGAATGCGAATGAAAAGGTCCGGAAGGAGCTGCTGGAACATTTCAATGTGCATACGGTGCTGTCGCTGCCCGCGGGGTGTTTTCTTCCATATACAAATGTCAAAACGAGCATCCTGTTTTTTGATCGCCCAAGTACAACACCTAAGCAAGGCGAGTGGGCTACCCGTGAGACGTGGTTTTATGAACTAACCAATGATGGGTTTGAGTGTAAAACGTCGCGCAAGCCTATCGCTGGAGGTCAGTTGCCGGACTTTCTCGCAAAACAATCTGGCAAGAGTACGAGCGAGCAATCGTGGTCTTTGACGATCGCGGAAATAAAGGAAAGGCAGTACGAGCTAGCAGCTAGAAATCCAAATAGACAACACGAGTTCGACACTAGGTCTCTGCGAGAGGTCCTCGACGTGACAATTTCTAACGAGGCGAAAATCACTGAATTGCTTCAGGAAATCGAAGAGATCGTGGCTAACGAACAGGAGGGGGTCGAGTGGCCGACCAAGCCGCTTTGCGACGTCGCAGAAATCAACCCGCGTCGACCATCAGAGTTGCGAGACTTGCCAGATAATCACATTGTCACATTCGTACCGATGCCAGCCGTCAACCAGTACCTTGGAGTGATAGATGACGCTGAACTTAGGCCGTTCGCCGAGGTCCGTAAAGGATTCACCTATTTCTCCGAGGGCGATGTCATATTTGCGAAGATCACGCCCTGTATGCAAAACGGCAAGTCAGCTGTAGCTAGCAATCTATCGAATGAGTTGGGTTTTGGTTCGACGGAATTCCATGTCATACGCCCAAACACAGAGCGTGTTCATGCTGAATGGATTTGGTTGTACGTCCGTCGGTTGCAGTTTCGAGTCGAAGGTACACATCAATTTCGTGGTGCCGTTGGCCAACAACGAGTGCCTGCTACATACCTAGAAAATGCAGAAATCCCACTTCCTGAGCCCAAAGAACAAGTCCGCGTTATCCGTCTCGTCACTCAGATTCTCAACCGGATTAGTGACATAGAGATGCTGAAAGCGGAAACCTGTGGCTCTCATATCCATTTGGAAGCGTTGCGGGATGCCGTTGTACGCAAAGCTTTTGCAGGGGAGCTGTAATCAACGTGGCTGATGTGTCGTTCCACAATGCGATCTGGCAGATGCTCGACCGAGTGCGTGCCAACTCTCCAATCTCCAGCAGTGAGTTTGGCGTGGCACTCGCTGCGCTGATCTTCCTCCGCTGGGCCGACTTCGAGGAAGCCGAACGGGAAGCCATCGCCGCCTTTGACGACGTCGACTACGAACCCGTGCTCCCCGCCAAATTCCACTGGCGATCCTGGTGCAACATTCACGATCCCCGCGAACTGGAACGCCTCTTTCGTGAGCTCCCCTCAGCGCTCGACCGTTTCTCCAATTCTCGCCACGACGCGATGACCACCCAACTCCACCGCGTCGCCCCCGCCGTCGAGAAACTGTCCCGCTTCCCCGCCGACACCCTCGCCCACCTCATCCACTGGCTCGCCGAGCAACCTTTCGAGACACCAGCGGACCGAATTGCGGTGCGTGACATCTTTGACGAGTTGTTGCGAAAGTCAGGAGATAGATGGGCTGGACAGTTCTTTACGCCCAAGCCTGTCGTCGAATTGATGGTCGCGCTCAGCGAGCCGAAATTTGGTGAATCCATCTATGACCCATGCTTCGGATCAGCAGGCTTGCTGACCGAGTCCTTTGATTACGTTCGAGGCCACCAGCCGACTGAGGTCCGGTCCGGCCGCCCTCCATTGAATATCGCGGGCGTGGAGATAAATCCTGACTCGTTTGTTATTGGCCTCACCCGACTCGTACTCTCGGGCGTCACTGATCCGCAACTTGAGTTTGGTAACAGTCTGGAAAGAGTGCCGTCTAATAATCCGTCTGCCGATGGATTCGACGTGGTCATCGCCAATCCACCGTGGGGCGGAAAAGTGTCGGACGACTACGGCTTACGGCACTACCCCATTCAGTCAAAGGATACTGTGACGCTGTTCATCCAGCACGCCATCTCGCAGCTGCGTCCCGGTGGACGCGCCGTCCTTGCTGTTCCACCTGGAAACCTATTCCGTGGATGCCGTGAGCAGGCTCTGCGAAAGATGCTGATTGAGGAACACACAGTGGATGCTGTGGTGGCATTACCTGCTGGAGTATTTCAGCCGCACACCAGCATCCCGTCGTGCCTCTTGATGCTTCGCAAGGGGGGGACCACAAAGTCAGTCCGAATGGTGGATTTGTCCTCGGATAAGAAAATGCAGCCAACAAAGGTTGGCGTGTTCCACTCGCAGGATGAGATCGTCAATCTTGTTCGCGATCCTCATGCCAGTCGGTTCACCTGGGACGTGGATGTCGAGACTCTAGCAGAACTTGACTTTGATCTTACGCCTAAGAAACGCAATCAAAGCGAGCTTTCATCCCTGCTGAGCGAGCTGCCAGATGAAATCGAGATTCAGCCGCTTCAGGATTGCTGCAAAATCACGGCGGGACGTTCGATTCCGTCTCGCGATCTCTTGGATGTTCCCAGCGTCGATGATGAAGGTCTCGTTCCTGTTGCTGAGATTTCAGCCGAGATTGCACAGTTGCAGGCGAGAGTGAATGAACTCAATGACAATGAGCCTGGGGAGCACCATGAGCGGATGAGCTTGCTCAAACACATGGAATCGCTGACGGAAGATCTTGAGTACCGCGAGTACGCTGAGTCGTACGAGATTCCGTACATTCGGATTCGTGATGTCGCAAACGGTGTAGCGGCGGCCGGGACAGCTTGGGTCAAACGCGAAGTTGCGAAAGAGATTGCCCCAAAGTGGAAGCTAAAGCACGGCGACGTGCTGGTATCTAAGTCGGGCACAATCGGAAAGACAGGTATTGTCAGAAATGGTGCTGTTGGTGGCCTGGCAGCCAGCGGCTTCTTTGTGTTGAGGGTCGACGGCGACCTGCTCGATCCCCATTTTTTGATGGCGTACTTGAATAGTGGCGAGGTTCGTTTCTGGCTGGAGGAGCGAGCACGGGGATCAGCTGCCCAACATTTATCGGTCAGATTATTCAAGGATCTTCCAGTCCCACTCCCGCCG
>CENL01003401.1_pt1 | contig 13065 bp, 10 predicted proteins | sample 530221 | NCBI WGS metagenome assembly CENL01 (sample SAMEA2619791, study PRJEB7988) | marine metagenome | isolation source: saline water (ENVO:00002010), including
CCGCAGGGGCCGCATGCGTTTGCCCAGGTCGCGCTCCATGGCCAGCAGGATGTCCGCGTTCTGCAGGGCCATCGCATCCAGGGTCGCGCGCGCGATGTGGCCGCGACCGCTACCGCGGGTGAGGCCCGTGAGGAGACCGCGTGCGTCTGGTGCCCAATGGGGTGCACCCAGCCCGGTCAGTGCGGGCACAAACTCTACACCACCGCTGTCTTCAACGGATGCCGCCAGCGCTTCCACCTCGGAAGAGCGCCGAATAAGACCAAGGCCGTCACGCAGCCACTGCACCGCGGCGCCGCACACAAACGCACCGCCCTCCAGGGCGTACACCGGATCAGCGTTGCCCAGCTGCCAGGCGGCGGTGGTCAGCAGGCCGGAGCGCGACTGCAGTATTTCAGCACCGGTATTCATCAGAATGAAAGAGCCGGTGCCAAACGTGCATTTGGCATCGCCAGCACTGAAGCAGGCCTGCCCGAACAGGGCCGCCTGTTGATCGCCGGCCACGCCGGCAATGGGAATGCCGTCCGGCAGGCCCGGCACATTGCGCGTGTGCGCGATCACGCCGCTGGATGGCACGATTTCGGGCAGGATACCTTCGGGCACCTCAAACAGCCCCATCAGTTCCTTGTCCCAGCTCAGGCGCTGCAGATTCATCAGAGACGTGCGCGAGGCATTGGAGACATCGGTGGCATGCACGGCGCCGCCGCTGAGCTGCCAGATCAAATAGCTGTCGATGGTGCCGGCGGCCACGCGCCCGGCGCGGAGCTTGCGGGCGATGCCCGAGGTATTGCGCAGCAGCCAGCGAAACTTGCTGGCGGAAAAATACGGGTCGAGCACCAGGCCTGACTTGCGTTTTACCTGTGCCTCGTGCCCGCCGGCTTTCAGCGTTTCGCAGAAGTCGGTGGTGCGCCGGCACTGCCAGACGATGGCGCGGTTAAGCGCCTCACCGTTGTCACGGTCCCACAGGAGTGAGGTTTCACGCTGATTGGTAATGCCGATGGCGACGACATCCGCAGGCTTGCATACACGCTTGCGCAGCACGCTGCGAATACCGCGCTGCACCGAGGACCAGATATCCGCCGCATCGTGTTCCACCCAGCCCGGTTGCGGATAGTGCTGGGGGAACTCGATATTGACGCTGGCGCGCAGCTGGCCCGCCGCGTCCATCAACGCGACGGTGGTACCGGTCGTCCCCTGGTCAATTGCGAGAACGAACGCGGCCATCTCAGCTGCCGAAGCCCTCTACTGCCTTGATCTCGAGGAAATCGGTGAAGCCATGGGCGCCCCATTCGCGGCCATTGCCAGACTGCTTGTAACCGCCAAAGGGCACATTGTAGCCGCCGCTGGCGCCGTTGATATGCACGTTTCCGGCGCGAATACGCGAGGCGACACGACGCGCATGGGCAATATCGCCGCTCTGTACATAGCCCGCCAGGCCGTAGGGTGTATCGTTGGCGATGGCAATGGCTTCCTCTTCGGTGTCGTAGGGGATCATGACCAGCACGGGACCAAAGATCTCCTCGCGCGCGATGGTCATGTCGTTGTTGGCTTCTGAAAACACCGTGGGGCGCACGAAATAACCCTTGTCGATACCTTCGGGGAGGCCGGGGCCGCCGCAAACCAGCTTGGCGCCTTCGGCGATGCCCTTCTCGATCAGGCCCTGGATCTTGTTGAACTGCAGCTCGGAAACCACAGGCCCCATGGTGGTGGCCTCATTGGCCGGATCGCCAACGACCACGCTCGCGCTGACTTCGGCCGCAATGGCTTCGGCTTCGGCCAGGCGTGCGCGCGGCACCAGCATACGCGATGGGGCGTTGCAGGATTGTCCGGTGTTGGTATACATGTGCAGCACCCCGCGCGTCACCGCGGCTTTCATGTCCACATCGTCCAACAGGATATTCGGCGACTTGCCACCCAGCTCCTGGGTTACACGTTTCACCGTGGGCGCGGCATTTTGCGCCACCAGGGAACCGGCGCGGGTTGAGCCGGTGAAGGACATCATGTCCACGCCGGGGTGGCGTGACAGCGCAGCGCCCACCGTGGGGCCGTCGCCATTCACCAGGTTGAACACGCCCGCGGGTACACCCGCCTCGTGCATGATCTTCGCAAACAAGTAGCCGGAAAGGGGCGCCACTTCCGAAGGCTTGAGAATCATGGTGCAGCCCACCGCCAGTGCGGGTGCCACCTTGCAGCCAATCTGGTTGACCGGCCAGTTCCAGGGCGTAATCAGGCCGCAGACACCAATCGGCTCCTTGAACAGACGGTGCTCGCCGAGGTCTTCCTCGAAATCGAACTCACGCAGCACGCGCAGGGCTTCCTGCAGGTGACCTAGCCCGGCATGTGCCTGTGCAGAGACCGCCAGCGATTTGGGCGCACCCATCTCTTCGCGGATCGCATCGGCCATGTCGTTGTAGTACTTCTCATAGGTTGCCACGCAGGACTCGAGCACGGCGATGCGTTCCTCCCGGGTGCTGTAGCCCCAGGTGTCAAACGCCTTACGGGCTGCCGCAACGGCACGATCCACGTCCGCCTCACTGCCCAGGGATATGTGCGCACACACGGACTCATCAGCCGGGTTTATCACATCGTGGACCTTCGGCGTTACCGGGTCGACCCACTCACCGTTGATATAAAACTGCAGATATTCGCGCATGGTACTCTCCATTGCTGATTATGGTTGCGCCGTAGTGTAGCACCCGAAGTGTGGTCGGCCACTACCCCAGGGGGTTATCATTGCCCCAATCCCGAATTGGAGTACACACAATGCAAAGTGATGAACTGACCCTGTTTCGCGACATGGCGCGTCGCGCCTTTGAACAGGAAATTTCGCCCCACTATGAGCAGTGGGAAGAAGAACACATGGTGCCACGCGAGCTGTGGCGCACCCTCGGCGCCGCAGGCCTGCTGTGTGCCGACATGGACGAAGCCTACGGCGGCGCGGGCACCACGCCCCATGTGACCCTGATGCTGATTGAAGAGCTGTCGCGCATGGGTTTCGGCGGCTTTGCCTCCGGTTTCGGTATTCACTCGAATATTGTGGCGCCCTACCTGGCGCGGCACGGCACAGAAGAACAGAAGCAACAGTGGCTGCCGAAGATGGTCAGCGGCGATGCGGTGGGCGCGCTGGCGATGACCGAGCCGGGTGCCGGCTCCGATGTACAGGGCATTCGCACCAACGCGGTGCGTGACGGCGACGAGTGGATTCTCAACGGCTCCAAGATCTTCATCACCAACGGTATGCACGCCGACCTGGTGATTGTCGCGGCCATCACCGACCCCGGCAAAGGCGCCAAGGGCACCTCGTTGTTCCTCGTCGACACGTCATTGCCGGGTTTTGAGCGCGGCAAGAAAATCGAGAAGATTGGCCAGCACGCGTCGGATACCGCCCTGCTGTTCTTCCAGGATATGCGCCTGCCGGCCAGCGCGCTGCTGGGGCAGGAGAACAAGGGCTTCGCCATCATGATGGAAGAACTGCCACGGGAACGCCTGGGCATCGCCGCGCAGGCCGTCGCCGCCGCCGAAGGGGCGCTGGCACTGACAGTCGACTACGTACTGGAGCGCAAAGCCTTCGGCCAGGCCATCGGCAGCTTCCAGAACACGCGCTTCAAACTGGCGGACGTGCGCACCCAGATCGCCCTCAACCGCGCCCTGTATGAACAGTGCGCAGACGAATACAGCCGCGGTGAACTCACCGCCGACAAGGCGGCGATGCTGAAACTCGCGTCCTGTGAAATGCAGTGCGACACCATCGACGAATGCCTGCAGCTGTTCGGCGGTTATGGCTACACCGTGGAGTACCCCATCTCGCGCTTTTACACTGATGCGCGCATCCAGCGCATTTACGGAGGCTCATCGGAGATCATGCGCGAGCTGGTCGCCCGTTCTATCCTCGGTCGGGCCTGAGCGCTGATGGGCGACGCGGAGAGCGCCCGGCACACGGATGTCATTATCGTCGGTGCCGGTTTATCCGGCATCGGCGCCGCCGTGCACCTGCAAACCCTGTGCCCCGGCAAGCGTGTCACTCTGCTCGAGAGCCGAGCGCGCATCGGCGGCACCTGGGACCTGTTCCGCTACCCCGGCATCCGCTCCGACAGCGACATGCACACGCTGGGCTACGACTTCAAACCCTGGGTTCACGAGCGCGCAATTGCCGACGGCGCGTCAATTCTGGAATACATCAACAGCACGGCAGACGAGCACGGTGTGCGCGAACGCATACACTTCCAGCACACAGTGCGGCACGCCCGCTTCAGCAGCGAGACGGCGCGCTGGACGCTGGACGTCGCCGTCACCAACGAACAGGGGGAGACCCGCGAAGAGCACTTCAGCTGCCAGTTCCTCTTGCTGTGCTCCGGCTACTTCAACTATGCCCAGGGCCACGCGCCCGAATTCCCCGGGCAAACCCACTATCAGGGCACGCTGGTACACCCCCAGCACTGGCCGCAGGATCTCGACTACCGGAATAAACGTGTGGTGATTATCGGCTCCGGTGCCACCGCCATGACGCTGGTACCGGCGCTGGCTCAGGACGCTGCCCATGTCACCATGCTGCAGCGCTCCCCGACCTATGTGGTGTCACGCCCCAACCGCGATTGGCTGGCCAACCTGCTGCGCCGCTGCCTGCCCGACCGCTGGGCCTATGCCATCACCCGCTGGAAGAACACGAAGCTGCAGCAGTGGGTGTACAACAAGAGCCGCAGCCAGCCGGAACAGGTGAAGGCGCACCTGCTGCGCATGCTGCGCAACGCGCTGGGGCCGGACTTTGATATCGAAAAACACTTCACGCCGGCCTACAACCCCTGGGACCAGCGTTTGTGCCTGGTGCCGGATGGCGACCTTTACGCGGCCCTGCGCAGCGGCAAGGCAGACGTGGTGACCGATCACATCGTCACCTTCACGGCAACCGGCATTCGCCTGCAGTCCGGCGAGGAATTGCCGGCGGACATCATCGTCACCGCGACCGGGCTGCAACTCGTGGTCATGGGCGGAATCGCATTTGAGGTCGATGGTGAAGCGGTGGACTTTGGCGCCACCTGGAGCTGGCGCGGCATGCTGTTTTCCGGCGTACCCAATATGGCCAATACGTTCGGCTACATCAATGCCTCATGGACTTTGCGCGCCGACCTCACCGCCCGCTTCGTCTGCCGTTTGCTGAATGACATGGCGCGCCGCGGTGCCAGCCAGGTCACACCCACACTCAGGGCGAGCGACCGGGGCATGACGGCGCGGCCCTGGGTGGATAATTTCAATGCGGGTTACATCGAACGCGTGGTTGACCTGCTGCCCAAGCAAGGCGACCACGACCCCTGGCAGAATTCACAGGACTACCATCGCGACCGCAAGACCCTGCCCGTGGCACCGCTGGATGACGGCAGCCTGGTGTTCAGCAACCCGCAACACGGGGAGCTGCGCCAGGCGAGCTGAGCCCGCGAGGTCAGCTGGGAGCAATCACACCCTCTGCGGCGAGTTGCGCCAACTCCTCGTCACCCAGGCCCAACAGCCCCTGTAACACTTCGCGGTTGGCGCTGCCGAGGGCACCCCCGGGCCACTCGGTGCGCCCGGGCGTCGATCCCAGGCGCGGCATGATCGCCGGAATCTTCAAGGGCTTGCCGTCAATCTCCACCTGCTCAAACAGCCCGCGCGCCTGGTACTGCGGATCGGCAAGCATATCGGCCACCGAGTAAATCGGCCCCACCGGCACGCGCGCCTCTTCCAACACATTGATGACGTGCGTGGATGAGTGCTGGCCACACCACAGGCCCAGCGCCTTGTCGATCTCCGCCTCGTGCCGCACGCGCCCGACGTTGTCGGCGAGCTCGGGATCTGCCGCCATATCCGAGCGCCCCGCCACCGTCATCAAACGCTTGAAAATGGCATCACCATTGCCGCCGATCACCACGTACTTGCCATCGTCGCAGTGATAGGTGTTGGTGGGCACGATACCCGTGACGGTCGTTCCGGCCGGTTCGCGCACCACACCGGCGCCATCGTACTCGGGAATCATCCCTTCCAGCAGGTTGAAAACGGACTCATAGAGAGCAACATCGACGACCTGCCCTTCTCCGCCCGGCTGCGCACGCTGCAACAGCGCCAGCGTGATGCCCAGCGCCGCGTGCAACCCCGCAACGGTATCACCCAGGCTGATATTGGGCCGCACCGGCGCCTTGCCGGACTCGCCGTTGATATAGCGAAAGCCCCCAAAGGCCTCGGTCACCGACGCATAACCCGGTTTGCTGGCGTAGGGGCCCGTCTGGCCATAGCCCGAAATTCTCGCGTATACCAGGCGCGGGTTACGCGCCTTGACCACGTCAGGGCCCAGGCCCCAGTCCTCCATGGCACCGGGACGGAAGTTTTCCACCAGCACATCGGCACTGTCGAGCAGCTGCAACACCAGCGCCCGGCCACGCTCGCTTTTCAGGTCGAGGGTAACGCTTTTCTTGTTGCGGCCCAGGCTGCGGTACCAGAGCGAAGTGCCGTCCTGTACCACGCGCCAGCCGCGAATAGGGTCGCCCGTCGGCGCCTCCACCTTGATCACCTCGGCGCCAAAATAGGCGAGAATGGTGCAGGCGAAGGGCCCTGCCAGCAACTGGCCCAGTTCTATCACGCGCAGCCCCTCCAGCGGCCTCGTTGCACTTGTCACAGCCTTTCCCCCAAACCAAAACCCCAGTATACCCCCACCGCCACCGCGGGTCAGACCGGAACAGCCGCCAGCCCGGAGATCACCAGCAGGGCAAAGCCCGCGGTCACAGAAACGATCGACAGCAAGGTGGTCAGCACAATCATGTTGGACGCCAGCGTGCCGTCTCCCCGCGCCGCCACGACCATCACAAAGCTTGCGGCGGCGACCGGCGAGCTCAGCAACAGGAACAGCACGCCCAGTTGCATGGGCGCAACGCCCAGCGACACCGCCAGCACGACCCCAATAGCGGGGCCCACGAGCAGCCGCCAACCCGCCGCTTCCCAGGTCACCGAGCCGGCACTGCGCAGCAGGGAAAGGCGCATGGCCGCGCCGATGCTGACCAGCACCAGCGGCAAGAAGCCCTGCGACAACAGCTGACTGACCACGGGTGTAAAACCCGGCAGGGGTATGCCGGATAGGGCATACAACATGCCTGCGCCAATGCCCAGCAGCAGCGGGTTGCGCACCAGTCCAACCAGCAGCCCGCCAAGCGAGCGGCTGCCTCCGTGTGTCACCTGCAGCACCCAAACCGCCAGTGCATTGTAGAGCGCCGTCATCACCGCGACCGGCAATGCCGCAAGGCTCAGGCCCTGCTCGCCGTAGGCTGCATGACAGAGAGCGAAACCGAGTATCGCCAGGTTGGAACGAAAGCCCGCCTGCACAAACACGCCCAGCGTGGGCGGTGCAAAGCCGCGCCAGCGGGCATAGATCCAGCTGAGACACAGGGTGAGCACCGTTGCCAGCACCCCCGCGAGCAGGTAAGTGGCACCGCCCATGGCGGCAAAATCCACGCCGGCGGCGCTGATGAACAGCAGCAAGGGCAGCGCCGCATTGAAGGCGAACTTCGAGATGGCCTGCACATGGCGTGGCTGCAGCCAGCCCAGTAAACGCAGCACCAGGCCCAGCATCACCCAGCCGAAGGTGGGCAGGCTGACTGCCGCGGCGGTCAGGGTGAGTTGCCACAGGTTCAGGTCGGGCACGGCAGGTAAATGCGCAGTGCGTGCTACGCCAGCTCGCGCAGGGAGTCGCCCAGCGCGTCCAGCAAGCTGTCGATCTGGGCCTCTTCAATCACGAAAGGCAAACCCAATTGCACCGTATCGGCCCCGTAGCGCACATAAAACCCCTTCTCCCACATGCGCATGGCCACCTCGAAGGGACGCCGCGCCGGTTCACCGGGGTAATGCGCCAGCTGCAGCGCGCCGGCAAAACCGTAGTTGCGAATATCCACAACATGGGGAGCGCCCTGTAGCTGGTGCAGGGCGGCCTCGAAGTAAGGCGCCATGCGCGCCACACGCTGCGGCAGCTGCTCCTGCTCCAGGATATCCAGCGCGGCCAGCGCGGCGGCACAGGCGACCGGGTGGCCCGAGTAGGTGTAACCGTGGGGGAACTCGAGCATGTAGTCCGGCCCGCCCTGGGCCATGAAGGTATCGTAGATGTCGCCTTTCGCAATCACCGCTCCCATGGGAATGGCGCCGTTAGTGAGCTGCTTGGCCACGTTCATGATGTCGGGGACCACACCGAAGGCATCGGCACCGGTCATTGCGCCGCAACGGCCGAAACCGGTAATCACCTCGTCGAAGATCAGCAGGATATCGTGTGCACTGCACAGTTCCCGCAGCCGCTGCAGGTAGCCCACCGGTGGCGGGATCACGCCGGCAGAACCGGCCATCGGTTCAATGATCACGGCCGCGATATTGCTGGCATCGTGCAGGGCAATCAGCTCCAGTAGCTCATTCGCCAGTTCTGCGCCTTGGCCTGGCATACCGCGGTTGAACACCGTGTCCGGCGACAGCGTGTGAGCCAGGTGGTCTGCCTCGACCGCCGGGCCAAACAGCTTGCGGTTGGGGCCGATGCCCCCCACCGAAATGCCACCAAAGTTGACCCCGTGATAGCCCTTCGCCCGCCCGATCAGGCGTGTTTTCGCGGGCTGGCCTTTCAAGCGCCAATACGCCCGCGCCATTTTCAGCGCCGTGTCGGCGGCTTCCGAGCCGGAGTTGGTAAAGAACACATAGTCCAGCCCCTGCGGAGTGAGGGACTTCACCCGGTTGGCCAGTTCAAACGCTTTCGGGTGCCCATACTGGAAGGCAGGCGCGTAATCCAGCGTGAGTAACTGCCGCTGAACCGCCTCGGCAATTTCCGGGCGGTTGTGCCCTGCGCCGCTGCACCACAGGCCAGACAAGCCATCGAGCACCCGGCGGCCGTTATCGTCGATGAAATGCACACCGTCGGCAGCCACGATCATGCGCGGGTCGCGCTTGAACTGGCGGTTACCCGTGTAGGGCATCCAGTGTGCCTCCAGCTGCGCGCGAGTGAGTTTGTGGCGGGCGGGTGTGGCGGTCATGTTCCTTTTCCTCTCGTTTCCTGCCCGCATTCTAGCGCTGTTCCGTGATGTTTAAATAATGCCTGCGCTCTCACGCCAGGTTCACGGGTCGAAAACGCTGTCAGCCAGTCCGCCGTGCATTGGATTGCAACTCCTGCTTCCGGCCCTGGAATCCATCGAAGAGACGTCGATGCGCTGTGTAGGAGAATTCATCCACCCGCTGTTCGTAGTCCCTGATCCACGCGATGAGCATCGCCAGATTGGCATCCTGTGCCGCAGGCGAAGAGTATTTGTGGGGCTCCCAGGGGCGTTGCCTGGCGTTCTCAATACAGGTTTCCGTACCTGGATTGAGAAACACAACTTCAGTGGCGTGAGGCATGGCCAGCTCCAGCAGGTCCGCGTAGCAGCCTTCAAGCACCCAACTCTCCGCCGAGTGGACAAACTCATGTATGGCGCTGCGACTCGCTTCCAGGGAGCGCCGTGTGGGTGTCTCGGTGCCGGCCTCCCAGGCGATGGTATCGAGGTCCAGCAACGGGCACCCCAAACTGGCAGACCGCGCCAGGGCGAGGGTTGACTTGCCCGAGCCCGAATTGCCGAAGATCACGACCCTGTGCATAACAACACCTCACTCCGATCAGCAACGCCGCTGCACTACCCGTCAGGCAGCTCATCAAACTTGGGCAGATCATCCTGCCAATGATGCCAGGGCGCTTTGGACCCCACATATACATGAAAATCCGGTTCCTTCGCCGTCGCATCGTCCAGCAGCCCCAATCGAATGTTCGTGGTATCCCAGTCGACCTTCTCGTTCAACAAACAGGAGCCACAGCGGCTGCAAAAGGCAACGTGAGAGCCGGGGTACTTGACGTAGTAGCTCATCAACTCCCTACCCTGCACTACGGTTAGTTGCTCTTTTTTCAACCCGCCGAACACCGAGTTGGCTGAGCCGGAAAATTTCTGGCACTCATTGCAGTGGCAGTAACCGGCGTACACGAACTCACCTTCAATCTCGAACTTGACACCACCACACAAACAACTTGCCCTCATGGCCGTATCCCTCGCTTGATGGTTTCGCAGAATGACGCAGATGCTGACTCAATTTCAAGCCACGCGGTAGTGTGCACGGAAGGTATGTGTAGAGCGCCTCAAATTGCTGCTGCCAGATCGTGGGCCTGGTTCAGTCCAACAGCCCACGAATTCTGGCACACCCATCAGCTCCCTGCTTCTAGTCGGTAACCTCGCCGCTGATGATCGCTTGTTCATTGGGCAAGCCGCTCAGTCCGACGCTACGCAGTGTCTTCAAGGGCAGCCGATACAGTGCTACCTGTGGTGGCTCACCTGCGGCCTTGATAAGGCGCAGACTCATGCCGCCGTGGACGTGACCGTAGGCATCCAGCCATACGCCGCCGACCTCGGGGTCGGCATCGGCGATCACCACGAACACGGAACCATCGCTTTCATAGCGAGCCCGAGATTTGGTGGTATAACCCTGACCCTCCTCGTAGCAATCGAGGTTTTCCTGCCAGACATTACACAATTGGAAGATCCAGTATTCACAGGGGCCAGGCGTGAAGTGCAATACCAGCGCTTCGTCCGCCTTCTTTTCCCATGCACCGAAGCCGTGATGCCGGTCGGGTACGCCGCCATTGCTCAGATAAAGAGCGCGGCTGAAGCGGATACTGTTGGCCCGCTTGCTGAGGTTCTCCTGCCACCAGCTACGCACCAGTTCCACGTAGGCCAACACCAGCTGGCCTGCCTTGGCCAAGCCGGCGCTAACCTCGTCAGCAGCTATGGGCCGTGGTGGCACGTTATCCAGACGCGCGATGGTCATGGTTGGCGCGACCGTATTTGCCCGGTCGTGGTACAGGGTGCGCACGAGAATTCCCACGCAATCACTGGTAATCGATAACCAGTTGTTCGTACCCGCCGGTTGCGTCTGGCTCACGATGATCTCGAAATTGCCGTCGGCGTCAAACTCAATTGCTTCGCTGGGCAGGAAGCCGGTGGTCGTCAAGGTGGCAGGATCGAACTCCTGCAGGCCGCTGACCCCGTGTTTGGCCCAGTCTCGTGCGGCCAAGTCGTCGGGCTGCTTTGCGCTCCAGGCGGCAATCACAAAATACGGCAGCGTGCCACGGTTGCCATGAATGCGGTAATCGTACGAGCCATCGACAAACTCGGCCAGCAGGTGATCCTGGTCTGGCGATTGAAAATTGATGCTCTGGCGCCAGGGTGCATCGCGCAGGCGCGGGCGATCGGGTTCACAGTTTTCCATGTAGCGCTCGAAGCCGTTGCGCAGCAGACGCGTTAAAAAACGGTACCACTCGCTGCGGTCCAGCTCAGTGATCTTGCCTTCAAACTCGTCAACGATGTGCCCGGCCGAGCGTACCGTTTCACAAAAATCATCCCAGGCAGCGCCGCTCTTGAGCCGCTCTGCGGCGGCCCTTTTCCGGCTGGAGGGCATCACAAAACCTCCTTCTGCACCGGAAACCGCGAGTAGTAGAACGCAAAGCGTTCCCGCAAGGCCGCCACATCGATACCGAAATCCCCCGCCAGATCGTAACTGACCTTGCCGTGCTTGCCCCTCGGATTGGCCCGCGAGTAGCGCTGCATGCTGCGGGCTGCGCCACTGTCCAGTTCCAACCCGGCCATGGCGTATATCTTCTCAACTGTGCTGCTCTGATCTGCCATGTACTCGTGGAACAGTACATCCAGGGTTTGTGCTTCAGGCAGGCGCTCCCGGTCGCGCACACAGGCAAGCAGCAGGCGTTCTATGCGCTCTATCCAGTAATCGGCGAGCTCACCCAAGTCGACGTGCGTGCGCCGCAGGCGGTCGCCATAGGCAATCATGGTCATCGCCGATTGCAGCACGGCCACTGGGTCGCGATGCGTAATCACATAGGTGGCATCGGGGTAAATGGTCTGCAGGGGTACCAGGTTTTCCATATGCGGTGGCGATTTCATCACCCAGCGGCTGGGGCCGCGCTGCCAGGTCATGGCCTGCAGCACTTTCTTGCCGTAGGCGTAGTGCGGCGTTTGGTCGTGGGCATAGTAGTAATCACGCCAGCGATAGGGCCGCGACAACCATTCGGGCAGGTAGGTCGAAAAATCCAGCGCCTGCAGTTCGATGTCTTCGTGCACATGGTCTGGCGCCATTTCGTGCATTGCCGGCATCAGCGGCAGGAGAGATTCAAACGCGCTCCACACTGCTTTGGTCGCGGTAAACCGGGGGTCCTCCCCTGCGCCCTCAGCCGCCTGTCCGGGTGCGGGAATTGGCTGCATGGCCTCCCACAGGGGCATGGAGCGCAGGCGCTCGTCGGCCGCGAGAATATTGACAAGATTGGTGGTACCCGAACGCGGCAGGCCGGCAATGATAATCGGGCGGTCGATCACGACCTCGGCAATATCCGGGTTGCGCTTGAGCAGGTCCTCCAGCAACAGGCGATTGCTGGCGTAGCGGACCGCATCATTGAACAAGCCGGCCCTGCCCAGCGGCCCCAGGCCCCGATCTTCGTCAAAGCTCATCAGCCAGACACTCAGGCGCTCGCGAAAGTCACCGGCACCAAAGTCACTCAAGCCTGTTGCCTGCTGCGCAGCGGCCAACACAGGCTCCTCCTGCATGTGCACCGGAGGAGCGGCGGCAATTGCCTGACGCTGCATGGGTGTCAGCTGTGGCGCACCCAGGTCGTCAATACGGATCGTGGGTTCAGTCATCAGTGTGCTCCCTGCTGTTGGGGACCTTGGGGGGCCGTCAGCCAGATACGGTGTAACCGCCGTCCACCGCCAGTGTCTGGCCGGTAATCCAGGACGCACCCGCACTGCTCAGAAACAGCACCGGCACCGCAATATCCTCCGCCACGCCCAGCCGCCCTGCCGGGGTGCGCGCCAGCGTGGGCTGCGACCATTCAGGATTGGCGATTGTGGCGCTGGTCATGCGGCTGGCGGTGAGGCCCGCCGCTACCGCATTGACGCGGATGTTGCACTTGCCCCACGCCACGGCCAGGGCACGCGTCAGGCCGACCAGTCCGGTTTTAGCCGAGCCGTAGCCCGGCACAATCTCCATGCCGAAGAA
>CENL01014247.1_pt1 | contig 12993 bp, 11 predicted proteins | sample 530221 | NCBI WGS metagenome assembly CENL01 (sample SAMEA2619791, study PRJEB7988) | marine metagenome | isolation source: saline water (ENVO:00002010), including
TCTTGTATCGCTTAATCCTTGTTTTGCAAATTCTTCAGTAGTTATTAAACTACCTACTTTTCCTGATCTTAATAATCTACTACCAGTAAATAAAAAACTACCACCTTTAGTAAACATAAATAAACTAGAAGGATCTGTTAAACCACCTAATACTCTACCTACAATGTAAGATGGAGATCCATTTGCTTTTTTAGAATCTTCTACAAAATCTGTAATTAATCTTTTAGTTTGTTTTGCACTTTTACTATGTAAAAAATTACCAACATAAGGTTCAAATCCTTTAATTTGGAAATCATTAAATATATTATAATTAGGATCTTCTACAAATTCTGTATCGTTTTGTGCAACACTAGCATCAACTATATATTTAAAACCAAGACCAAATATATTTTCATCTGCCCATCCAGCACCTACATCTCTTACATCTTGAAAATAATTTAATGGTTCTGTTGGATCTGGTCTACCATTAATAATAGGTTTTTTAGCACCTATATCTCCTATAGTAGATACATCACCCATATTAATCTAATACAGACTTACTTTTTTTACTAATTTGTGGAGATGTTACTTTTTGTAAATCTGGAAAATATGTCATTTGTCCTTGCGACCATGCAGATATAAATCCAGATACATCTCTCATCATTGTTCTAAAACCACCATATCCTATTGCAGCTTGACCTTCTGCATCATTCCATAATTCATTTAATAAAGCTGGTTCATATTGTTTTACTTGAGCAGCAGTTGATCCTGAGTAAAACTCATCTGTTCCTTCTTTATAACTACCAAAGTTGCCAATATATTTCATATCTCCAGTTTCTATAAAGTTTTTTAATGCTTCTTGGAATCTTGGTCCAATCCATGTAGAACTATTATAAGCTAATTTAACTAATGCTACTGCAAGATATGCATTTTTGTTAGAAGTTAAATCATCAATACCAGTAATATTTTTTACCATTTGTAATTTATCATCTAACATTTTCATCATTACAATGTTATTAACTTCTCTTGTAATTGTTTCTTCACCAGTCATTAATTTTTCAATGTCATAACCTAAGTTTGTTAATTCTTTAATAACAGTAGGATCTTTTAAAGATAATCCAGTTCCAATAGTAGGATCACCATTATCTGATTTCATAAGATCATATTCTGCTTTTTGTATTTTACTATCTTGAGCAGCCATTTCTACTGGTCCACCACCACCACCTCTTGTTCCAACATTAAATGTTTTATTTCTATCTCCTGTAAAACCAGAATCATATGCCTGTGCATAAAATCCACCTTCTTGTTTTGTAACGGAATCCATTAATAAATTAGTTGCTGTGTTTTGATATCCCATGCCTGTTTGCTCCTTACCTTCAAATTGTGAAGCTAGATTATCATCAAATACTCCAGCTTGTTTTTGTTCTTGATATGTTAAAAAATTAATTTGATTTTCTTGTAACTGTCTTTCAACAGTATTCATATCTATATTAACATCAGGTAACCATTCAATGTCATTAAACATTCTACCTAAATCTTCTATTCCATTTTTTCCTTTGTTATAACCATTATAAACAAGATTAAACATTCCTTTTAAAGTTTGCATAACTAATGGTTGTTCTTCTACATTAGCAAAACCATATGTTTTAAAAAATGTTTGTGCTGCAATATTTTGTGAACTCCAATTTTGCCATGCTTCATTTTGAAAGTCCGCTCTTACACCACTCAATGTTAATGATGAATTTAATTCTCTATTAACTTCTGGTTTAAAAGATGCATCAGGATCATTAGGATTATTTAATGCCATAAAAATACCATCACCATCTGTATCTATAGATATTCTATAAGTTGGATCTCCTATACTAGCTGGATCATAATCAAATCTAATTCTTTTATTATCCATCATTCCTAAAATATTTTCAGCTGTAAAAAAATCAGAGCTAAGACCTAATGCTGCTCTTTCTCCATCATTTAAATTTAAACCTCTATTTATAATAGTCATAGTAGCGTCTGTTTTAATTTCATCAGCACTCATACCTTTTTTAGTATAAGTTTGAAACATAGGATATTTTACTAATTCTTTAACCATTTTCATCAGGTCCATAACCAGCAGTTCTTATTGTATTTAAAATGTAAGGTAATTGTTTTTTTAAATTTTCTTTAATAGTACTTTCTGTCATAGTTGATTTATATGTTGAACCAAACATACTTGCTACTCTCATATCAAACATTTCTTTTGCTTCTTGCAAAACTAATCTAAAAGATGGTTCTAAATCTTTATCATCTCCAAATAAATTGAACTCTACTTCCCCAGTTAATAAATCTTGATCTGTAAAAAATAAACCCCACCACGGACCATCTTCTTCTCTATCTTTAAAAAAGTCATACATTATTTCATTTACATCTAAACCAGAATCTTGAATTACTTGATTCATATATAATATTTTATCATCTAAAATTGTTTGTTCTGGATATACACCACTAATCCATTTTTCTACTACTAATGATTGGTATTTACCAATAGTATTTTTACCTAATATGTCATTAATTTCCTTTTCAGTTCTATTAGCTAAATTAATATCTAATCTACCCATTCTTTCAAATTCTTTATGTAATTCTAAAAGATGAGGAAACAAATAATTTGCTTCATCACTACTAAAAGCTGGCGCTCTCCCCGGTGTTATGCTTAAATTATTAGCAAATTGAGCCATATTTCTAAGTTCTTCTATATCATTAGGTTGTTCAAAATCAAATGTTCCAGCACTAGCAAAATATTGTTCTAATTTATCAGGAACTGCTCCATATGTTTTTGATAACTCTAATAATGATGTTAAAAATAAATTATTACTTGATGCTCCATCTTTAGCTATAGTAGACATAGGCATATTATTAAATATTTTTCTTGTCATTTGATCTCCAAATTCAATTTCTACTAGTTCATACATTTGTTGCATCATTGCTTCATCTTTTAATTTATCTACTGTTATAGTACCTTCACCAAATTTATTATTTAAAGTTCTAACTCTTGAATTAATTAATTGGTCAACATTAAATTTATTCATTGTAGTTACAATTTTACCACTATCAAAATAAGTAATTTGTTTACTTATATCTTGTATAGCTTTCATAAGAGTATTTTCTTTAACTAACTCATTTAATTGATCCATATTTAAATTATATTGATTAGCTAATACTCTAATATCTTCTACACTTTCAAAAACATTTCCATCTTTTATTCCAACAATAGTATTTTCAACTACCTCTTTTTTATCTTGATCTAATATTATTTCTTGTTTTTTTACATTTTTTTCATTAGCACTATTCCAGTCTCCAATATATTTTTTAACTTCTGAAGATATAAATGCTCTTTCTTCTCTATTAGTATCTTTATATACACTAGCATCATCTTTATCATGTAGAGGATTATCTAAATAGTTTGTACCCCATTTTTGTAATTCAGCATTAATTTTAGATACTTCTGTAATATAATTTGCTGGTATACCACCAGCACTTTGTATAAACAAACTGTCTGCTAATTGTGCTGCATCTAAATCCTGTTTAGCTAAACTAATTAATCTTTGTGTTTCAAATCCTATTAAAAGAGTTTTGTTAAATGTTCCTTTTTGTAATTTACCATTTTTATCTATCCTATCAGGAGTTCCTAAAGTTTTTGCTAATTGGTCTTGTATAGCAGCTGGATAAGAATTATATAATTTTTCATAATCAACCATAGTATCTGAAATTTCAGGTAATAGATTTTCAGTCCAATATGATTGCATTTCATCAGGAGTTAATCCCATTATAGATTCATTTCTTTGTGCAATAAAATCGTTATGATTAGTAGTAAAGCCATCTATAACTAAAATATCTTTTTGTGCTTTAGCTTCTTGAAATATTTTATCTCCGTATTCAAAAGCTATATTGCCAGTAAATGATTTAGCATAATCTTTAAATCTATTAGGAGCTTTTTCTACTAAAGTATTAATGTAGCTATTAGTTGCTTTAGTAAAACCATCTGGATCATCATAATGTTTTCTAGAAAGTTCTAATAAAGTTTGTCTTGATTTTAATTTTAAATCAGTTTTGTATGCTACTTCTTCTTTGTTAGCTTCTCTTTCTGCAAATATATCTATAACAGCAGAAGCATTTTTTGCTGCTAAACCTATAGCATCTTCGCTATAGGTAGGCTGAACACCCATTCTACTTTGTATAGAACTAACTGTTGCTTTGTTTTGTTTTTCGCCTGATGTAAGTGCCATTAGCTATAATATCTATAATTTCCATATCCATTTACTAAACCAGCTATAGCAGAAGTATAGCCACCAAAAGTAACTGCATCCATTTTAGCTTGGTTTTCAAATGCCATTTGTCTATATTTTAAATCAACAGATTTACCCATTAATCTAATATCTGATATATCTTTATTTCTATTAGATATAACTTGTTTGTTCATATTTAGAAAAGACATACTATCATCTGCATACCCAGCTATAGATTGATAAGCTAAATTATTAGCTATTTCTTTTTGAGCATATTGATTTCTAGCATTTTCTTCTTGAGCAGCTGCTAGTTCAGCCATCTTTGATTCTGTTTCTAATCTATAATTTTCTCTATTGAGTGCAGCTTGTTGCGATCTCATAGATGATATTGTTCCTACAGCTGATACTCCAGCTGATATTAACATTAATGTTGCAGCATTAGCGGTCATGCAAATTGTATCTCCATTGCTAATCCTAATACTTTTAAAGGTAGAGGACTATCTTGCGATATTGTTATTGTTGGTGATTTACTATATCCCAGAAAAGTAAATTCTTTTTTACCACCTACTGATGATAAATCTGTACCAATATTAAAATCTGCTTGTTGTATAATTAACTCTTTGGATGTTAAGTCAGCAGCTTTCATTGTTACATCTAATCCCCCTGAAATATCTATTATAGCTTTATTAATCCTTCTTGGCTGTCCTGTCAATGGTCCAGTATCAATTTCTTTGTCTATAGGCATTGTTTCTAATATAGGCGTAAAATTATATCCTACTCTAACGCCTGTAGGTTGTGGAGCATTATCTAAAGTAATTCTATTAGAAGCTCCAACAGTATATGATCCTAAAGCACCATTACCAAAAACAGCTTCAATTACATTATTTTGTTCATAAATACTATTAACAGTATGTATAAAACCTTTTACAATAGTAATTACAGCATTGTCTGAAGGAGTAGCAGCTAAAGTTTTATTTAATTGTAAATTGTATTCATTAGTAGCAGTATTAGTTACAGCTTGTATAGTATATTCTGTGGCATTCCCAGCAATGGTAAATGTTTCTTGTATAGCTGGAGCAGTAGTAATGCCATCTATTAAAAGAGTTGTTCCTGATTGGCTACCACCTTTTACAGCTGGTGATCCTTTTTGGAATACTGTTGTAGTTGTACTACAATCTACTGTTATAGAATCATCATTAGCAAATTTTTCTAATAAATATTTAGTTCCAGAAGGTAATATTCTTTTAGTAACTACAAATAAGAACTCATTAACAGATGTTATGCTATGAAATTTATCATTTGTTTTAGTATTCCAAATAGTCCAACCAGCTATTTTTTCATCTCTAATACTATGAAAAACACCTATTTGACCATCTAATGTAGTACCACTATTAAGGAAGTAAGCAAATTGTTCTGGTCTTTCTTCATTACCAGTCATCATTGTAATGTCTTTAGGATTATCAATTACTTGAGATGACAGTACAGAAATACTATTAGATTTATATGCTTGTTCTAAATCAGAAAAAACATACTCACGAATTGACTTGCCATTTTTAGATGTAAAAATAGTAGCACCATCAAAAGGGGTTGGCTTTGCTCTATTACATCCATAAGGTGTTTGTCTAAGAAAAGAAATACTTGCTGGTGTAATTGCACTATCTGTACTTTGGGGAATATAGTATTCACCAGAATCAGTAAATATTTGTAAATTTCTACCAGATATAAAATGTCTTATTTCATTTACAGTATCAGCAGTAATATTAACATTAATAGCTTCATTAGCTAATCCTGTACCTAAATCAAAACTAAAGTATGCTCCTATTTCAGAAGCAATAACAGATGAAGGATTATCTCTTACTCCACCAAACCAAATTCTATTATCATGGAATGTAACTGCTTGAGGAAATCCTCTAACAGTAGAAATTAATTGTTCTTGCCAATCTGCGTGAGGACCAACAGTAACAGCATCTTCTAATACTGTAACTGTAACTACAGTTGCACTTGTATAACCAGTAACAAAACATTGTTTACCATTAACTTTTAAATATGTGTTTACATAAGAAGCACTAAAAGCATTAGCACTTGCAGTTAATGTTCTTCCTGTACCAGTAGCGTGAGCAGATAAAGTAACAGTAACGCTAGAATCAGCATATTTATAAAAAGGTTGTAAGGTCTTACTTACACCACCTACAGTTACATCATCATTAGTTTCAAAAGAATATAGACTTACTGAAAATGCAGAAGCACCAGTTCTTTTTATTTGAACAATAGGATTATTTCTATGACAGATAAATACAGTATCAGCAAACTGAGCATAACTTAATTCAAATAGTTGTGCTGTAGTCCAGTTACAATTACTTGTAATATTAGCTGATATTGCAGTACCACTAGAATTATAAACATCTAATCTATTATTAGATAAAGCAAAAATTGCTACTTCATCTTCTGCAAAAATAAAAGGAATGATTCTAGATTCTGCTGGTAGTTCTGCTGTAAATTGTGTAGCTGGTCTACGCATAACACCACCTTCATCTAAAAGATACCAGTTCTTACATTGTCTAGCACCTTCAAAATATGCTTTAGCATCTGTCCTTGCGTTAAGTAAAGGGTTAAGTTCTCCAGCTGAGAAGTTGGTAAATACTTGTCTGACTTTTCTTGGCATTAATAATTAACAAGTCCACTTCGACTGCTCCTTCTCTCAGCTATAAATCTTGTAGTATTTAACTTCTGTGTAGTAGTTTCTTGAGAAGCAATATTTCTAGCTTTGATTAACTGTCTTTCTGCTTTTGTTTCATAAGAATTAATTAAGTCTGCATCTCTACCTAAAGAACCACCATAAGCACTAGCTAATTTATAAATTAAAGCTAATCTAAAATATGTTGGAAACAGAGATTCATCCTGTCTAAATACATAATCCATATATACTTTACTACTAGAACCATAACCATTTAAATAAATTTTATCTTCATATCTAGCATAGGGAATAGGGTTGTCATTATTAGTTACAGTCATAATTGTAATCACTGCTGGATCACTAGGCATTTGATATGCATATTCATATCTAGTTGTAGGAGCGTCAGCTAATAAAGATAATTGTTTTTGACCCATTGCAAATCTCCAATGGGATTCTGCTAAGGTAGATTCTACTACTTCTTCATAAATAGTATTTGTAATTAACGCTTCTGTAGAGTTATCAGTAAAAGAAGATATAGGATTAGCTCCTACTAATACTAATGCTCTTGATGCTATATCTACTTTAGTTACTGCCATTTATACTTTTGGAATTAATATTGATAAATTTTTACCAGTAATATTTGTTATTCCATATTTATCATTTAAATAATTAAGTCTTGCCATAAATTCTTGTTTTTCAAGATAGGATGGATTATTTGATAAAACTACACTTTCTAATACAGCTAAATTTTTTCTAACATCATTTATTTCTTTTTCTGATAATTGTTTAGATGAAAATACTGCATTTCTACTATTATCTTTAAATGTTGTACTAAATCTACCATCATTCATTCTTTTAATATCATACTCTGATTCTTTGGGTGTAGAAGATTTTAATAAAGAAGATGTTAATCCAGCTAATCCTATAGCACCAGCAGCACCAACAACTATACCAGCTCCTTCTGCTTTGCTCATTGGACCACCAAGAGAATCTATTATTTTATCTTTATCTAACGATTTAACTTTGTTTGTTGCTTTAGTTGCTGTTGTTTTTGCTGCTGTTGCAGCAACCCCTACACCAGTAGCAACTTTAGCTTTTGTTGTTTTTGCTACATCTTTAACTTTTTCAATTACTGGTTTTGTTTTTTCTTTAACTTTATCAATAGATGGTTTGGTTTTTTCTTTAATTTTTTTTACAGCTGGTTTTGCTTTAGCTACTGCACCAGTTACTGCGGCAGATCCAGCAACTTTTTTTGTGTTTACTTTTACTGCTTCTTTTAATTTGCTTGTTTGTTTTGTAGTTACATTGATAGCTTTTTTAAGACTTTTATTTTTGAGTAATTTTTTTGCTAATGCTTTTGCTGCTATACCTATTGCCATTTTTTTATCCTTTTATCAGTGGGGGATTTCTCCCCCACTTCGTAATTATATTATGCTAGTAACGCAGATCTTACTTGCGTTGCACTAGAAGTAGTTATGATAAGAATATCTACTACTCCGTTTGATCCACCACTATTTACTATTATAACATCACCAGCAGTTAATTCTTTTTCTGAAAGAAGAAAATACTCGTTGTCATCAATAGTTCCAATAGCGTCGCCATCTGTGTAATACCACATAGAGTTGGAATCACCCATTTGACTTATTTTTTTAACAGGGTTTGCTAATTCATATGCCATTGATTACTCCTATTCTGCACACTTCTGTATACGAATACCATTGGTATCAATTAAGATTGAACCCATTGATAGGTATGATGTTAATAGATGAGCTACTTTCTCAGGAATGTAGTTTACTTCAGTTCTTACTTCTGAACCTACGCCTAAACCCATTGAGGATTTATGCCAACAAACAGTATGTCTATCTGTTGATCCAGATGTATCAAGACCTGAGTGAACAAAAGTTAAGAATCCTAAGAATCTTTTAGCTGTGTAGTTCATTCCAGCGAAAGGTAATTGGCTTGGACCAATATAGTCAAGGTTTGACCAGTTATCTTCTGCTAGTAGATCGCCCCATTGATTTGGACCTATTGCCCAATATCTCTGGTCATCATCAGGAACTTCGTTTGTTCCAAATAATGCTTGCATATCTTTGAACTTAGCTACATTCATGTCAGTTGCTAATGAAGTTGAACCATTTGCACCAGCGTTGTTTGCTACTTTAGTAGCAGAATCCATAGCTGTTGTAATGATACTGTCAGTCTTACGACCAAGAGCATAAGCTGCGTTGTTTGCAATTACTGCTCTTTCGTCAATGTTGGTTTTCAACTCGTCTAATTTATCCACATAGTCAGATGCATAGTAGTCAGCAAGTGTTGCTGTTACATTTGTGTGTGAAATGTTCATCGCTACAACCTCAGCATGTCTAGCTTTAGTTGTTGCTTCTCCTGTTCCTACTTTTTGGAACTTAACAGATTCACCTGATACACCATTAACTGTACGAATTAAATTTTTAAGTTTACTACCCATTCTTTGGTATGCCATATGTACTTCAGCTTCAAACTGAGTAATAAAGGCATTGTTTATAGATGCACTCATTTTAACTCCTTTAAGTTAGTTAGTTTATGTAAAAAGATTATCTCTTTTGGAAGCAATCGTTATCCTAATTAGGGCGATCCTAATGCCATCTGAGGTCTTATTAAGATATCAGTTACATAGATAACTTACTAATTCAACGCACAAATTTAAATGATTTTATATTTTCTGTAGGAATAACAGTTAAGTCGCCAATATCCGTATCATTGTAAGACATATAAACTATTGTAGACTGTTCATTTTCTTCTAATAAGAAACCTTCTGTAGTATTTATAGCTGGTTTATAATGTTTAGCTTCTGTAGGAGAGAGCCATTCAGAATGACTAATAGCGTCTCTCCAAAGTATTTTAACTCTTTTACGCTTTGTTTGCGTATTTCTCGTAGAGGTCTGTAACTTTTTTGATGTATGCTGGATCTTTTGCTCCATCTTTCCAATACCTTTCATCATTCATCATTGATCTTAAGTCTAAGGGATCTAAAGACACATCTATTTTTGTTTCTGTACTTGGTATAGGAGCATCTTTATTTAAACTCATAATTTCTTCTATAGCTTTTACACCATCAGCAGTACTAGCTATATTAGCCATAGCTGCATAACTTGATTCACTTAAATTTTTTTTTGCCCATAAGTCAGCAGATTCAATTCTTTGTGTAGCATTTTCTCCTAATAAATTTATTTGTGTATCTCTATCAGGCAATCCAGATATTTCATTTTGTACAAATGCTTCAATACCTTTGTTAAAATCTTCATTACTTAATCCTTTAGACTTTGCTGTTTCTTGCCACCATTGTAGTAAAGGTTGTTCTGGATCTACATCTACTTGAACACCATCAGGTAATTCAGGCATTTTTATTTCATATGCATCAGGTGCTTGACCTTTAATGTCTGCTAATACTTCTTCTCTAATAGTACCAGCTAGTTCATCTGTTCTTTGACCTAATCTTTTTTCTAATGCTTTGTAAGAAGCACCCATTTCTTCTACATTAACTTCATTCAAATCTTTGTTCCAAAATTTTTCAGGAACATAAGAAGGAATATCTGTTGTGGCTTCTTCTGTTTTTGTTTCTGTATTTTCAGTAGTCTGATCTTCACTCATTTTTAGTACCTCTTTTTATTTTACTTTTAATTATTTGTAATAAATATCTTTGTCCTTCCAAATGCCATAGTGTTGAATCACTAGCTTGTGGAGTACAAATACTATTTATAGTTATAGATTCTAAATACTCAATTACTTTTTTACCATTTACTTGATTAAATACAGAGGTAAATATCTTATCTATTTCTGTAGATTCTGATTTATTAGACTTCTTGTTCTGAAGATTCTGCCAACTCATTTGGTTGGATATTAGCTTGTTGCTGTTGTGATTGCAACCTTGAAACAACTTCTGCTTGTTCTTCTGCTGTTCTTACTAATTTTTCAGGTAGATTCATTTTATCTACCAAATATCTAGCTATTTCGTCTTGTTTAACTACCATGTTTAACATCTCAGGACCAAAAGTAGTTCCTAATATTTCTGAGAATCTCATAACATCAGCTATATCTTGTTGATGTTGTGCTTTAGAAAGAGGAGAAGTAGATACAACTTTTACTTCTCTATCATTAACTGTAGGTATTTTTATTTTACCTTGTTTAGTTAATATTCTAATTACCCTTCTTAATAAGGGTGTTACAAACTCTGATTGTAATCTTCCGAATGATGATCCTATTTGTCGTGATAGATCAGACATTCTTTCTGCTACTTCAGTAGCTGACATTGGTGTACCTTCAGGTCTACCTAATGTTTCCATATATAAAGCCTTTTTAATATTTGCTCTCATATCTCCTAAGATTAACTGAGCTACATCAAATCTACCAGCTGCTGGTAGTGCTTGTAATCCTCTGCTGTTTGGTGCTACAGGGATTAGACTACCGGGCTGTAGTACAATATTTTCAGGATTTATTACCCCATCATCTTCAAAAGTATAGATACCAGATATACTCATTTGAGCATTTTGTAAGATGAGTTCTACTGTTAGGTTTGTAGTTTTAATTGCAGCCATAGCATTAAATACTGGACCACGACCATAAACTTCTCCTGATGCTTTATTCCATCTAAAAGCAATATAAGGATTTGAACCAATACCTTTTAGTTCTTTTTCAAAAATCATTTCTTGCATACTCATACAAACTACACAGTACTTAAATCTTTCTTCGTTAGGCTTATCGTATAATTTAAAAACTCCTTCAACTATCTTAGCTCTATCATGTCCATCATCTGAAATTTTTTTCATCATTTCAGGAGACATTTCTGCATTAGGATATGCTGTCATAATCTGATTATAATTCATGTATCTAGTTCTAAAGACTGTATCTATTTTATTGTCAGGTCCATTGTTCAGCATAACTCTTGGTAAAGGTATAGCTTGAAAATTTATAGGATTAAGACTATCTCCTTCTTCTACTAACAGAACAGAAGTTCCAATAGCTAAGTCCATAAATGCTTCGTGTACTTCTTGATTAAAATTAGACCCACCTAATATTTCAAAGACATACTCAGTTATAGCATCTAGTTGTTCATTGACTTCAGGGATTGCTTCTTCTGGTATTTCTGATCCAGCTTCAAAGTTTGCCCAACGACCATATGTTGGAACCATTCCAGCTTGTAGTCTTGAGGCAAATTCTTGTATTCCTACTACAGCTGTTTCATCAAATATTTTATCTGTTCTTCTTTCCCCTATAGTTTCATCATAAAATGATTCTCTTTGAGGCATAGTATATTCATATGCTTCTTCATATTTGTCTTTCCAATTATCAAATATATATTCTGCATCTCTAAATCTTTTAATAAAAGAAGCTACTCTAGGATCATTACCACTATAAGGTGTATCATCTTCAGGTACTGGTAAATAAGGCATTATTTCATTTTACCTAAAAATGTTTGAGCCGAAGATTGTAGAAATTTTCTATTAGGACTACCACTATCACTTTTAGCTAAATTAGCTAATCTATTTTTTGCTGTTTGATTTCCAGCAGATGCTTGTGTCATATTTTCTGTCATTTGATTGGTGTTTGTAATACGTCCTTCTGTTTTATTTGTTGATACATTGTTTTGTCCTGTACCAACTCCTCTTTTAGAACCACTATAATAATCTGCAACATATTGAGAATAAGGTTTTTTACTAGTATAATAAGCAGCTGAAAAAAAAGAAGGCATACCACTTAATCCAGTAGCTAAAGCTCCAGCTATTGTTTTAAATTTTTGTTGAGAATCATACATTTGTCTTGACAAAGGCATAGGTTCTCTTTTAGCTGCTTCCATTGCACCTCTAGTTGTATTTGTATATGTTAATCCTTTATCTGTTTGTACTGCTGGATCATATGTTGTAAAAGTTTTTCCTGTAGCATCAGTAACTGTACGAGCAGTTGCTAATCCTTGTGAAGCTAAATATTCTCCTCTTGCTGCTTGGTATTCTGCACCATACATTTGATTAGATGATGTAGTAGAATAAAATCCTGTTGGTGTTGTATTAGCACCAGCAACAGGACCAGCTACTGTAGTTGTAATAC
>CENL01033853.1_pt1 | contig 12956 bp, 14 predicted proteins | sample 530221 | NCBI WGS metagenome assembly CENL01 (sample SAMEA2619791, study PRJEB7988) | marine metagenome | isolation source: saline water (ENVO:00002010), including
ATTGAGAAAAAATAAAAGGTTGCTGAATAAAATCTGCGGAGACGAAAATAAGTTAGCTGAGTTTATCGACCATTTACATTTCAGTGAGAGCAACACAAACATTACTGTTATGCAGGAACGAGAACGAAATGCAGTGACACTTTTGGCGAGGTTCAGAAGTCAGATTGGATTACTAACAAAGAAATTATCGACGTTGGATAAATTTGATTTAGTCAAAACATATTTAAGAAATATGTCGATAGCAATGTATGAGGAGGATTGGGAAACAATAAGGCGAATGTCTCGTAATTTACACGTCACTGGACGTTGTGAGACGTGCAGTATTAGCACTTATGGTAGGAAAGGGCATGGACGTCCAAACATTCAGACAATGCCCTGTAACCTTAAAAATTGCCCTTACGAAGTCGAGCCTGTTGAGCAAGTAAACTCGCATAATTTTTTGAGGCAATTTAAGTGAGTGACGAAGATTATATTGATGTTAGTGAGCAGTCAAAAGACTGGCAGTTTGCAACTCAGCAGACGCTGGCAAAAGTACGTCAGGATATAATACAAAAATGGGTTGAAGATAATCTTTTAAACAATGTTTTAGAAGATGCGGTCATGGAGATACGAAAAGCTGTCTCGTATTTGAGAAGTGATGTATCGGTAAAGATATTGGATTACAAATCTATCGACGTTCCAAATGGTCGATCTAACTTTGTTGATGAGGTTGATGAGCCAGCTTATGTGCGGAAGTATTTACGATGGAGCAGGGAAATAATGAGGCGGTTTGGGTATCGTGATTTAAACCATGTAATCAACTGCATCGTTGATGGTGACCACATGGACTACACTAAATTCGAGGACATAATAAAATTATATGAATAAAAACAATATGTTATTTTGCGAACTAATATTTGTTGAATGATAAGTAGACATAGTCCGGTATTCCTTTAAAATATTGCGTGTATCCTTGTGTCTAAAATTAGACCGAGGATTTTTTTATGGAGATTACGTTGGCTAAGAAAAATGCGGAAATCTGCAAGCAAATCCTTTTGAGGTTTGGTGACGGAGAATTTCTAAAGGATATTTGTAATGGTCGCGATGGTTTCCCAGATCAAAGTAATTTCTGGCGATGGCGTCAAGCTGATAAAGAACTAGCTGAAGATTACAAACAAGCATTGATACAGAATGTTGAGACGTTACTGCAAGAGAGCGAGACGTTGATCCGAGTAGCAACGACGAGAGATGAAGTGATCAAAGCTGACAAGATGTTAAATCATTATCGATGGAAAGCTGAGAAGTTAATACCAGTGTTGAAGGCGGAAGGTAAACAATCAGTCGAAGTCAAAGGTACGATAGGAAGCTACACAATTGCTTGGGCTGATGATAGTGAGAGCGTGGCAAATGAACCCGCATTTGACGGACGTCAAACGCAAGTTTCGCGCGCGAAATCAGGGAAATCTAGCCTTAACTGAGCGTTGGATCGGGCAGATGTTAGACACAACATCTTGTGTTTTTAGCATAAAATAACGTCAATAATACTCCAATAAATGTTAAGTCATTGATAACAAACAAAAACCTATATACCATACTGTACATTATGCGACAAAAAGGCACCCCCCTTTATCCGAGGCCGCACCGCCCTGGGGCCACGGCTCGGCGATGATGATGGTAGGATACAAACAGGCAGAACACACAAATTTTCGGAAAGGAAAATAAATGCCACAAGGAAAAGGAACATACGGAAAAAATGTAGGACGCCCACCCAAAAAAAATAAAAAGGGTGTAAAAAAAATTATGGGTAAAAAAAAGGGTAAGTAAATTGGTGCCATATGCCCCCTAAAAAAATAATCGTCCCCTATACACCGAGGCCGCTACAAAAGAAATTCCACGACAACGCCACGCGCTATAATGTTTGCGTCATGCATCGTCGTTTTGGCAAGACGTATATGGCGATACACTGGCTCGTTAGATCGCTGTTTGAATGCCCCCACAAGAACCCGCAGGGGGCTTATATAGCACCAACCTTTAGTCAGGCTGAGAAGGTCGCATTTCAGTACGTAAAAGACGCTACAGAGATGTTCCCAGGGGTTAAATATAACGCCGCTAAACTCAGGGTCGAAATACCCCACCCGACTGGGCGGATTACAATACATCTACTATCAGGCTCTAATGATTCGTCGGAACAAATCCGAGGCTTATTTTTAGACGCCGTAATTTTTGATGAGTATGCAGACATCAGCGCAAAGGTGTTTCCGTCCATCGTTAGGCCAGCTATTGCAGACCGCCAGGGCAAAGTTTTATGGATAGGGACGCCAAAGGGCGACGACGCATTTAAGGCCATCTACGATCAAGCAAAGGCCGAAATGGACGCCGGAAACTCAAAGTGGTTTGCCTGTTTATTCCCAGCGAGTAAGACGAATGTACTGCCGCAGGAAGAACTCGACGAACTGAAAGAGCAGTTATCCGATAATATATATCGTCAGGAAATGGAGTGCGACTGGACGGCCTCAATCACGGGCGCGTACTACGCCGAGCAACTCGCTAAAGCCGAGCATGAAGAGCGCATCGGAAACGTACCACACGACGAAAATTTACTTGTAAACACAAGCTGGGATTTAGGTGTCCGAGACAAGACAACGGTTATATTTTGGCAAGAGACGTCTGGATCACAAATAAGGATCGTTGACGATTATCAGGCATCCGGTGAGGGTCTCGCACACTACGTCCAGGTATTGCAACAACGAGCATTTGATAAAGGGTATAGTTATGGTGATCATTTATTTCCTCACGACACGGATACCAGAATACTTGGGGCAACTGCACAACGCCGCTCTGACATACTCCGTCAACTTGGTATCAATCCTACCATTGTCCCTATGCGAAAAGTTGCCGAAGGGATTGAAGCAGTACGCGCTTTACTACCTCGTGTTTGGATTAGCTCTACTCATTGCCATGACTTGTTGAAGGCATTAAAAAATTATCGCGTTAAAGAGACGTCTGGTTTACCTCTACATGACGATAACTCGCATTTTGCCGATGCAATGCGTTATCTTTGTGTCGGATACCGTGAAGGCATGGCGTCGTTTGGTGCATATCGTAAGCCGTGGAAGTCTAAATTGGATTACCCAAACAGTAACCAATTTGTCTAATTTTTGTTGCAGTATTTATTGTTATTTTATGTGGCATAAAATTGACGTTGGCACTGAGGACAGGGTCTTAGTTTGTAAAAGATGTAAGGTTAAAATTATTAACCCCCCAATTGAGTGAGGGGGGTTATTTTGGTTGATTATTATTAAGTGTCTATTCTGGAGGAACAAAGCAAAACGTCTAAATCAATCCCACGATCGTCTTCAAAAGGGGGCCAACAGTTAAAAATTCGTTCTTGAAAATCATTTGATTCAAGAACAAAAGTTACAAGTGCTTGAACAGTTAAATTTTTGGCACCCCAAATTTCTGCGCTAAAACGTGATGTAAATTTTTTATTTACAGTGAGGCAATCTGACCCCCTCATCAATGGAATTTTAATTAACCAGATTTTTTCATTTGTTTGTTCATCAATATCAGAACAAACAAAAATATTATCAAAAGGGCAAGCGTCCATCATTTCTGTTGGTAAGGTCATTTTGAGTTCTGTTGGTGAAGTCATTTTGTCGATCTCCTATTTGTTTAAAGGGGTGGCGGGGGTGTTAACCCCCATTTATTAATTTACTTTTACAATTGTGCGCTGGTGAAGACATTGAATGTTGTAACCACCAGCTAAAACGGTGAGGATTGTTACAAGGTGTCCGGCTACTTTAAAACTGCCTTCATAACCGTCGCTGTGGTGGCTTAAAATAAATTCTGGAATTTCAGTAACACCTTTTTTATTTAGGGCAGTTATAATTCTGCTGTTACGACTGTCGATTGTAGCGGCAACATTTTTTGCAACATATTCTGTAAGCATGGCGCGGCTGGTATACATAATTTGTTTGTGCCATTTAACACCACCAGCCAAGTCAATTTGTTTTCGACGCCAACTTAAATGATCACCATCAAAAGTTTTGCGATCTAATGCCCTAACAGCATCACAACGCTCCAATGCCCAAGCAGTTTGACGCTCAAGCATTTGAGCATCTAATTCTGCGAAGGCTTTATTTATTTGATCTAACATTATTCGCTCTCCTAAGTGTTTCGTTTATAGGAGTATAATAGTGACTTGTCACAATTAGTCAATAGCGAATATCATATTTATTGATATTATTTTTAGGGTGTTTTTATGGCGGGTTTATTAGATTTAATGGCACCTGACCCAAATATAGTGCGTAGGGGAACACTTATTCCTTACGGCTATGATAAAACGGGACGGGGTCAAATGACCTACCCAGGTCTGCTGATCGATGCGGCAAAAAGTTTTGATAATTTAGGCACGGCAATGAGACTGCCAGCTAATGCACCTGTAACTCACCCAGCTTATAAAAGTGTCTTTGATGCGGCTGGTACGATTAGTTTGCCGAGCTTATTATCTCCAGCCCGACCTTCATCGACTGTGGGAATGAATCTTTATCACGGTGGCCCTAACAAATGGGAAGCCGAGCCAGGGTTTCCACAAGGACGGCCTCGCTTGGATAAGATAGGAGCAGGTGAGGGTAATGCGGCAAAGGGGCAAGGTTTTTATGCCGCGCAAGAGCCTGTCGTTGCAAACTCTTATAAAGAAATGTTAAGTCCAATTGCACCGACAATGACGTATGGTGGGAGGCCAATACCTAGAGGCGTGACTATAAATGAAACAACTCGAAGGGGGACAGATTTCACACCGCAAGAGGGTATGGCAAATAATATATATAATGAAGCCATAAGCGAAAGTTTAGACCCTACTGTTGTTATACAAAATAAAATCAACAGTACTTTAAGAAGAAAAAATAATTTAGTTGAACTCGCTAAAGCGGAAGGAAGAGAAGGTCGAAGTCAGCATATCGTTGAAGTGCAAAACCTTGATAATCACATTGGGTTGTTGCAATCAATTGACCCAAAATTGATGAGAAAAGCGGGGCCAGATGATAAGGTTCCAGAAGGACAATTATACAAAATAGAGATTCCAGACGAAGATATTGCAAAATATATTGACCTAGATGCGCCATTAAGTGAGCAATCACAACATATAAAAAACGCATTAGAAAAAATAAAAGACCAATTGCCAGAAAACGCTTTTGATGACCTTGGCGGTAATTGGGATGCAATGTTTGGCCCAAATGTCACTGGCGAACAGTTAATGGGTACAATAGATTCTATTATGGGTGGCGATTTTGCGGCAGAGGTTTTTCGTAAGGCTGGCATTCCCGGCAATAGATACTCTGACGGTCTAAGCAGAGGTAGAGATAAAAAAGTTACTGTTATGGGAGAAGACATTGGTAAGTATGCAAATGAAAATATTGCATCAAATTTTTTAATTTTAAGTGATGGCAATTTTAAAAAAGCAATCAATGAACTTACAAAAGATATTGCAAAAAAAGAACTGCAAAAATTAGATACATCCGATCAGACATCAGCAAAAAAACTCTTGCAAAATTGGGCAGATGAGCCGGGGGCAATAGATATTGTAGACGGTAGAACCCGAAACTACGTCACTTGGGATCAAGACGTGTTGGATCGTGTGAAAGTATTACAAAGAAATAAAAATAAGTACCAGCAAGAAATAAACTCTGGCGTACCATTTATATAATGAGGATTACATGGCGGGTTTATTAGATAAATTATACGGTTATCGTATCCCTGATCCTATTGATGTTGGTCGACGCCTTGGGTTAAATGTGCCGACATATCAACAAATGAAAACTGGCTTATTAGGTGGCGCAGATATAGTCGGCCCACAGGCTGACATAAAAGGAATAGTCAACGACAGCCGCGCATCCGGTGAGGCATTTGGTCGCGGTGATTATTTAGATGCGCTTGCAAAGTTAGGCATGGCGGGTGCGGGTATCGCAATGATACCAGTGCCAGGAACAGTCGCTGGTATAAGAGAAGGTGTAAAAAGGGGATTAAGAAATACGCCACCTATTGGTCACAACGGTGGCCCGACTATATATTCTCCGGCTGGGGCTGGAGTAGATAAAAAGGGTGAATTATTACCGGATGTAAAAAAAGAATTAGAAACGCGTGGCGCATTAGAAAGCAATGTTGCTCCGACGGGTAAAAGAGGACAAAAGCTCGGTGTACCGTCTCCTTATTCTAAAAATTTAAAAGTTGACGAAGATTATTTGAAAAGTCTTGATGAAGGTTTAATTATAAGACCAAACCCAAATCTTGCACCAAGAAAATTTATTACACCCGAAGATTTAGAAGGTACAACGGTATTCCCTATAACGGGAGATCGGTCTGGCAACCAAATTATTGATGCAGTCGGGGGCCAAGGTCTATTAACACCACTTACAGCGCACGCTGGAAAAAATTATTCTCGTCATGGAGGAACTGGAGATTGGGGTTCCGCTTTAAGCGCATTACAAACTATGAAGGGTCACGTAAAAAAGATTGAAGAAGCTGGCGGTAAACCAGTAGGTGTTTTTGCCCCATACGCTGGCACTGGTGGCGACTATTCCATGCAAACAGTTGACTTATTTTTTAGGGTAAAAGAGGTAAGTAAACCTTTTACAAGTACAGTTGAACAGCGATTAAATAAAGAAATTCGGTCGCGTATAAAAAATGTAAACGACGTAACAAAACAAGCTGACGCAAAAATTGAAAAGTTTCCAGGTATTAATCATCCCGACGCCCATGAATTTTTTGGTAGATACCCAGCAACTAGAAAAATGTTAATGGAAGTCATGGATAATAGTGATTTCAGAAAATTAAATACAGCCCCCGATGTTTTACAATTGAGACACGCAATTACTGATCCTGATCTAAAGAATTTAATTAGGGGAAGCACTGATCCATCGGTGGGTCAAAGTGTAATTGATATGTCTGGTGGTGCTACAATTAGGCCGACAAGCTCACTGCCAACGCCTAACAATACTTACGACTACGACATTGTTTTTGGGGGTGACCCAAGTGCAGTAGGGGCGCAAAATTACATGGGTGGTTTTGACGTTCCGTTACCAATGTCGAGTGTGTTTTCTGATTGGTCAAAGGCACGACGAAAAGCGGGTGTACCAATAAAACAAGATGTTTATGAATTGAGGAAATCACCTGGACTATTTGATGCCTCTGGCAAACCAGGAGCGGCTCAGTTTTTTGGGCCAGAGCAAGTTGATAATTTAATGTTAGAGCGGGAAAATATATTAAGATCAGGGTTGCTTGATAGTTTTAATCGTCGTCGGTAACACCAATTGCCTCTTCAATTAAATCAGTAAGTTGACCTAACATAATTTGACTTTCCGGTTTATGGGATGGAATAGGAAAATCAGGCTCTCCACCGTAGGCTTCCATTTCGTGGATGTCCCAAACACGCACTATCACATCTTGAATAAAAGCGTCTAATTCGTCTGTTGTTTTAATCATTTTAAACCTCTTTTTTTGAACCCAAATTATACCAAAAATTTAACTAAAAAGGAACCCCCAAATGTCAATTAGATTAGAAGTTGCATACCAAGAATTGTTGAAAAGAGTAGACGCGCTTGAACGGCGTCTAGATGAAAAAAAAGATGCTTCAAGCGTGGTAGGAGTATTAACCCCTAAACATTTACATTTCGGAAAGTGGGCGTTGGCTGACAATGACGGAAATATTGTCGATCACGGCCCTTACTCAAAAGAAGCGGCAAAAGCGGCGGCTCAGTTAGTAGGTTAAATGGCTAAACGTAAAAAGGTTACCAAAGAAACACTGAAGTCACTTATTGCCGAGGGTATTCGCACAAGTGCGGGGTATCACGGCGGTGAGTTACAGCGTCGACGTGAAAAGGCTCTGGAATATTATTTGTCGTATCCAATGGGTAATGAAGTTGAGGGTCGCTCGGCTGTAATATCGTCTGATGTTATGGATACGGTTGAATCAATGCTTCCAAGTTTGTTAAAACCCTTCACGGGTTCCGGCGAAGTTGTAAAGTTTGCGCCTGTCGGCCCTGAAGACGAGGCAAGTGCCGAGCAAGCAACCAAATATGTAAATCATATATTTTTAAAAGATAACCCTGGAGTGCAATTATTGCACGAAGGTTTTAAAGATGCTTTGCTCTCAGGCATTGGCATTTTTAAAACTTATTACGAAAATAAAAAAGACGTCACTTCTGAGACGTATGAAAATTTGAGCATGGAAGAAGTAACACTTCTTTTAGCTGATCCAGAGGTTGAGGCGGTTGAGCATTCCTATGAGGAGCAAATGTCCGCCGAACTGGGGTTATTCGACGGCGATGTGGCTCCCGCTTCAACACCTCTTTATTCGAGTGGACACTCAGTAAAAATTCGTCGTACAAAAACAAAAGGACGTTGCGTCGTCGAGACAGTTGCACCGGAAGATTTTTACATAGAGCGGAAAGCGCGCACTCTCGATGAAGCTAATTTTGTCGCCAGTCGAACTCGTTACACCGCCTCAGATTTAATTGCCCTCGGATATAAGCAAAGTTTAGTCGATCAAATACCGACACTCGATGAAGAAGATTTTACAACTGAAAAATTATTGCGAGAGCAAATTGACGACGCTGATTTTGGTGGCAGTCATACAGGCGAAGATTCGTATGACCCAACACGTCGTGAGATTTGGCTTTATGATTGTTATTTAAAAGCTGACCGCAACGGCGACGGCATCGCGGAGTGGATACGCGTCTTAGCTGGTGGTTCCGGCAGTTATCTAATCTTAGATGAAGAAGAAGTTGAAGAGCCGCCATTTTCAACAATTGTTCCCATACCAATGCCACACCGATTTTTTGGTATGTCGATAGCAGATCAAACTTTTATGATCCAAGATGTAAAAACAAGTTTACTACGTAATTTACTCGACAACATATACTTACAGAATAACCACCGGACTGAAGTGGTGGAAGGTATGTGTAATATGGACGACTTATTGAATAGTCGCCCTGGAGGAATTGTACGCGTCAAACAGCCAGGCATGGTCAGAGAAATGACAGCCGCTCCGGTAGGCGGAGATGTATTATCGGCGTTAGAATATGCAGATCAAATAAAAGAAGTTCGCACTGGCGTTACAAAACATTCTCAGGGACTTGATCAGGATTCTTTAAATCCAAACCAAACTGCGACGGGCGTAAAATTAATGCTCAATATGTCGCAACAGCGTATCGAAATGATTGGGAGGTTATTTGCTGATGGTGGCGTAAAAGATTTATTTAAAAAGATATTGAAATGCGTTTCAATGCATCAAAACCAAGAGCGCGTAATCCGATTAAATAATCAATGGGTGCCAATGGATCCACGGAATTGGAATACGGAATACGACGTCACGGTTATGGTTGGTCTTGGTCATGGCAACGACGAAATGCGCGTGTCGGCTTTAACAAATGTCCTCAATGCCCAAAAGGAACTTGCGGCAAATATGGGTTTTGACAGTGGGTCAATTGTATCGCGTCAAAATGTTTATTCTGCACTCGTTGACTTAGTTAAAGAAGGCGGGGTTGAAGCAGAGAAATATTTTACACAACCAGCCCCAGACGGGTCTGACATACCGCCACCAAAACCAGACGCAAACGAAATGTTTATGCAGTCGCAGATGAAAATCGAAAACGATAAGCTAATTATAAAACGTGAAGAAATGCAGATTGACCATAGTGAAAAGATGCAAGAGTTACAGGCTGAGATGGAAATTAAACAGCAAGAAATGCAATTAAAAGTTATGGAACTGGAGCAAAAACTTGCGATTGAAAGAGAGAAGATTTCTGCGGATATGGAACAAACAGCCGCACAAATCGCCGCTGATGCTGAAAGCGGCAGTGCAAAACTTGAAGTCGAGGCGAGTTTGGCGAGAGAGAGACTGGAACATCAATCAATTGAAAATGATAAGAGGGTAGAGTAATGGGATTGCTAGACGCGTGGAGAACAACACGTCAAAATATTATTGATTCTAAGCCTACCTACAGCCGCATTTTTCCTGCTCAAGATTATTCGGCGGGGGTTTATCGCGGCAATACAAACAATCCAGTTGTCGCGTCAGATTCTACTGGTAACATTGTCGAGCAACCCGCACCTATTACAAGAAGAATAATAGACAATGGCGGTCGTGGTGGAGATTTTGACGACAACAATACAAGTTTTGTTGATAACGATGTATTCCAAGCTCTAGCCCAAACTGGCGCAGGGGTGCGCGGTGAAGATTATGATCGTCCAACGGATTTTTATCAAAACCCTAATTTTAAAGCAGATTTCGATAAAAACGAGGCAAACTTTGACGCCAGACATAATGGAAAAGCAGAGTTTATGGATCGGTTTAACCGAAATGAAGCAAATTTTAACAAAGATTTTTATGGCCTTAACGAAGATTTAAATGTGTTGACCGGCAAAGAAATGTCAGACGCAACACAAAATCCAGATAATAATAGTTTCTCATTAGGTAAAGCTGGAGATTTGGCAACTAATGTCGGTGACTTTGCATTGAATGCAATAAAAGGTGGGCCAATGGGTACAGCGTATACTATGGCGACAAATGACGCGTTTCCAAGGGAAGCATTGCCAGCGGCGGCGGCTTTAGCAATGGCTCCGATGGTTATTCCAGGCGCAGGTATTTTAGGTACAATTGGCGGTGCTTTAAATAACGCGGGAGCCTACCACGATTTTGGTAATGATCCTAATATCAATAGTGCTGGTGGAGAAATTAGTTATCAAAATGGTTTAATGTCTGCTCCAACTGATGCACCTGGCGGCTACGTTTATCAAGATGGCGAGAAAAGTAATATAAATAGCCTTGCCGCAATGGATCCAAATACACCAATAAATGTGGGTGGTGGTGAATATTCTAGCGCAGGTGATTTGTATCAAGGTTTGTCGCAGACTGGTGCAGGGGTAGAAGGCGAAGATTATAACCGACCTGAGTCTTTTGGTGATAGTGATAGTGACGGTGGCGGTGATAGTGGCGGAACGGTAATTTGCACAGAGCTTCACCGACAAAAATTGTTATTAGACAATGTATATGATGTTGATCGAGAAGTTGGATTGTATTTTGAAAAGAACGATCCACTAGTTGTAAAAGGTTATCATTTTTGGGCAGTGCCTCTTGCAAGGTTAATGTCAAAGTCAAAAATAGTAACTGCACTTGTAAAGCCAATTGCGTTGCCTTGGGCAAATCAAATGTATGCTCAAAAACATAATTTGAAAGCTAACCTGATCGGTAAATTAATGCTTCTAATCGGTGTTCCGTTTTGCAGATTTCTCGGAAGTCTTTTAACAAAAATTGAAAAGGTTACCCCAAATGACACTAGAACAAGATCGGCATAAAGGAAGTTTAGCACGTCAAATTATTGATAATCAGGTTTTCCAAGACGCATTTAAAACAATGGAAAATAATCTATTTGATGAGTGGAAAGTTTGCCAAGACCAAACTCAAAGAGAGGCAGTCTGGATTATGTTTCAGATGATGCCAAAGTTTCAATCGATATTAGAAGCGACGATTGGTAACGGCGCAGTTGCGTCAAAACAATTAAATGATCTTAACCCCAAGCGAAAAAGGAAATAGAATTATGGCCGAAGAGACAGTCACACCGGAAACACCGGAAACTGTACAGGTAGCGGATGTCGCATCGGCATCCGACGCATTAGAAGGATTACTAGATTTTGGTGATGAGCCAAAACAACCTGGATCAGATAGTGCGGATGATCAGCCCAACGAAGCTGTTACCCCAGAAATGGAAACAGAAGAAATTGCGGTTGAAGTTGCCAATGACGACGATGGTGACGAATTACAATCAGAAGAAGTGGCAGTAGCTGAAGACGACGAAGTTGAGACGCCTGACGCCGATGATCTCTACGAGGTAACTTTACCTGGTGGAGTTAAAGCACAGGTCACACTCAACGAATTGTCTAGAGGTTATTCTCGCGAAGCTGATTACACGCGCAAAACGGAAAGTCTAGCGCAACAACGTCGGGAGTTGGCGGCTGAACGCGAAAGTATTCAACAAGCCGTCGAAAATGAACGGGCGCAGTATGCTCAAAGTCTCAATCAAATGAGTGAGGCACTCGGCGCACAACTTTCACAAAATCAAAATATCGATTGGGATACGTTAAAAGAAGAAGACCCAATTGAGTTTGCAACGCAATGGGCAGACCACCAAAGAAAAAGTGAGCAATTGCGAAACTCTCAGGCGCAGTTACAGCAAATGAGATATGAGCAGGAGCAACAAGCTAAAAATCAACACGCCGTTCTTTTACAAGAACAAGCGCGAGTTTTATCTGAAGCTATTCCTGAGTTTCGAGATGAAACAACGGCTGAAAAAATGCGTAACGATATGCGTACTTTTTTAAAGTCAAATTATGGTGGTTTTAACGATACAGAAATTAGCTCGGTAGCAGATGCGCGTCATGTGCAATTAATTGCTGATGCTATGAAGTGGAGAGGTCTTCAGTCATCTAAAGTAAAAGTTGAAAAGAAGGTTACGTCACTTCCAAAGGTTGTTAGAGGTTCAGCGCAAAAAACGAAAGTTGATGTCGATCAAGAGCAAGCTATGTCCAAAATGAAACGGGCAAAAGCAAGTGGTCACGTAAATGACGCGGCTATTGCAATTGCTGATTTAATCTAGGAGATGCCAAATGGCACAACCAAGTAACACCTTTGATACTTACGATTCAAAAGGAAACAGAGAGGCGCTGTCAGATATAATCTACTCGATCTCTCCAACTGAAACACCATTTATGAATATGGCCGCTCGTGGCAAAGCTACGGCGACGTATGAAGAATGGCAAACTGATGCGCTTGCAAGTGCATCGGCATCCAACGCCGTAATCGAGGGTGATGAAGCTACTCTTGATGCTAGCGTTGCCACTGTGAGAGTTGGAAATTACACACAAATTTCCGATAAGACTGCCGTAATTACTGGAACTCAAGAATCCATAAATAAGGCTGGTCG
>CENL01054099.1_pt1 | contig 12902 bp, 14 predicted proteins | sample 530221 | NCBI WGS metagenome assembly CENL01 (sample SAMEA2619791, study PRJEB7988) | marine metagenome | isolation source: saline water (ENVO:00002010), including
GCGCGCAAAACCCCGCCTGCTGCACCTCAGCCATAAGCATCGGCTCCAGCCCCGGCGGGGCGGTGAGGAAAATCTCAAATGTCGGGTCGGTCACGTCAGGCCCGGCCGAGCTTTTGCAAACGGTTGTCGCGCAGGCGGGCAAAATCGTCGCCCGCATGATAGGACGAGCGCGTCAGCGGCGTGGCCGAAACCATCAAGAACCCTTTGCCATAAGCGGTCTTTTCATAGGCTTTGAATTCGTCCGGGGTGACAAACCGATCGACGGCATGGTGTTTTGGCGTCGGCTGAAGGTATTGGCCGATGGTCAAAAAGTCGATGTCGGCGGCGCGCATGTCGTCCATCACCTGATGCACCGATTGGCGGTCCTCGCCCAGACCCACCATGATGCCGGATTTGGTGAACATCGTCGGATCGAGCTCTTTGACCCGCTGAAGCAGGCGCAGCGAGTGGAAATAGCGCGCGCCCGGACGCACGGTTGGGTAGAGGCCCGGCACCGTCTCAAGATTGTGGTTGAACACGTCGGGCTTGGCGGCCACGACGGTTTCCAACACCGCATCGGAACATTTCAAAAAGTCCGGCGTGAGAATTTCGATCGTAGTGTCAGGCGCACGGTGACGGATGGCGCGGATGGTTTGGGCGAAATGCTCTGCCCCGCCGTCTTCCAAATCATCGCGGTCCACCGAGGTGATCACCACATGTTTGAGGCCGAGTTTTTGTACCGCATCGGCGACACGGCCCGGTTCAAACACATCAAGCGCGTCCGGGCGGCCCGTGGCGACGTTACAAAAGGTACAGCCGCGGGTGCAAATTTCGCCCATGATCATCATCGTGGCGTGGCCTTGCGACCAGCATTCGCCAGCGTTCGGACAGCCCGCCTCTTCGCAGACCGTCACCAGCTTATGCTCGCGCATGATGCGATGCGTTTCTTTATAGCCCGCCGAGGTCGGTGCCTTGACCCGAATCCAATCCGGCTTTTTCGGCTGGGCATTGTCAGCCCGATGCGCCTTTTCAGGGTGGCGTTGGTCGGGAATCTTGAGATCACGCATGGCAGGGCCTTTCTCCGTTTGGACCATGATATAGGCAGTCTGCCCGCAAATGTCTCGCGAAAACCACGCCATTTGCTTGTGCAGCATTTTTCGCCGCACCCGCATTGAAGCGTGCTTTAGAATCGCTCTAAAAGGGCTGCGATAGAAGACTGCGTCCCGCTTTCACGGGACACCCAAACAGGAGTTGACCGATGAAAGCCGGATATAAACTGCCCGAAGTAACCTTTCACACCCGCGTGCGCGACGACAGCATTGGTGGCGACAACCCGTTCAAATGGGAAGACAAAACCACCGCCGATTACTTTGCGGGCAAACGCGTTGTGTTGTTCTCCCTGCCGGGCGCCTTCACCCCGACCTGCTCGACCTACCAGTTGCCGGGGTTCGAGAATGGCTTTGCCGATTTCCAGGCCGAAGGCATCGACGCGATCTACTGCATGTCCGTCAATGACAGCTTTGTCATGAACAAATGGGCGCAATCTCAAGAGCTTAAAAATGTCAAAGTCATCCCCGATGGCTCCGGCGAATTCACCCGCCGCATGGGCATGTTGGTGCGCAAAGACAACTTGGGCTTTGGCCTGCGCTCCTGGCGCTATGCCGCTGTCGTCAACGACGGCGTCATCGAAGCCTGGTTCGAAGAGCCCGGCCTGTGCGACAACCACGGCGAAGACCCCTACGGCGTCTCCTCTCCAGAAACCGTGCTGTCCTACCTCAAAGAAGCGAAAGCCGAAGCCGTCGCATAAGACCGTCGAACACGTCTTGGAAAGGCCCGTGGGACAGCCTCCCGCGGGCCTTTTGCATGTGCGGCATAACGACAGATGGCGAAACATTTGCATAGCGGGACTTCGCGAGACGCATGGCGAATATCGGGTTTTGGGCTTTGATCACGACTTGTTTAGAAAAAGCCTCTAAACTGCCGACATCTGATGATTTAAGACCTCCCATTGAAGGCTCCCCATGCGCGCCCTTTTGCTTTTCTGTCTCACATTTCTCCCCTTCGCCCTGCCCTCTGGCCCCGCCCATGCCGGGACCTGTGAGGATTTGTGGTATAGTCGAAATTGGATCATGGACCGGGCGGGCTATTGCTTTGGTACGCCACTGGGCCAGACCTATTTTGACAATTCCGATTGCACTGGCAAAAACGTGTCGCTGACATCTCGGGACGCAGAGCGCGTGGCGGAACTGCGGGAAATCGAACAATATCAAGGCTGTACACTCAACACGCAAAGCACCTATCTCGCCCTTGATGACATCCAATTCCGCAGGCTTTTGGTCGAGCAACCGACGCTCTTTCCAGAGGGCGAAGGCTTCCTTTGCATGGGCTATACTGGCTATGGGGTGTCGCTTTTGGCCGGACCAGAGTCGAACAGTGGTGTCATAAGCGCGCTTGAACCCGGCGATTGGTATCGCACCCGGCACGATGACATCGGCGCCTGGACCTATATCATCGTCACAGCCCCGCACTCTGAGCGCGTCAAAGCGGCGGGCTGGGCAATGTTTGCACCAGACAGCTACATGCAATGTCTGGCGGCAGCCGGTTAACCGCGCCGCCGCGCCTCCTCCATCAACTCGCTGCCCGCCTCAGACAAAAGGGCGGCCAGATCCGTGAACCATGTTTTGGCCTCCGTCGAATGCCGCCGCACCAAAGCGATGGTGCGTTGAGGTTGCGGTTCGGGAAAGCGCAAGACCGTCATGTCGGGGCTGGCCGCCTGTTCGGAACACAGGGCGATTTCAGGCACGAAGGTCAGGCCGAACCCCTGCGCCACCAATCCGCACAGCGTCGACAAAGAAGACGCGCCCAAATCAACGGTTTGGCGCGCACGCGTCAGGCCGCAGACATCCAAGGCCTGATCCGCCAAACAATGGCCCTCGTCCAACAGCAAAAGCGCATCCGGCGGCAGATCGGTTGGGCGCGGCGGGGCAATCGGCGCGCTGAGCGCGTCAATCCGCGACTTTGACCCCGCCAAAAGGAAATAATCGGTAAACAGCGGCTCCGCCATCACCCCCGCCACATCATAGGGCAACGCGATCACCGCCGCATCCAACTGGCCGTTGATCACCGCCGTCAAAAGATCGGCAGTCTGGGCCTCGCGCACCCGCAGATCGAGATCAAGCGCGGCGGCTTTGATCCGGGTCAGCGCGCGCGGCAAAAGATAGGGCGCAATCGTCGGGATCACCCCAAGGCTCAACCGCCCGTTCAGCCCTTTGGATTGGCGAATCTCGGCTTCCAGATCGCGGGTCATCGCCAAAATCTTCTGTGCCCGCTCCAACACCACCTGTCCCGCCCGCGTCAAACGAATGTCGCGTGGCAGCCGCTCGACCAACTGCGCACCCAGATTCAGCTCCATCTCTTTGATTTGCTGGGACAAGGCCGGTTGCGTGACATGCACGCGCTCGGCCGCGGCGGAAAAGCTGCGGGTGTCGGCCAAGGCAACGAAATAGGTCATTTGTCTGAGCGTCAGCATGGCAAGCCTTTCTATAATTTAAACTAATACTCAATCATAAAAAGTACAATTTCATTTAATTCATATCTCGTGACACACTCGCCGCAAGAGACAGACCCACATGAAGGAAAAGACAAGCATGACCACCCGTTTGACCACCTCCGCCGGCGCGCCGGTGTCGCATAATGACACGTCCAAAACCGCGGGTCCGCGCGGGCCCGTGATGCTTGACGATTACCAATTGATCGAAAAACTGGCGCATCAAAACCGCGAACGCATCCCCGAGCGCGTGGTTCATGCCAAGGGCTGGGGCGCGCAGGGCACTTTCACCGTCACCCATGACATCACGCAATATACCTGCGCCGACATCTTTTCCAAGGTTGGCAACAGCTGTGACATCCTTTCGCGCTGGTCCACCGTGGCGGGCGAATTGGGCGCGGCGGATGCCGAACGCGATGTGCGCGGGTTCTCGGTGAAATTCTACACGGATGAGGGCAATTGGGACGTCGTTGGCAACAACACTCCGGTGTTTTTCATCCGCGACGGGTTCAAATTCCCCGACTTCATCCGCACCCAAAAACGCCACCCGAAAACCAACCTGCGTTCTCCCGAGGCGATGTTTGATTTCTGGGCCGCGCAGCCCGAGTCGGTGCACCAAGTCACCATCCTGATGTCCGATCGCGGCATCCCGGTGAACCCGATGCACATGCACGGCTACGGCTCGCACACCTATTCAATGTGGAATAAAAATGGCGAGCGGGTCTGGGTCAAATTCCATTTCCGTACCCAGCAAGGGATCAAAAACCACAGCTCTGAAGCGGCCGAAACCCTGATCGGCAAGACCCGCGAGAGCTATCAGGAGGATTTGTTTGCCGCAATTGAGGCCCGAAATTTCCCGAAATGGGAACTCAACATTCAGGTCATGCCCGAAGCAAAGGCCGAAACGGTGGAGTTCAACCCGTTCGATCTGACCAAAGTCTGGCCGCATGATCAATTCCCGTTGATCCCCGTGGGCATGTTGGAGTTCAACAAGAACCCCGACAACTATTTCCAAATGGTTGAAAACGCGGCCTATTCTCCGTCCAACAAGGTTCCGGGCATCGGTTTTAGCCCCGACAAAATGTTGCAAGCGCGCGTTTTTGCCTATGCCGACGCGCACCGCTATCGCCTTGGCACCCATTACGAGGCCCTGCCCGCCAATGCGCCGAAATGCCCGGTGCATCACTATCACAAAGACGGTGCGATGAATTTCATGGGGCCAAGCACCGGGCATGTTGATGCCTATTACGAGCCGAACCAATACGCCGAGAGTGCCAAGCCGGATGTGAGCGTGGCCGAACCGCCGCTGAAAATCTCAGGCGATGCGGATAAATATGTGCAAGAGGATGCGGATGCCGATTACGTCCAGCCCCGCGCCCTTTATGCCGATGTGATGCAGGCGGATGAGCGCGCTCGGTTGCACGCCAATATGGCGGGCGCGATGGCGCCTTGCTCAATGCCTGTGCGCGAGCGGTGGCTGGCGGTTTTGGGCCGGGTTCACCCGGAGTATGAGGCAGGCGTTCGGGCGGAATTGGCCAGGCTCGACGCCTGAACCGCCGCACAGGCCTGACATGAAGCTTGAAAGGGTCGGACAGAGTCCGGCCCTTTATTTTTGCGAAAAGATGCCCATCTAAAAGGAATGAACAGGACAGACTGACCAGAAAAGGACAGTACCATGATCCGCATAGACACGCTGAACGACACTGCCCTCGCTGTGACCCTTGAGGGCAACATCACCAGGACGATATCAAGGTCGTCGAGACCGCGCTTGAACCCATGTTGCAACGGCCTGCGCCCTATGGGTTGATGGTGGATTTGACGGGATTTTCCGATTTCACGGCGGGCGCTTTATTTGAAGATTTTCGCTATGAGATGTCCTTGATCCGTCGCTGGAACGAGTTTCATCATATGTCCATCGTCACCGACCGCAACTGGGTTGGCACTTGGGTCGGGATGATACAGCCGCTGTTTCCCAAAATCGAAATCAAGCTTTTTGGCCCCGACCAACGCGCCGAAGCGCGGGCTTTTGCCGCCAGTGTGACCTCTGCGCCTGTCACCTAAAACATTGGGCATCAAAAGAAACGCGCCATTGGCGCGTTTCTGTGTTTTCGCGTGATTGGCTAAATCGCTCCACTGGAGCGATTTTAACGCCAATCACCCAATCAGATTTGAATAGCCCGCATCGTCATAGTGCTTTTTGAGCCGCTGAAGTGCGATACGCAGCACGATTTTGCCCGAACGCGCCGACCAGCCCATGCGCTTTTCGGCCTGCTCCATCCCTTCCAGATAACAACAACAACGTAGCGCAACATCGCCAAGCCCCGGCCCAAGATCGGCCAAAGCTGCGGCCACGCGAGCCTTGGCGGACTCGGGGCCAAAGCCCTTGGAATCGCCGGAAAATTCTCCGCGCCCGCCCCCCGTAAGGAAGCGATCCCAATTCTGCGCCACACGCGGCCCCATTTGCGCAAGCTCAAAATCCTCGCGCAACCGCTCAGCGGCCGCCACCAGATCAGGCGGTAAAAACGCTTCGCCGCCCTTGTCGCGCCGCCGCGACAAGACCATCACCGGGCTTTCAGCCGCGTTATAGCGAATGCGTTTGGGCCTGTCGTCCGCGAGCGTCGGCTCATCGCGAAACGCCCAATCGCGGTGTTGATCGCCAAATTTCATCGGCGCTTCGGCAAAACCGGCCCGCGCGCTTTCGTCTTCGGCCAAAAACCGGCGCAACGCGGCGCGGCCCGCGGCGGTGATCGTGTAGCGGGTGATTTTACCCTTGGCCTGCGCCGTGATCCAATCCTTGAGCGCCATTGCCTGAGCAATCGGTCGATCCAGGACCGCGGTGCGTGTGGTGCGCCCATCCGGCAGGTCGCGCACCACCACGGCCTTTTCCATATCTTTCGCCACAGCCAGACAAGCCCCCGGCTCGGACAAGCGCCGCAGGATGCGCCGCGCTTCGCGGGCAATGGTGGCGTCATCTGGCGGGGTCTGCCCGTCTGCGTGATCGAACGGCGTTTGGTCTGTCATCGTGTCCATGTCCTTCGCTGGGGGCTTAGGGCAACCTGCGCCATGAAACGGAACTGTGTCTTTCGGAGTGAGACGGCTGAGGGTGGTCAAGGCTTCATCGATCAACGGGTCGTCGCGTTTTTGTTCCACTTTGCGCACCTGACGCATCACGGTTGAGGGGGCACAGCCGCCCTTTCGGGCCAATTCACGAATGGTGTCGCCCGTCTCTGTATGCGCAAGATATCGTTGCGCCTCCTGAGGCACCCATTTCGGTAAGGGTCGCCCCTGTGCAGATGGATATTTCCCGTTGTCCAACATTGTTCCCCCAAGTTCACTCTTCAGCATTGTTTCTATTTTAGACACAGTCAGATTGGGAGCCTTCACCAATCCACAGGATATCCACTGGCTTTGCACAGATTATCCCACAAATTACCCCGAATCTGACCACAACCATGAGTTGCATTGGTTACCTAAACGTTAATTGTTTCCTGTTTTGATATTATCGTTTCCAACTCATAAACAACCGAGCAAAGGACCGTTCGCATTGCGGAAACAATGCGCAACACACGTTTAGGTTGTGCCAGAGTGAGGAAGAACCGTGATGCCGGGGCCGCATGTCCAACACAGACATCCCTCAAAAGCGCGGGCATTCATGCAACAGGAGACCATGATCATGAACGATGTCACAACCCTGCTCAACACGCTGCGCCGCCCTCGCCTTTTGATCCGCGCCGCCCGCTTTGGTCTCAATGATTACAACCGAAACCGCGACCTGAAACGGGTCATGCGCACCGCCAATGCCCCGTCGCCAGCGCGCGCCGTGTCCTCTTTGATCGAGGAAGAGGCCAAGATCGAAGAGACCCGCCGCTCGGGCGACGCCGCCTATAATGTGACACGCCATGTCGAAGTGTTGATCGCGCTCTTGGGCGAGGCCCGGCTTTTGCCGCGCGAACAAACCGCCGCCTGAACCTGATTTGAGCGCCCCGCCCGGGCGCCAATGCCCCCCGTTTCCGCCATCTCTGTTTTAAAATTCACAGGGGCCGAAACGGGGGGCTCTTTTGTGTAAAATGATCCGCGCACCACAGCAAAGTTCCGCAAGCTGCAAAATCCACACGCATTCCATGTCGATTGGGCACATATGGCGGGAATCCATCTTGCCACAGAGGCGGAGCTGCGGGTAAAGGCATGTCATGACTCAAGTGATCCATGACCGCCTCCTCATCATCGACTTTGGCTCTCAGGTGACGCAGCTCATTGCGCGTCGTCTGCGTGAGTTGAATGTCTTTTGCGAAATTCACCCCTATCAAAACGTCACCGAGGCGTTGCTGAAAGAGATTGCGCCGAAAGCGATCATCTTTTCCGGCGGCCCGGATTCGGTGATGCGCGAGGGCAGCCCGCGGCCGCCGAAAGCGGCCTATGATCTGGGTGTACCGATTTTGGGCATTTGCTATGGCCAGCAGGTGATGATGCATGACCTGGGCGGCCGGGTCGAAGCGGGCGAACATGCGACCGCCGAATTTGGCCGCGCCTATGTGACGCCGACCGAGACCCGCCCGGAGTTTTTGAACGGCTGGTTCATGGATGGCACGGGCAAAGAACAAGTCTGGATGTCGCATGGCGATCACGTCGCCGAAATAGCCCCCGGCTTTGAAGTCTTCGGCACCTCCCCCGGCGCGCCTTTTGCGATCACCGCCGATCTTGAGCGAAACTTCTACGCGGTGCAGTTCCATCCCGAAGTGCATCACACGCCGAATGGCGCGACGATTTATGAGAATTTCGTGCGGCTTGCGGGCTTTACCGGCGACTGGACCATGGGCGCCTACCGTGAGGAAATGATTGCGAAAATCCGTGAACAGGTGGGCGACAATCATGTGATTTGCGGTCTGTCCGGTGGTGTTGACAGTTCGGTCACCGCGATTCTGTTGCACGAAGCCATTGGCGAGCAACTGACCTGTGTATTCGTCGATCACGGGTTGCTACGCCTCAACGAGGCCGAGCAAGTCGTCAAAATGTTCCGCGACAATTACAATATCAAACTGATCCATGCCGATGAGTCTGACCTGTTCTTGGGCGAGCTGGAGGGCGTTTCCGACCCTGAAACCAAGCGCAAGATCATCGGCAAGCTGTTCATCGACGTGTTCCAAAAATACGCCAATGAGATCAAGGACGCGAAATTCTTGGCCCAGGGCACGCTTTACCCCGATGTGATCGAATCTGTGTCCTTCTCGGGCGGCCCCTCTGTGACGATCAAATCGCACCACAATGTCGGCGGTCTGCCGGAAAAAATGGGGCTGAAACTGGTCGAACCGCTGCGTGCCTTGTTCAAAGACGAGGTGCGCGCGCTGGGGCATGAGCTGGGCCTTCCGGCCTCCTTCATCGGTCGCCATCCCTTCCCCGGTCCGGGCCTTGCGATCCGCTGCCCCGGTGAAATCACCCGCGAAAAACTGGCAATTCTGCAAAAAGCCGATGCGGTTTACATCGACCAGATCCGCAAACACGGGCTCTATGACGAGATTTGGCAGGCTTTCGCCGCAATCTTGCCGATGCGCACCGTCGGCGTGATGGGCGACGGGCGGACCTATGATTTCGCGCTCGCCTTGCGCGCCGTGACCTCGGTCGATGGCATGACGGCGGATTACTATCCGTTCAGCCATGATTTCCTGGGCGAAACCTCGACCCGGATCATCAACGAAGTCAAAGGCATCAACCGCGTGTTTTATGACTGCACCTCGAAGCCGCCGGGCACGATCGAATTGGAATAAGCCCCCGCAGGCACGCGATAAAATCACAAAGGCGCTCTTTGGGGCGCCTTTTCTTTTGCCAAGCCGCCTCAAGGGCGGGTATTGCACTGGGGATCAACTGGGAGGGGACGATTTTGGCAAAAGTCATGCTGACAGGAACGATGCGCTGTAAGCCGCATGAGGTCGACAGTGTCGTGGCGCTTTTGCCCCGGCACCACCGTCTGAGCGAGGCCGAACCGGGGTGTTTGTCCTTTGAGCTTTGGCAGGACGAATTGGACCCGTGTTGTTTTCATGTCAGCGAAGTGTTTCGCAGCGAGGCCGATTTTGCCGCCCACCAAGACCGCACCCACAGCTCAGATTGGGGCCGCGTCACCCAACATATGACCCGAGATTTCAATAAGAGAGTGCTATGACCAACGCGCAAACGCACCCGATCCGCGCCGCCTTTTGGATGATGGGCGCGGTGTTCGGGTTTTCCTCCATGGCCGTGGCCGGGCGCATGGTGTCGGCCAACCTCGATACCTTTGAAATTCTGGGCTATCGCTCTCTGTTCGGCCTGATGATCGTACTGCCCGTCGCGATATTTCAGGGCCGCCTGTCCGAACTCAGACCGCGGTCTTTGCCGCTCCACATCGGTCGAAATCTGGGCCATTTTGCCGGTCAAAACCTTTGGCTCTTTGCCCTGACATTGATCCCATTGGCGCAGCTTTTCGCGCTGGAATTCTCCTATCCCATTCTCGTGGGCTTAGGTGCCACCGTGTTTTTGGGCGAAAAAATGACCCCGACCCGCGCCTTGGCAGCACTGATGGGCTTTGCCGGCATCCTGATCGTGGCCCGTCCATTTGGCGCGGACGGTCTGTCCATCGGCCTGTTCGCCGCCATGGCCTGTGCCCTTGGATTTGCCACCTCGGCCCTGTTCACCAAACAACTCACCCGCACCGCAAACGTGTCGATTCTTGCCATCATGTTCTGGATGGTGACGCTGCAACTTTTGTTTGGATTTGTCTGCGCCATGATGGACGGCTCCGCCGCTTGGCTCACGCTCACAGACCTGCCTTGGGTCATCTGGATCGCTCTGGCCGGGCTTGGCGCGCATTTTTGCCTGACCAAAGCGCTCAGCCTCGCCCCCGCCTCCATCGTCACGCCAATAGACTTTCTGCGCCTGCCTGTGATCGGCGTGGTCGGGATGCTGCTCTATGGGGAAAGCCTTGATATTTTTGTTTTTATCGGCGCAGGCATCATTTTTGTCGCCAATTACATCAACATCCTCTCCGAGTCCCGTCGCACAGCGACATGGCTCGCGTGATCACGCTGTTGCAGCGCCGCAAGGGGTCATTTTAAAACTATGACGCGGCGTCAGAATTGCTTGAAATTTCGCACAGGCTTAGGCTGAAATCACAACATGTGCGGCAAATCGCGCAACGACTTCACAAAACAGTGACAACACCACTGAACCACCACAGAACCACCAGATCGACAAAATAAAACCGTGTCGGCACCACTACATAAAGGAAACGCGCCCAGGGCTCGTTTAGGGATGGAGACTATGAAAAACACATCAATTTTGGCATTGGCCTGTGCGGTCACCGCGACAGGCGCATTTGCAGGCGGGATCGACAGGTCCGGTCAATCCATAGCGCCGATCTTTGAAGATGGCAGCTATTTGGAATTCTCGTTTGGGAGCGTGAGCCCAACGGTATCGGGCGTTCAGACCGGCACCTATAATGATGGCACGACGGTCGTTCCGGGCTTGGGTCAGTCCTCTGGCAACATGGTCGAGTCATACACATCCGTCGGTGCCGCCTATAAAACCGACCTAAATGACAAATTCAGCGTTGCGTTGATTTTTGACCAGCCTTTCGGAGCTGACGTCAATTATTCCTTCGCGGACTCCCCCGCGCCCTACGCCTATACTGGTTCCACAGCTTCGATCGATTCCAACAGCCTGACTGCAGTGCTGCGCTACAAAATCAACGACCGCATCTCGGTTCTTGGTGGTGTGCGTGAAGTGACCTCTAAGGGCAAAGTTGCGCTGTCCAACGGCTATACGATGAACACCACCACAGAAACCGATTGGGGCTATGTGATTGGTGCGGCCTACGAGATCCCCGACATCGCCCTGCGCGCGGCTCTGACCTATAACTCTGAAATCACCCATGATTTCACCACGACCGAGAACGGCGGTTTTGACAGCCCGATGGAAACCCGCCTGCCGCAGTCGGTCAATCTCGATTTTCAAACCGGGATTGCCGCAGATACGCTGTTGATGGCCTCTGTGCGTTGGGCCGAATGGACCGCGTTCGACATTTCGCCAACCGGCTATGTCGCCAGTGCGGGCGATGCGCTTGTCGATTACGACGATGACACGATCTCCTACAGCTTGGGTGTCGGGCGCCGGTTCAATGACAAACTGAGCGGTTCCATCATGGTCGGCTATGAAAAATCCACCGGCGGCTATTCTGGCAACCTCGGCCCAACCGATGGCTACGCCTCGCTGGGTCTTGGCCTGAAATATCAGATCACCGAGCAAACCGCGATTTCGGGGGGCGTGCGCTACGTTTGGATCGGCGATGCCGAAACCGAAAACCCAACGGCACCGGGCACCACATTTGGTGAGTTCACAGGCAATGACGCCACCGCGTTTGGCATCAAAATTTCGCACTCGTTCTAATCTGCAGGTCAAACAACCTGTAAAGATGGATGTTTCAAAGGCCCCGCCCCTCCGCGGGGCCTTTTCACATGTATCTAATGCTTCTGATCACATTTCGTGATCCTCTTTTACACAAATTCCGGTTTGCCTGCGCACCTGCCCTCCGCCATGGTCCGCACAGATCGACACCGTCCCGACGGGACATCCACAGGACACATCTCATGGCCCCGCAAAAAACCATTTCCGCCGCAGCATGGCTTGGCCTGGCCGCCATGGGTTTGCTCTGGGGCGGGTCTTTCCTGTCTGTCGCGCTGTTGATCCGCGAGTTGCCAATCTATTGGGTCGTCGCCGGACGCGTCACCATCGCAGCGCTGGTGTTATGGTCCTATGTGCTGATCAAAGGCCTGCCGGTCCCGCCAATGCGCCACTATCTATGGCGTTTCATCGTCGTCGGCTGCCTGACCTCCGCCCTGCCGTTTCTGTTGATCACCTGGGCGCAACACCGCATTCCCTCGGGACTTGCGGGAATTCTCAACGCCTCCACCGCGATTTTCGGCGTGCTCTTTGCAGCGCTGTTTTTTGCCGATGAAAAGCTCGGTCTGCGCAAAGGTGCGGGGGTGATTTTGGGCGTTTTGGGCATTGTCACCGTGATCGGCCCGGACGCGCTTCATGCCTTTGATCTGACCTCTCTGAGCCAATTGGCGATGATCGCGGCAACAATTTCCTATGGCCTATCCAATGTCATTGGCCGCAGGCTTTTGGCCGATCTCAAACCGCAAGTTGCCGCCGCCGGGATGCTGTCGGGTGCCGCCGTGTTTGCCCTGCCCGTGGCGATTGTCACCTCCGGTCCGCCGCCGATGTCGCTGATGCCGTCCACATGGGGCGCGCTTTTGTACCTCTCGGTGATGGCCACAGGTGTGACCTATTTGATCTACTACCGTGTGCTCAAATCGGCGGGTGCGGGCAACACCTCGCTGACCACGTT
>CENL01054367.1_pt1 | contig 12898 bp, 8 predicted proteins | sample 530221 | NCBI WGS metagenome assembly CENL01 (sample SAMEA2619791, study PRJEB7988) | marine metagenome | isolation source: saline water (ENVO:00002010), including
GACCACTCAGCCACATCTGGTGTATCAACAGGGTTAGGAAACAATCTGCGGGATGGTGCAGTACCAACATATGTTATAGAACCATTAACTATCAACGATACAACAGTAGGTTCCGGCGTTACATTAACTGTTACTGGCAACACCAACGGGAAGAATCTATGGTTAGACGCTAGTGAACGATTGAAGGACGGAAGTAATCGGTGGTATCTAACTGCTATCAAATCGACTGGTGAACGAGTCATCGCATCTTACACTGGGTTTAGTGGGACACAATTTAGTGGTGTGGTGTGGGGTCCGGGTTGGGATACAACATGCAATGGACTCACAATCAACCCATCGTTCTATACACCTGCGGGAACCACACGGTTGTATGCTTCCCGTCGTATGCGTGACCATGCAGAAGTTAGTGGTAACAGCCCCGACATGCCGTTGATTGACTGGTGGAAACTAAACGACAGTGGACCTACATCTACCAACCCTTACGACCTTATCGTAGCACCGAAGATGACTCCAATGCCAATTCCACGTATGGGTCACCATTTCATCACACCAACAATGGCTATGCTACCCGGTCATTTGGCTCACCCAGTGTATCAGAATCTGTATGGTGGACACACACCATGTGATGGTGTAAGAAGTCCATCAGACCTCGGCACAACAGCGTTGACGGGATTATCCCCAATGGACCCCAACATATGGTTCTCGAATCTCACACCCAATTATCCACCATCAGATATTCATGGCGGTGCATTCACATTAATGTCGGAAACAAAGATGCGATTCGATGGCTATGGTATCTTAGCATCCAATAATGATGCAGGTGAAGTAAATCGTAAAGGTGGACATATCATTGTGCTTGAAGCAAATGGATACTATACACAGACCTCACATTTCCCTGACCCATTGGAAGTCGGAGCATATCAAATCATCATCCAACCTAATCTGTTTAGCCAACAGTTGACTGGCTTCCATCAAAACACAGCGTTCGATAGTGCGAGCGCACCATCAGCATCTGCTTCTTCAGACCAAATGAACTTCACAGGGCAACAAGTGGCTACGGTTGTGGGTATCATCCACGAATGGGGTTCATTGGGAGCGTCAGCATTAATTCTGGCTGACCGTGTTGCAGCAGATGTTCGTGGATGTGAAGTATATCTAAACGAAATCATGTTAGATATCGACCCATCACCCGGCCAACAATTTACTGCACTACCTCCATTGGCATTGTTCAATCCTCTCGGTGTGAATGAAACATCGTCACCAGCATTCAGTCGTAGGTCACTCCCATATCATCCATCGATGTTCAGACAATCAACACCCGGCTATACCCTTACAGTTCCGTGGTGGGCTATCCCATCATCGTCTACTTCATGGTCTGAATATTCACTCATTAACGTAGACGATTACTACCGTTTCTGCCGTTCAACATACGGTGCAATTAGTGCGCAAGTCACACTCGCAGGGTATCCATCTCATTATTACCAGCCATATGTTCGTGAATTACAAAGCATGAATCCAGTTACTATAGTCACACAATCTTCGTCGGGAGGTGCTACAGTAGATGTATTGGATAACAATCTATTCCCATATAATTCCACAACATATGGACAAGTGTTAGTGTATATTGACTCCGTTGGTGATAAACAAAAGGCCACTTATACAGGTCGTGGTAAGAGTGGTGATGGTGGTCAAGATACTACACGATTCACTGGTGTTGTAGCAGTAACCAGTAATTTCTGGGCACGATTATCAGCGGGTTCGTCAATATATCTGAGCGGGGAACATGAAAATTACAACCACGGCGATAATATTACAGATAATACCATCAGTACTATGCCTCGTTTGCTTCCCCAAGTTCTATCTGGTAGTAGAGATACAAACAATCTATTCATGGCCGATGCGTATTTGTGTATGTGGCATCACAATCTAGGACGACCGATGACGGCGTTCTCCGAACAACGAAATACTGTTGGTGCCCCCACTGCTCAAAAGCCATACAACATTATGCCTGAATCATTTGAGATGGTGCATTATCATGAGTTCACATATGCTATCAGCAACGGACCATTTGTAGCGGATATGAAATGGTTAGGTCCACACTATACTACTGGAACCAATGGTGGTGGAGGTTGGGATAACACCAACCATCGTGCAACATTAGCAGCAGGTCATGTGAATAACTTTGGAGCCGATGGTTCTACTTTCGATGGATATTATCTATCAATTGACGGTGCCCGTGCTTCTACATTACCGGGTGTGGTTGAATTCACAATTGCATATGGTGCTAACACGTTGACGGCAACTACTGGTGGTAGTAGTGTGTCCACTATCTTTGAAGCAAAGGTTACAGGCACAGCAATATTAGTTCTACATGAACCATCATTAGATAATACGGCTGTAGACCCTGATTCAATGGTTCTCCCTGCATACTCTACTGCCCCTGTTACCATTGGAAGTAACGACTATTTCTTCTCATCCTTCTGGCCGGGTGGCACACGATATGGTGGTGCGGCATCCCGATTAGATATGTGGGGTGATGTCGAACGAGGTTGGAATGTGGGTGACGTATTCGCAGGTGAATGTAAAGCATACACCGCTGAATATACAGCCGGACCTGCATTAGACCCAACCAAGATTCGCACCGACCAAGATGTGGCTGGAACATGGACACATTTCCCAACCACTGCTGGCGCAGCACCGTGGACAAGGAACCATTGCTTTGGATATAGATTCTCGATTCGCCAACCAAACAATCGTCCTCGATGGGCTATTGGTATCAAGAGCGTTGTGGATGGAGCAGCGGGCTATAGTGCAGCGTCAGGTCATTATGGATATTTCAACGGACCATTTGTTCAAGCGGAGAATAAGAGTTGGATTACAAAGGCAGCGATGGCGGATAATGCTACCATTGCATCTAGCCTTACAGGTGTTATCGAACGTCAAACCAATGCTAGTCACATGTTGGGCTTCGATTTACCGGGGTGGCAAGTGCGATACAGTGATGGTCGCCGTATGACCAAACCATTCGGATGCCCTGTGCGCACACTTAGAAACAGTTCAACTGCGCGGAAGCAATTCCCCGGTGATACAACGGGGAAGGGTATCGAAGATGTGATTCGTGCTAACATGTATTACGTTGTAGATTGGTGGGGTAATACTACCGGTGAAGATGTTAGAAGGTTCCCTGTCCGTGGATTCGGATTGAGACCTGCGTTCGACCCTGAAGCATGGAGGTGGACACAAGGCGTTCAAGCAATGCCAACATCATTGTTCCGCGCAAGCGCGACCCCATCAGTACAAGAAGGAAATCGTAATGATTCTAACAATACAGATTACAATGCAGTTGGTGGAGTCTATACCAAACTCGCTGACTTCTTTAACCCACTTGATAGCGTTCGTGTGGGTGACCGTGGTGATGGACGAGGGGCACGATGTCCTATCTTCTTCAATGAATATGTAGCACAATCGGTCGACACAGTAGTTACACCCACTGGTATGATACTATCGTATCATACTGCTGAACCACCATTCACTGTAGGTCTACTCCGAGCAAGAAACGATATCCTACAAGACCATGAATCAGCACGGGGAATATCCAGTAGATTGAATGTCGATAATACGGATGGTCTATTGAAACCTGAAGCAATGACTGGAAGAAATGTGGAAAAGACCAGTGGCACTTTCGGTATGGAGAACATCACATTCCAAGACCCTGTGTCCCGTCTATCTCCACGTATTGGTTTGGACGCATACACAGTGGCAGAATCAAACGACAGTGATGCGAAGGATTACATTATCCAAGCAACCCAAGCCATCAGTTTGCATACAGATAGTGTTGTCGGTCAACGATATATCTTAGAGGGTTCATTCACCGAAGCCATGTTCCCTGCAATGACGGGCACCATGAGTTACACATTAGCCGACTTGGACTTCAGTAAGGGTGCATCATTCACATGGACTAATCCACCATCTGTGGTGCGATTCAACAACGCACATGGTATTATGTCCCGTGGTGGAACATACATCATGGAGGTATCATCGTATGCAGATATGTTTGACGATACTGGATGGGGTAATGATACATCAGGTGCAGCGTATTCACTCGGCACACATGGCCCTACGTCTAACCCATACCAATCCAATACCGTGCAAGGATTGCTCGACCCAATGGTTCGTCGAACCAATACAAAGGATAAGACAATTCGATTCTTACTGCGCCCATACCGTGCATTAGATTACCGGCACGTAGGTCTATTCCGTGAAGGTGCTGGCCCACCAACAGGGCCACAGTCATCATCTACCAAACCCTTCTTCATGCGAACAGCAGGTGGTCGATATGGTCTATTCAATTACGAAACAGCCAATGGTCGAGCAGCATCAAGTGGTATCTATGTAGAGACAAGTAACCCGTCACCAACAACGGCTCCGTATGTCGCTTCATACATACCTGACCAAGCCAATTACAATGCCAATAAATCACATGGACCAAAGATACCGGGTGCAAGTGTGTATTCATCTACCAATCTCAAGAGTCATATCGCACGACTAGTCATCAGTGAGAACTCATTGCAACATTATCGTTCTGATGCCCCGCGACGACAAGCACAAAGCGATGATGAAGATGAAGATGATATCACTATCCAACCTAACTATGCTGTTGAACCAAGATACAGTCAATCACTACACCCGAAGGGTGAAGGTGGCACCACTGACTTCAACACCAGTGACCACAATGACGATACTCCCGACAACTATTCACACATGAGGACGGTGGACTGGTGACCTCTATTACAGGTGTGAAGTCCCAATACGGGAGAACGGATACCATCTTCAATGAAGTATCATCTACGATACGCATGCCGATTTTCGTTGATAACGCAGTATTGCATGCTGAATATAAACGACAGCGGGATTCCGTGTCGGGGCAGCGTCTTCAAATCAGCCCACCTACAGCATCTGACTTCCAATATGTGCATGACCGAACCTATTCATTGGTCGAACAACAAGATGGAGTGCGTATTAATCACCCCACCAAGCCCGGAACTAACTATACAGGTGGTGTGTATTTCAATGGATACAAATTGAACGCCACGACCGCACAAGAACCACTGTTGCTTATCGGGGAGGAAGATATATCTCAACGATTAGCACCAAGTGACCCAGAGATATCGACATACGGCACAGAATTAACCATTCCTAACATGAAGGGGCGCACTCTCGACGAGTTAGGATTCGATAACCGCCGTGTAAGGATGGGTCACACCATTGGAGTAGGGTTTAGAACCACTGATGCTGTTCAACGGTTGTTCACTAATGCATATCACTCATTAAACTCCGTCGACATCGGTCTAAGAACGACTGGACCTCGCTCTCAATACACTACCAATTACAAGGGTGCAGATATAGCCCGTCACTCAACACGATTCATTGCTCAGGACTTCTATGATACTGGAATCATTAAGGCGATGAAGTATATCGGTAGATATGATGGTCATATGACGTATATGGACCGCTTCGGTAACCTATTGTATGCACCTAATGTCTTTTCATTCACTGACCGTAAGATGGGTGAAAGCACAGGCATAGAAAATGTGAAAATGAAACCATTGATGGGAGAATCCAATCGTATCATCGTTGAAGGTCGACAGATTGCATTGAATGATAGTAACGTAGTGACTGTCGATGATTTAGAAGCGCAAAAGAAGCATGGTAGCATCAAAGCATCTAACATATTCCACCCATTGGCTCGGACATCTACACAAGCACGACGTACTGCTGCTCAAGGTCTGCGTATGAACAGAAGGGCACAAGAAGTCATGTCCAGTGAAGGACATATCAATTCGTGGGACTTAGACCCCGGTGATATCGTCGCATACAATGCTTCGTCTGTGGGTATCACCCGCAACACTGCAATTATATCTGCTACCCATTCATTACGTTCCCATTCAAGTGATTTTACATTAGTGGGTAGTGAATCAGGAATCGAATCGTTACTAACCATGACCGAGAGTGTGAGTGAGTTAGCCAATGGACAACCAGACCATACCAATCAGATACAAATGATTGAAACTAGTAATACAGGAGCAGTCGGATTAAAAGTGCGACCGAGAATTCGTCAGATATTCTTCCCGGCAATTACAACCCGAACATATAGTGGGTTGGCTAGTGATGGGGGTACTGCAAAGACAATAATCAATACACCACCGAATCGCCATGCTGGATTCATTCTTGGTCATAGATATTCATCCGACACAATGGCAAGCGTATCCCGTGGAGCCATCGGTGTAGGTGCATCATTATCTACAACCATCAGTGCATACACACACGGGACTACGACACTTACTGTTGGTTCAACCGCTGGTTTCCCATCGTCTGGATATCTAATGGTAGTTTCAGAAGAAAGTACTAAATCTATTATGTTCACATATACCAATATTGCTGGTGGCACATCATTTACAGGCACATACAGTGGGGCTAGTGGTAATATCTCATTCTCTCCACATGCTAGAGTCATCTTCGCACGACCACGCGCACATGAAGCAGGTAACTATCGGTCAAGGGAACAAGTGATAATGTAATGATATTAGATTTCTGTATCATTTGTTTGTTAGAATATATCATATCAAAATTATTAGATTATAGGAGAAGAATACATGTCGATGATTGAATTGTTTATCATATGCACTATCGGTGGATTCTTCATCGGTGTCCCCATCGGATTGCATATAGGGATGGACCGTCAAGACCAATTGAAATGGGAGGAAGATTGAATGCCAGTATTAAACCACGCTAGAAGATTCTTGGTTGACCAACTAGCCGGGAAGATTAACCAGATGGTGATAGGTAGTGATGGAACACAAGCCTCAGCAGACGACGGTGGTGCTAGGGCATTGGCAAGAGTCACACCCACAGTCAGAGTCATTGACGACCAAACAATCTTGGTCGAAGGAAGATTCGACACTACACATTCTTTTGATGCAACCACTGTTCAAGAGGTCTTGCTTCAACACCACGACGCAAGCACTTCAGAATTCATCCCCATATACAGAACGGACATACGTCCCATCACAAAGAACACACAGAATGAATTACGAATCACCCTATTGGTGGAGGTGAACTAATGGTTAATCCAAACTCAGGACATACAAACGCAAACAACACACTAGCCGTAGATGGACTACGAGATGGGGATGTGATTACATCTCCATCACTCACTAACTTAATCGAAGGTGTGCATGGAAATGGTATCTTACGATTACAAGATACATCGGTGGAAATGGCATCTCGTAATGAGCCAACAAGTTCACCCGGTGTGTGTGGTAGAGTAGATGCAAACACTGTTCGTGTGGCTGGTGGATTCATGGTTCTTGATGGTGTACTATACAAGTTTGCTAATGGTCCCGGTTCATATGTGGACTTGGATTTAGATAACACTCAGAACTATTGCACAAGTACAGTGCTGGCTTCAGGACAGGAGTCATTGTATGTAGTATATGCTATCGCATCATCTGATAGCGCACACGCAAGTGCTCGTGTTCGATTACAAGGAGGGACACCAGTAACCGTTAGTACAGGTGTATATCCTCCAACACCTAGTGGGTTCTTGACCGACCCAATCACAGGATACAGTGAAGAAAACGGACACGCAATTGTCCTCGCTGTGCTTCGATGTTCATACAGTGCAGGTGGTGGAACCGATAAAGTAGACATCATCGAAGTCAACGACAAGCGTGTGTATGTAAAGACGGACCCATTCTATCTTACTCCAGTCACTAAAGGTAGCACAGGAGCCACTGATACTACCGTCACTAGAACATACAACACCGGTGTGAACTACGATGTAGAACTGAAAGAAATGTATGGGTCTAGCAATGTGGAAAACGGTGACTTCGGTGGACAACTTGGGTCCAATCGTATCGATGTATCAGCACTATGGATTAGTCATCAGAACTGGAAAGGGTCAGCAGCAACCGCTTCTAATCCCACTGCTCCTTCAAGTGGTGACTCCCACTATGGATTGGGTCCGGGTAGTGGTTATGATTCAACCACTGCGACATATGCAGATGCACAAACACCAACCGATGTACTATACTTCTCAGGTCAAGGTAATGCAAAGCAATCACTAGCCGCTGGTGGGGCAATGACCACAGTTAGATTGGGGTCAAAGGGTGTGGATGTGTTCACCGTATCTGGTATCACTACCAACAAGGACTGGCCACTTACATCATACGGTGACCAAGTTCTCATCACCACGAACAACAGTGGTGCGAGTAACCACATTACATACGAACCAGAAGGAGAATTCCCTGAAGGGCATATGATTTGGATTAAGAACACACATGGTTCTCATAACAATGTGAGATTTAATGGTCAAGGTATTAGCAATGAAGTCACTGATGCTGGGAAGACATCACACTATGTATTCGATGGACATACATGGTATCGATTGTCTCATGTCTAATTGTCCCACGGAATCTCTAACATATTGATGATGTCTCGATACCGATTGCGTAGTGTGACTTCAGTAATGTTTGCAGCGTCGGATATTTCCTTTTGAGTTCTACGATGACCTTGTTTAATCGCAGCGATATACAAACAAGCAGCCGTCAAAGACATGGGTGCCTTACCATCATCTAACTCACGTTCAGATAACATCTTTAGATACTCATTGGCTTGTGTCTCAACATTGATAGGGACTCCTAGCAACGAACACAATCTAGGTGTGAATGATTGAGGGGTAGGTCTAGGCATCTTTAGTTTCAATACCCGCATCAGTAATCGTGCTGTTCGTCCAATTTCTTTACGCCCTACTCCTCTAGCATGCTCACATACTTCATTCAATGTCCTAGGAACATTACAATCTCGGCATCCTAAATACACAGACGCTGCAACCACTGATGGTATGGAACGACCACGACATGTATTGCTTTCCAATGCTCGCCGATAGATGTTAGCACTATGTTCGCTCACACTCTTGGGCACACCAAGTTGGTTACACATCCGACTAACTTCTTGTAGTGCCACGGATAGATTACGCTGCTTTACGTCACTCATTCTTGCTCGACGCTGCCACTTTCTCATACGATACAGTTGAGAACGATTCATCTGTAAAGCGGCTCCTGAATAATCTCTATTCATGGGTGAAATCTCTGTACTCAACCCCTTATCTGAAAGTAATGGAGTCATCTTCGGCCCAGTTCTTTCACGCTCTATCCCCTTATCTCCGAACGTTCGCCACTCGGCACCTGCGTCGACAATATCTTCATGGATAACTAATCCACAATCGATGCACGATATTTCACCACGCACATCATCCCGCTTTAGATTTCGAGACACACATTCAGGACACTTCACTGTTTCTTCAGTCATCATTCTTCCTCTCCCAAGTCCACATCCCTTCTAGGGTGTTGCCAAAGTGCCCCGCAATCAGGACATTCCCATATCAAGATACGGTTTCGTTCCCGCACATACTTACCGACAATACGTTTAGCGAAGACCTTCAATTTACATGAAGGACAATGCTGACTCAACGCATCAAGCAGACGGCCCAGCGTCATCCCCCCGCTTACCGATGATATCATCGATGCGTAGGATAGCGATGGCGACCTCAGTGGCAGATTGAATTGCTTGTGATACAACACGACGAGGTTCAACCACACCCTTGTCTTTCATGTCGCATAGTTCTCCACTCTCAATATCAACACCTGTCGTTGGTGAGGACAAATCATTCGACAATAATAGACGAACATCCAAAGGATGGTGACCAGCATTCTCTGCAATGGTGATAGGGATAGCATACAAAGCATCCCAGAACTCACACTCGGCCAACGATTGACGGGTATCTGTTCCCGTTGAATCCAACCCATTCTTTGCTAGATATGCATACGTGGCTCCACCACCTGCTAACAGGTCTCTATCTTTGTATGCTACAGCAACAACACCAATGGCATCATCGAATGCTCGTTCCAATTCATCCACAGTTTGTCGGGTTGCTCCACGAAGAACAAGGGTAGCCACATTGGGTGCATCATCTACACATACAGATACAAATCGGACATCACCCATAGTATTCTCAGATACTGTTGCTTCATGTAATGATGCTGGGTCTACGTCTTCCGTCATGTGAGCAATAGGTGTTTCAGTCAACACACTGATTGCCTGCATGTCTGTTTCAGGGACACGGGTAACAACACCAATGCCACTTTGAGCCAGCGTATGTATGACTGCTTCATGCACACTATCTCTCACGAATACTGTGGTCACACCCAGTTCTATAATGGCTCTCGCTCTTTCAACTAGCATACGTGTTTCAGCCATCTGGAACTGTTGTACTGCTTCCATCGAACCGAGTTGAACACGCATTGAATCATGCATTGGTGGTGGGATGAGACCTGTATTCAACAACAGAATCTTGCCCTTCCCACCAAGTGTTTGTGTGGATGCGAATTCCTTGTTTAGGATTACACCATCAAACAAATGAGATTCATCCAATGAACCACCCACCTGACTGACTACCTTAACCCGTGAGTCATCTCCTTCCGAACGAACAACTGCATCCACACACAACTGAGCAACACGGTCAATGTCGTGTTCCGCAGCCTTCCCAGTGATAGCGGTCTTGGCTACCTGTGTGAGTAACTCATCATCATCTCCGATGGTGAACGACAAGTCACTTAGACTCGTCATACATTGTCGTGATGCTGCACGATATCCTTTACAGATAATGTTGGGATGCACACCTTTGGATAGTAGACCTAATGCATTGTCCAATAGTTTCCCACCAAGAACAACGACGGATGTAGTACCATCCTTACACTCCTGTTCCTGTGTCTTGGACATCTGAATGACCATTTGAGCAGCGGGATGCTGCACGTCTAGTTCACGCAGTATGCTGGCCCCATCATTACTTACGATGAAGTATCCCTGCGGGTCCACGGCCATCTTATCCATGCCCAATGGTCCCAATGTCGTTCTAACTGTATCAGCGACAGCGATTGCTGCCTTGATATTCAGTCGTTGTGCTTTCTCTGTATTGGTATCTCGTCCTTCGCCCATGCCCAGTCCACTCTCAAATCAGAAACATCCCCGGTCCATCGGGACCGGGCTTTCACGATGCCCGTCTTCGCACCGTGGTCCCACAACTGCCAATTAAGCCTTGCGTCGTCTACACAATACTTTACTACAGATTCATAGTCACCATCACCCCACAATTTAGGTGCATCAACTGACTTCATCATCTTCCCTCGGTCTAACGTATGGATACACAATCCATCCAATGCGACAAAGAATGCTTTTCCAATATCAGTAGATGCTGAACGACATAGTACCGCAGTATCTATGAGTTGGTCCTTATGCTTCCGTAGAACTTCACCAGCAGCGTGGCAATCTAAAGCATCACGAAGCACAGGTAAGTCGAAACGTAGAATGTTGTGACCAACGATAGCACCACCAGCCTCAATGTGAGCCATGATATGCTCCCCAACATCACGAGGATGGAGTGGCCTAACATCAGCATCGACATCGATGTCGTGATTACAAAACACAGTAGCGTCTTGACCATCCCACGTAGCGACAACTGTTGGATTAAACAAGTGGGTGTTACCCCACCCACCTATATCATATGAGTAATTTGCAGTCTCAATATCGAGACTCATCACTCCACTCATGCCTTCTCGGAAGATGTATCAGTTGTTGATTATTCCGGCACCAATTGAACGTACTTAGTCACACCAATAGTTGCTTCAGCGAACATAGTTCTAGCGTCCTTGAAGTGTAAGAATTGTGTGTTGCGACTGACCCCACCATTCTGCTTTGCATAGGTGGCCATGAGTTCTGACTTCCGCACCCAGTCACCTTGATGACCTTCAAGAGATGTGAGTTTAGATGCACTCCATGCCTTCTTCCATGCAGCCTTCCTCGCCTTACGGTCCTTCGCCACAGATTCAAGTTCGACTTCGGATTCCAACCACGTAACAAGTTCCTCATACAAATCATAGATAATTTCAGCAGCCATCTCAACATGGTCACCGGTGCATGTGAACGTCGCTGGGTCTTTAGCCATAGCATCAAGGTCACCTGAATGTCTACCGTATGCTTCCAATAGACCTAGATGGACAGCGAAGATATTCGTATAGTTCAACAGGTTTGGGATGAATGCACACACCACATCAGCCATCTTAGGGTCCATCATTCTGACCAGTTCATACATGTGGTCCTTGTGTGAGTTCAATAGTGGATGAAAGGATGAGTCGGTTTGCCAGAAATCATACATGATTTGTTGTGCAATCTTCTCTCTATCGTCATCAGTCATTGAGTTCCATTCAAAGTCAGTGATACCTGCTAGTGTGCAAGTTCTTGCACGAAGCATCTTTCGTATTGCAGAAAAGTAATCGGTGAAATCATCCATCGTAACATCATATTCAGGAGGTCGCTTGAATGCTGTGTTCATTCTTTCTTCTGATACCTGTTCACGCCTCTCAATAGACCACGGTCTTATCAGTAGAAGGACACGTTGGAACACACCCTTCGTTAGCACCACTTCACGAACACCCTGAGGTGGGAAGGTAGTCAACCAAAACGATACACGAGATTCAGTTTCAATCTTACCGTCTTTCATGTGCTTGACTAATGTGTTCGCCTTTGTCCCAACAGGATTCATTGCCTGTTGTAGATACAATACGACTTCATTCAAGTGCTGCTTCTTTGTCTCAAACAGAACACTTCCTTCGTCGAAGTTCAATGCTTTCTTCCCAGCGAGTAGTCCCTTCTGTAATTCCAGAACTACTTCACCGTTATCTTCATACTTATTCCATGAACCAATCAACGCTGCATCTGTTCCAGTACTGAACATGTCTTGGGGGACACCCAATGCTTCCAGTACATCACCTGTATGTTCCCA
>CENL01039436.1_pt1 | contig 12793 bp, 17 predicted proteins | sample 530221 | NCBI WGS metagenome assembly CENL01 (sample SAMEA2619791, study PRJEB7988) | marine metagenome | isolation source: saline water (ENVO:00002010), including
AGGCGCAAAGCCAGGCGTTCAGGTCTGTCGCGGGCAACCTGCGGGTGATGCTGTCGCAATTTGAGGAGTTGGAAGAATTTGCCCGGTTTGGCACAAGGCTCGATGAGGCGACACGGGCGCGGTTGACCCGTGGGGCTGCGGTGCGCGGCGCCTTGCGACAGGCGGAGCGTGATCCGATGTCGGCAGTCGAACAGCTCACGGTTTTGGTCGCTGCGATGGAGGGGCAGTTTGACGGGCTGAGCGAGGCGGAGACGATGGCGGTGGTGTTGCGGCTGCGCGGCCGTGCCCGCGCCGATCTGGGCGATCTGGCCCAACGCATTGCCGAGAACGCGCCGATCAGCGATGCGGATCGCGCCCGGATGGTCGAGCTGGGTCGGCACATGCGGCAGGCGGGCGGCGGGCCAGACAAAGGCACAGGCAAGGGACGCTCAGGATGACCCAGTCGCTTGAACGCCTGACCCGGCGCACCGAGAGCATGAACAGCATTCGCGGCATCGTGCATACGATGAAAACCCTCTCGGTCATCAACGCCGCGCCTTATGATCATGCTGCCCGCGCCATCGAGGCCTATCATGACACGGTTCTGACCGGATTTCAGGCGTTTTTACATCACTATCCATTGGATGCGAGGGACACGCCGGTTGTGCGGCGGGTGCTGATTGTCTTTGGTTCAGATCACGGATTATGCGGCAATTATAACGAGGCACTGGCTGCCCATGTCGCCCAAGCCGTGCAAGATTGGCCGGAGGGGCCGCTCACTCTGCTTTGCGTTGGCGCGCAGATGGAGGATGCGCTGACTGATCAAGGTTTGGCCGCGAAAGAGACCCTGTTTCCGCCCGCCTCGGTGGACGGGATCGGACGGTTGTCCAATCTGTTGACCCAGCGCCTTGATGACATCCGCCATGCGGCCCATCCGGGCGACATCTCTGTGTCTCTGGCCTATTTTACCCGAGACGGCGGGGCGGGGCAGGTGCCAGAAATCAAGTCGCTTTTGCCGCTCGACTCTGAGCTTTTGCGTGTGCTGGCCGCCACGCCTTGGGTCTCGCGCACGTTGCCGTCCTTTACAATGGCGGCCGAGGATATGTTGATGGCGCTGATCCGTGAACATCTGTTCGCCAGCATGTTTCGCGCCGCCGCCGAAGCGCTGGTCACCGAAAACGCCGCACGGATGTCACTGATGCAGCAGGCGGAACAGTCGATCGATGACCGTCTGGAGGGGTTGACCGGGCAAATGCGCGCGGTGCGCCAAGATGACATCACCACGGAATTGCTGGATGTGATTGTCGGCTTTGAGGCGCTTAAAAAGGGCAAAAGGCGCAAAAAAACCAAGGCTGATTGACGTTCATAGGCCGCGATGTCCGACCCGCTGCGGGGCTTTGCGACCTGTTATGTGGTTCGGGTTCGGGCCGCCGAAGGGCCAATGAGGAACCACTGCCCCGTTTGCTATGAAGAGACGTAGCTTTGTTTATTTCGCGGTTGTTTCGATTGCCGCAGCCTTGAAAGCCCGGTGTCTTGCAAAAAGCGACCGACGACGAACCAATCGACAAGACCCCAAAAAACTGCAATCAGAATCAATTCCGGTGCAAAGCGCGAAGTCGCCGAAGTCATGGTTAAAAGAACCGTATCCAAAACTCCAAAGCCGACGGTCCACATCATTGCCCGGTGAAAAGAACGTGCAAGAATGCCGGAAAGCAGCCCACCGACGCCCCCGATGCTTAGGGACATGCCCAAGAACATCGCCAAACCGTTCGTTTCTTTCCTACCTTCTTCCGTAAGTGCCCAAGCTTTTCCGCAAGTCTAACCGTATCGGGCACCGCGACGAATCCCACAATCCCGCGACATCTTTCATCACGATGCTCTGCATTTCTCTATCGTTCTGGAACCTCCCTCAGCCCGGTAAGAAGGCTTGTGAGAACGTGTTCCGCAATCCAGCCTTGATCTGCTCAACCGCGAAGGAGCAGACGAATGAGGAAAGCCGTGTCATCTGGGCGCAGATCATCGGGACGAACGGCTGTTGCCGCTCCCTAAGCTCCTCGGTCAACCAGAAAAGGTTACGCGTCCTCACCCCCATCAGTCCGGGAGCTTGGATCACGTAGAGCGTGCAGTTCTCAAGCAAATCAATGAGGCTTGATCCTATCAAGGATTTGAAAGATTTGAGTTTATCGGTATATGATCACAATCTGCAAATGCAAGCTGCGGCACAGTCAAAAAATAGGACGATATAAGGCAATGTTGACATCCAGAAAAGTGGAGCGCCCGTCGCTCCCGATCTTCGTTATGTGCCCATCTTTCGATGAAAACAGTGGCGGTATAATCGTCCTTCACGTGCTCGTGGATCGGATGAGAATGCTTGGTGTCGAGGCATATGCTGTCCCGTATATAAAAGACTATTCTGACGTCCGATCACGCTGGCTTCGCGCAATAAAAACCTGGAATGGCCTCCGGAAGCACAGGAATTTTAAATCGCACCCAAGTATGGACGTTCCTGTTGCCTCAGGTGAGTGCGTCGGCGACGGCATTATTGTATATCCCGAGACAGTATCTGGAAACCCACTAGGTGCTAGGCGGGTCGTGCGCTGGCTTCTCAACCGTCCTGGTTTCTTTGGGGTTGATGCGCGGATCGGGGCAGATGATGAGATTTTTTTTTATCAAGAAACTTTCGCGCAGGGCATTGAAGGGATTTCCCCAAGCAGATTGTTGCAGGTACGCTGGCTCCGCGATGACATATACCGTGACTTAGGGCGCGAGAGATCGGGATCGTGTCGCATGATCCGCAAAGGAACCGCAACGGCCGCGCAAATCCCCACTCCCGACGACGCAATTCCACTGGACGGAAAAAGCCACGCTGAGATAGCCGAGATTTTCAACACGACTGAAGTGTTCTATTGTCACGACCTTTATACAATGTATGCTTATTATGCAGTGCTTTGTGGCTGCATACCGGTTGTTGTTCCTCAACCTGGATTGAGTTCAGAGGATTGGCACGCAGGGTTCGAGCTAAAAAACGGCGTGGCATATGGCGAAGAAGAAATGGACTGGGCGCGTTCCACACGCAAGCAACTGATCGCGGACATGCGCCAAGCGAAGGAGCGAGAGTTAGAAAATGTAATGCATTTTTTGGCAATTCTGAAGGAGCGTTTTGGGTAAAGAGTTGACTGGGTCAGACACCATCAGGGAGAGGCATTAGGTGCGTGACATTGCTATTTATGGATGCGGTGGCTTTGGGCGTGAGGTATTGCAGATACTGCATGCACTCAATGCGCAGGAGCCACAGTGGAACTGCTTGGGTTTTGTAGTTGATCCCGGCTTCGCTCGTCCACAATCCGTGCACGGATTACCAGTGGTGGACGACATATCGTCACTTGAACGAGGGGCGCGCGCAAACATTGCAATTGCTATCGGCGCGCCGTCAGTGAGAAGGCGTGTCGCTGAGAAGCTGGGGGCGCTCGGTCACGTTTTCCCGACACTGGTGCACCCGCGCGCGTGGATCGGGGCAAAAGTATCTCTCAGCGAGGGAGTTCTGGTTTGTGCCAATGCATGTCTGACGACGGATATCATCGTGTCTCCACATGTGCACTTAAACCTGAGCGTAACCGTGGGTCACGATGCGGAGTTGGGTGCCTATTCGACAATTAGTCCCGGAGCGAATATTTCTGGTTACGTCACGTTGGGAGAAGGCGTCGACATTGGGACAGGTGCGACTGTCATACAGGGTATCTCAATCGGCGACGGAGCTGTGATCGGGGCCGGCGCTGCGGTGGTTCGCTCTATACCGCCTCACTGTACAGCCGTTGGTGTGCCTGCAAAAATAATCAAGACCGGTCAGGACACATCATAGCAAGCGCGCAATTTCGTCCTCCAGTTCACCATCTGTGAGTGCGGCGACGTCCGGATGGGTCGGTATGTTGACGAGATGCGCGTAAAGCGCTTTTGTTTTCGGTGATTCTGCGAGGGGTTTGTAGTATTTTGCAAAGGTAAGCCGCCGCGTCTCCATCACTCGTTCAAGCGGAATTTCGTTGGGTCCTATGTATCCCCAACTCATAGCAGGTGCTGTCACTCCAAATGGACGAATGGGCGAGAAACCGAGGCCACTAGCAATTCGGTGGACGCGCGCTGATTGTTCCAGATACAATGGTTCCCATTCCGGCGCTTTTTCCAGCCGTTCGATCAAGAATGCGCATGCTATGTCAGAGAGCTTGCCATTGTTTAGCCAACTTGCCGCGTCTCGCGGCACAGGACCGTAATTGAGCAGGCTGTAAAGTTCCCCAGATGCTTCTGACGGCGTAAGCGCTAAGCCACCCTCGCCCATACCATATGGCTTGGTGTGGTGAAGACTGAGTGCTTGCCACGGCCAGTCAGGCATTGAGCGGCTGATGCCCGCCGCGTTATCGATTAGAAGAAACTTCCCAGTTTCTTGTGAAAAGGCTGTATATTCGGAGAAATCTTGGAAAAGCCCGAATGGATTGACAACAATAATACCATCGAAGCTATCGCTCGGCAGCTCCCTCACGCGGTCGAGGTCCAAAAGCCCTTGCTCGGTGCAATCCAACAGCGTCATATCCGCGAAAAACCCGCGCCCTAGGTTTTGAAAGCTAAATGCAGACCCCACCCATTTGAGTTTACGATCCTCACGCGACGCCAAAACGCGAGCCATTGCCTCCAATGCAATTCCTGCGTTGGCGCATGGAGTTATGGAGCAGGCGCTTGTCAAGCCAAAATGAGCTGAGTAATCATTTGCGAGCTTTTCATACAATGGTCCACGGTTAGCCCATGTGTTTTGTGCAGCACAAATTTCAAGAAGACTCGAGATGCGCGCCATGTCCGGAAATTTTTGATTAACAAATTTAATTTCTTTGTTTGTTTTCATTGCAGAATTTCCGCTCACGTCTCACACTTCCTATAGATCGGCGCTGGTAACAACACCATGTCCTTCAACCTGACCGCCCCCCCCCACAGATGTTGCTCAAGTTCTGATAGCGTCACATCCATGTTGGTTCTCTACGTCAAAATGCACTTTTCGGGGAGAGAGGGTCGGTTGGTCCTGTGGCACCTGGACCACTCACGTCGATACGTCGCCTCTTTGCGAAAAATCGTATATTTATCAGCGCGTAGCGCGCCTTTGGTGTGATGTTACCGCCTGCCGATGTCGTCGGCAACCACGAACACCCGTTACACCTATAGATTGTCGATCAACCATGACAGATTCCGTCGTGGTGTCGTCTCGGTGTGTGGTGAATGCTGGTTTGAGTATGGAAGCAAGACGACGTAATATCAATATGTTAGGAGGAAACGACCACGAAGACGCACTTGCTGCGAAGTATCGGAAGTTCGACGACCTAGGAAACCGCACATGCGACTCTCTCTCATGTGAGCAGATACAGGGGGTGTTGAAATCAATCTGCGCAGGTCGGTAGGAAGTCATTGGTCCTGATGGAAAACGTGTAAATTTCGACAAAGGAGAAAAATGACAGAAACGGTAAGAGACAAAATCAATGAGGTGCCCTCCCAGACACCTGCCTCGTCCATTCTCTGTTGTTTGATTTCATAGTCAACGGGTGACAGCATACCGTTGTTTGTGTGCTTGCGTTTCGGGGGGTCGAACATCCCGATGTCGTCAAACACCTCTTGTCGGGCTGCGTCGCGAGTCTGGTAGGTTTCCACCGGAGGCGCTCCCGTTTCAGGAGTTGAAAGATGCTTTCTACCACCGCGTTATCGTGTTCTGCTACCGCGTTATCGTGACAATTCCCACGTCGGCTCATGCCAGATTCCAGATTGTGCTGGCTGAGAAATATCTGCCACTCGCGGCTGGTGAATTGCGAGCCTTGGACGCCCTTCTCAGTGTCAAGCCGCAATCTGAGCCTGATTTATCTGTTTGTGGCGGCGAGCGATGATGTCGAAGACGTTACGTGTAATGTAACGTTTCAGGCCTCGAATAGGGGCTTATCCTGTCTTGTCGCTATCTGACGCCCGCCATGTCACCGCTTCGCTGTGCATCTTTGACGGCTGGCATGTTGCACAGTGTCGAGACGGCATTGGCTGAAGTGTATGAGAATGCCCCGATTGTTTCCCAAATCGTGCGCTTCCTCGAAGCGGCGGGCACTGGCCTTAACGAATTGGGCGCGGGGTTCCGTGGCAATGGGCGCTTACTCCTGTTGCCGCTCTCATGGCCCAAGAGGCATCGGAGAAGCTGGGCGGCGGTGTGACGCTGGACGTTATGCGACCATTGCAAACCTTTGATTCTGGTGGCCGAGCGCGGGCTACGGGGCAGATTGTTGAGGCAATGGCGAAAGAGGCGGGGGTTGATTTGGATAAGGCCGCTCAAATCGTGAATTTTGCGCCAGAGCGTGGCGGCAGGTAAATTGTAGAGGTGGCGGCGGTTATGTTCAGCTTCCCGCCTTCGCGCTCTTTGTCGAAAGCGCACTGACCCCTCGCTGTAATGGCGGGGGGTTATTTTATTGTGCGACCCGTTTCTTCATTTCTTCGAGGTCCTTTGAAATCTCTTCAATGGTGCGAGTCGGAGACTTATCCGCCACCACCGTATTTGAATTTGAGGAGTGGCTTTGTTCAATGCTCGTGCTGGGCGCACTGCTACCAGTTATTGAATCGCGAATTTCTTCTAGAAGAAAAATCACCTTGCTAAATGAGAAGAACAAGACGCCAGAAATTGCTAGCGAAACCGAAAGGCCTAGCGCTAACATAAATGATGTCGGTTCGGCGATAGCTATAATTATGAATATGCCAGCTAGCCCCCAGCAGACATAGGCAATGAAATTTAGTATCTTCATAGATTGCTCTCAATAGTTTCTAGACTGGCGTGACGACGATATACAATTCGCTGAGTGATGGATTGTTCCTAATTTCTCTGTCAAGGATTTGGCCAATTGTGGCATCTTCCCCAGCGCGTATGCAGTAATTCATATCTGCAACAAGGGTTCGGGCAGATGAATCTTCAAAGAATTGGACAGTATAATCTCTGTCACGTCCTTCACTCATATTCATTCCTCCAATTGCTTTAAAGTGCAGTCAGAGTAGGTCGAAACGGGCTTTCAGGCAACAAATGCGATCTGTTCCCCCGGTGTTCCCCCAGAGCAAAAGGCAAAGAAAAAGGGCCTAGCTGATTTACAGCTAAGCCCTTGAAATCTTTGGCTCCGGCGGTAGGGATCGAACCTACGACCAATTGATTAACAGTCAACTGCTCTACCGCTGAGCTACGCCGGAACATGTGGCGCTGTATAGCTATGTGGTTTGGGCCGTGCAAGGGGGTTTTATGACAAAACTTGGATTTTTGTGCCGCTTTCTTTCAAAGCACTGAAAAGGTCGCGGATTCAGCGAGTTCTGGCGTAGCAGAAACCCGGTTTTTTTGGCTTAGATCAATGAGATGAGCCAAGGTGTTGCGGGCGGCCATGGGCAGGTGGGAGGCTGGCAGATCGGTGTAGACCGCGCGGGTGAGGGTGAGGAGATCCATTGGTTTCTCGGCCAAAACCCGCAGGATTTGCGCTTCGCGCGCGGCACGGTGGTGCAGCAGGAACCTGATCCGTTCACCTGGGGTTTTGACCGGCGCGCCGTGACCGGGGTAGAGACGGGCCGGGGCCTGGTCCATCACCAAGGCACAGCTGTCGCGAAACGCCGCCGCATCGCCATCGGGCGGGGAAATCAGCGACGAGGACCAGCCCATGATCAAATCGCCGGAAAAGACCGTATCGCCAAAGCCAAAACACAGGTGGTTGCCCATATGTCCGGGGGTGTGCAGCGCTTTGATCGTGCCCGCCGGGGTGTCCAGTACGGTGCCATGAGGGACGGTTTCGTCGGGAACAAAGCCGTGATCCAAACCTTCGCCCCCGGCCAAAAGCCCATCGTTTGCCAGCGCGTCCATATGCGCGGCGCGCCCCGCCTGAGCATCGCCAAAGGCAAGAATCGGTGCCCCGGTTTCCTGCGCCAAAGCGCGCGCGCCGGCACTGTGATCGGCATGCGCGTGGGTGACGAGGATATGGGTGAGGCGGGTGCCATGGGGCAGGGCGTTTAAAATTGCAGCGTGGTGGCTGGCGTCATCCGGGCCGGGGTCGATCAAAACGCGGGCGTTTCCGGTGCCCAGCACATAGGTATTTGTACCCCAATAGGTCATTGGCGAGGGGTTCGGTGCCAGAATACGGATCACGGCGTCGTCAAGCTGGGTCAGGGTGTCTGGGCGCGGGTCCACTTGATTTCTCTTTCCATTGATGCGGCAGCAAGGCTACCAATAGCGCATGTTTTTTACTTGGCTCAAAAAATATATGCCACGCGGGCTGTATGGGCGCGCCGCCCTGATCCTTTTGGTGCCCGTCGTGGTGATCCAACTTGTGGTCATGGTTACCTTTTCGCAACGCTATTTTGAAGACATCACCCGCCAATTGATGCGCGGGGTGGTGGCCGAGCTGAACCTCTATGTGGCGGCGGTGGAGGGGATCCCCGAGGATCAAATCGCGCCAGCCCTGGCCGAACTTGATGCGCGGTTGGAATTTGCCTCTGGCTTTGGCACTCTTGAACCGGTCGCCGATGCGCGCCCTTGGTATGACGTCTCATCAAGGGTCATCGCGGCGGTTTTGCGCGCAGGCATTGAGGGGGTTGAAGGGGTGGATGTGTTGACCCAGCCCGCGGTGGTGCATCTGTCGATCCTGACCGATGCGGGCCGTTTGGATGTGCGTTTGCCGCGTCGTCGCGCGTCGGCCGCAAATCCGCATCAATTGATGGTCTGGACGCTGTTCACCGGCGTGGTGATGACATTGATCGCGGCGGTGTTCCTGCGCAATCAATTGCGGCCGATCCGACAATTGGCGCGCGCTGCCGAAAGCTTTGGTCGCGGTGAAATCCGGCCTTATCGGCTGGCGGGCGCGGTCGAAGTCCGCTCGGCCGGGGCGGCGTTTTTGAATATGCGGGCGCGCATTGAGCGTCAGATCGAACAGCGCACATTGATGTTGTCCGGTGTATCGCATGATCTGCGCACGCCTTTGACGCGCATTCGTCTGGGGCTAGCCATGCTCGATGTGCCACCCGAGGACACCAAAGACATCACCGCCATGCAGTCCGATCTGGATGAGATGGAGCGGTTGATTGATGCCTTTTTGGCCTTTGCCCGGTCGGACACGCTGGAAGAGCCGGTGCGGCTTGATCTCTGTGCGCTGGTGGTGGCGGCCAAAGCCAAGGCCGACCGTGCCGGGGGGCAGGTCAGCCTTGGTGAGATGCCGGATCATGACGTTTGGCTTATGGCCCGGCCCGAGGCCCTGGCCCGCGCGCTTGACAATCTGGTCTCAAATGCTCTGCGCTATGGCAACCGAACCCAACTGAGCCTGCGCCTGTTTGAGCGTGCCGTGGTCCTGTCGGTTGAAGACGACGGGCCGGGGATCGAGGCCTCTGCCCGCGAGCGCGCCTTGCAACCCTTTGTGCGCCTGGACGCCGCGCGCAATCAAAACCGCGGCTCGGGCGTCGGGCTTGGCCTTGCCATCGCGCTTGATGTGGCGCGCCGTCATGGTGGCACACTCCGGCTTGGGGTCAGCGAGACGCTTGGAGGACTCAAGGCCGATTTGGTTTTGGCACGTTGATCTGGTACATCACCGCACCAAAGGCGGGAGAGGGCGTTAAAAATGCCCAATCTTCCATCACATCATTGATTTTATTGAGTTTTGGTAGGCCCGGCAGGACTTGAACCCGCAACCAAAGCGTTATGAGCGCTCTGCTCTAACCAATTGAGCTACAGGCCCCTACCAATGCTGTGACTATTGCGGACGCGCGCCGGGGTCAAGAGTGGCTGTGATAGAGCGCTCTTTTGCAAGCTCGCGCTTTTCTTTATCGGCCATCTGCGTTAAAGCGCGGAGCAAATGATGCCAGTTTGGGGACCAGAGATCATGAGCGACGGCAAAAACGGCCTGACATATGCGGATGCGGGTGTGGATATTGATGCGGGCAATGCGCTTGTGGAGCGGATCAAACCGGCGGCGAAAAAGACCGCGCGTCCGGGGGTGATGTCCGGGCTGGGTGGCTTTGGTGCGCTGTTTGATCTGAAGGCCGCCGGCTATGATGATCCGATCTTGGTCGCCGCCACCGATGGCGTTGGCACCAAATTGCGCATCGCGATCGACACCGATCACGTCTCGACCGTTGGCATCGACCTGGTCGCCATGTGCGTCAATGATCTGGTCTGCCAGGGTGCTGAGCCACTGTTTTTCCTGGATTATTTCGCGACGGGCAAACTCAAACTCGACAATGCCACGGCCGTGATCGAAGGTATTGCCAAGGGGTGTGAACTCTCCGGCTGTGCGCTCATCGGTGGCGAAACCGCCGAAATGCCGGGCATGTATGAAGACGGCGATTTCGACCTTGCGGGCTTTGCCGTGGGCGCGATGGAGCGTGGATCTGACCTGCCTGCGGGGGTTGAGGCCGGTGATGTTTTGCTGGGGCTTGCCTCCAACGGGGTGCATTCCAACGGTTATTCTTTGGTGCGCAAAACGGTTGAGGTCGCGGGCTTTCGTTGGTCCGACATCGCACCGTTCTCGGATGAGACCTTGGGCGATGAGTTGCTCAAACCAACCCGGCTATATGTCAAACCGGTGCTCAAAGCGATCCGTGCGGGCGGCGTTCATGCGCTGGCGCATATCACCGGCGGCGGTTTGACCGAAAATCTGCCGCGCGTTCTGCCCGAAGGCTACGGCGCTGACATCAACCTCAACGCCTGGACCTTGAGCCCGGTGTTTGCTTGGCTGACCGAAACTGCGGGCCTGTCGCAGCACGAATTGCTCAAAACCTTCAACGCCGGGATTGGCATGGTCGCCGTTGTGGCCGCAGATCAGGCGGAAGCTCTGAGCGCATTGCTCGAGGCCGAGGGCGAAACGGTCTACCGCCTTGGCGAAATCACCGTGGGCGGTGGCGTGACCTATGAGGGCGAGCTTAAGTGAGCGGGACACATAAAAAGGTCGCCATCCTGATTTCGGGGGGCGGCTCCAATATGGTGTCGCTGGCAAATTCCATGGTGGGCGATCATCCGGCGCGCCCTTGTTTGGTGCTCTCGAATGTGCCGGGTGCGGGCGGTTTGAACAAGGCCTCCGACATGGGCATTGCCACGGCTGTTGTCGATCATAAAGACTTTAAGGGGGATCGGGAAGCCTTTGAAGAGGCGTTGATTTCTGCGATTGATGCTCATGCGCCAGATATCATCGCGCTGGCCGGGTTCATGCGCATTCTGACGCCGCGCTTCATCACGCATTATGCGGGCCGGATGCTCAATATTCACCCCTCGCTTTTGCCGAAATACAAAGGCCTGCACACCCATCAGCGCGCGATTGAGGCCGGGGATTCCGAGGCGGGATGCTCGGTCCACGAAGTCACCGCCGAGTTGGATGGTGGGCCGATTTTGGGGCAGGCGCGGGTGCCCATTTTACCCGATGACACTGCCGAAACGCTTGCCGCGCGCGTGCTGCCGCGCGAACATGCGCTGTATCCTGCCGTCCTCAGACGCTTTGTCGTGGGGGACATCACCCGTGTCGATCTGTAACCGCTGTTCCCCGCGTTTCGGGCAAAGCACTTTCATTTCGCCCGCAAACCCCGTATCACGGTCCAATCGGCGGGATGACCCCGCGCCGCTCAAAAAAGAAGTCTAGATGATCACACTCACAACGACCGAGGGCCTTCAGGCCTTCTGCGACCGCGCCAAAAAGCAAGCCTATGTCACGGTCGATACCGAATTCCTGCGCGAACGGACCTATTATTCCAAGCTCTGCCTCGTTCAGCTCGCCATTCCGGGCGATGCCGAAGAAGATGCGGTTTTGTTAGATCCGTTGGTCAAGGGCCTCGATCTTGCGCCCCTCTATGATCTGTTTCGCGACACCAGCGTCGTCAAAGTGTTTCATGCGGCGCGTCAGGACCTTGAGATTTTCTTCATCCAAGGCGGCGTGATCCCCGATCCGCTGTTCGACACCCAAGTCGCGGCCATGGTCTGTGGCTTTGGCGAACAGGTCGGCTACGAGACCTTGGTGCGCAAAATTGCCAAGGAAAATTTGGACAAGACCTCGCGCTTCACCGATTGGTCGCGCCGTCCGTTGACCACGGCACAGGAAAATTATGCGCTGGCGGATGTGACCCATTTGCGGGTGATTTACGAATTCCTGCGCGATGAGATCAAACGCGAAGGCCGGGAAAAATGGGTGGCCGAGGAGCTGGAAATCCTCACCTCGCCCGCGACCTATGTGGTGCAGCCGGAGGAGGCGTGGAAACGCGTCAAGACCCGCACCAGCTCGGGCAAATTCTTGGCCGCCGTCAAAGAGCTTGCCGCCTTTCGCGAGGTTTATTCGCAAAGCCGCGACATCCCGCGCAACCGCGTTTATAAAGACGATGCGTTGTTGGAATTGGCCTCGACCAAGCCGACCTCGCTGCAAGACCTGTCGCGCTCGCGGCTTTTGCTGCGCGAAGCGCGCAAAGGTGAGATCGCCGATGGTATTTTGCAAGCCATTGAAAAGGCGTCAAAATACACCGCCGCCGAGATGCCCAAACTGGACCTGAGTAATGATAAGTTACAGGTCAATCCGGCTTTGGCCGACATGTTACGGGTGCTGCTCAAGGCGAAATCCGACACCTATAATGTCGCCGCGAAAATGATCGCTTCGGCCTCTGATCTGGATATGATCGCCGCTGGAAAACGCGATTTTCCGGCACTCAAAGGCTGGCGGGCCGAGGTGTTTGGCGTCGATGCGCTGCGCCTGTGCAAGGGCGAGATCGGCCTTGCCGTCAAAGGTCAGCGCGTGGATGTGATCGAACTGTAAGGGATCGG
>CENL01053914.1_pt1 | contig 12717 bp, 14 predicted proteins | sample 530221 | NCBI WGS metagenome assembly CENL01 (sample SAMEA2619791, study PRJEB7988) | marine metagenome | isolation source: saline water (ENVO:00002010), including
TCGATACCTGCCATGTGCAGATCGACTGGTGGGACCGCGAGGCGTGGCTGGTGCAGGACCACGCGATGGGGACGGTGCGGGCCTACACCGATGCGCACGGCGAGGTCGTCAAGCAGTACCGCTTTGACTCCTTTGGCAACTACCTGAATCAGGACACCTTCTCGCTGGCCGCCAGCGGCGGGTTGTTCAGCGGGTTTGATCGGCGCCTGGGCGGATTCGTGCAGACATTGGTTCGTATCCATCTTCATTTGCAGAAATAAAATATTGCATCTTGTACAGCTATAGGGTGTGATGACAGTTCGTTGGACTCTCTTGTGCAGGGCATGAGATTTTGAGTACTTTTACTGGACAGCTTGGTGGGTGTGTGCGAGGATATAACTAATGCGTTTTGAGACCATAGCCATATCAAAGCCACTGATTTTGTTCGTTGCGTGGTGCTCTCTGTCGTGTGCGGTGTTCGGGGCACCGGATGAGCCTCAGATTACGCTCACACAGAAACTGACGCTTGCGCGACTTGTCGATATCGCTGCAGCCCAGTACCCGATCGATATCGAGTACGCCCCGAATGATCTAAAGGAATCGGTCACGATTCGGTCTGCGAAGCCTTACACACGGCATGAGCTGTGGATCCTGACCCACCAGATGCTCGAAGCCAATGGGCTGACGAGCGTCGTTGCGCCTGGTGATCGTTCGCTCTACAGGATCGTTAAGATCAAAGAGGCGGCCGCTCATACTGAACCGCGTAAGTCACTCCCCATTCCCGAGCCCGGCTTTGCGGTCCTCAAGTACTCCAGCGAGCATATAGAATCCTCTGAGCTTGTCAATGCACTCGGTGAACTCGAACCGCCGCTAGAGTTACTCCGCGCTGATCCAATCCTTGGTTTCGTAAATGTAGGCGTGCTGACAAGGCGGCACCCAGCGATTCGTGCGCACATGGCGACTCTCGACGAGCTGGCATCGCACACGATGACCGAGTTGGTCGAGCTCCGACACACGAGTGCCCAGACTGCTGTTACGGCCATCAACTCATATGTTGATACGCTTGGTTCACGGCGCCCAAGCGGCACGATCCAGCTCGGCCCGATGGCAGACTCGCTGCATCTGACAACAACTCACGAACAGCGACAGAGGTGGATCGATCTCATCACAATGATCGATACTCCGGGGGTAATCTCGACCCGTCCGTATGTGTTGCCAGATATCTATGATCAGAGCGTTATCGACCTCATTACGCAGCTTGGGAAGGATGCCACTGAGGAGAGCTCTTCAGGGCAGTGGCGTATTGTTCCTAACACGATTACGCACACACTGGTCATCACCGCGAGCGAAAACGAGCACCAACGCATCGCTAATCTCGTCGAGCAGATCAATGCGGTTCCGCCTGGTCAGCGGCGTGTGACGCGTTCATTTGTTGTTCAGAATCGCAACGCGATCGATCTGCGTCAATCGCTTGAGACTCTGCTCGGGATTCGGGCAGGCGCCGATTCAGGGTCTGCAACCGGCGAGGAGCTCGATTCGCGACCAGAGGGATCAGCGGTTCGTCAGCGAGATAATCAACGCGATCTTGTGATGAGCGTGGATCCGGAACTGAACATGATCATCGCGATAGGGCCGCCGAGCTTAGTTGGTCAGTTGGAAGAACTCATCGAGCGAATGGATATTCGTCAGCCACAGGTTCAGATTGAGCTCATGCTCGTGAGTCTGTCTGAGGGCGAGAGCAAAGATCTCGGGGTCGAGCTTCGCGCAGAACTCGGTGACTCGGGCACACTCGTCGGGCTTGGATCTATCTTTGGTCTTTCGTCGATTACCCCCGGGAGCAGTGCCGCAGCGGCAACCGGAACTGGCGGAACAGCTGTCGTGTTGGATCCGGGCGATTACTCTGTGGTAGTCAAAGCGCTTGAGCGTGTGAGTCGCGGGCGTTCGGTTAGTAAGGCGAACGCGCTCGTCAACAACAATGAGTCGGCGTCCGTAAGTAACACGGTTCAGCAACCTTTCTCCACGACAACGCTTGATGACGGCGATTCGATCACAGGCTTCGGTGGATCAGAATCAGCGGGTACACAAATCTCGGTGACGCCGCAGATCGCGGAGGGTGATTTTCTCGTCTTGACCTACGATGTAAGTCTTTCAGCATTTATCGGCGAGGCGACCAGCGAGGGGCTTCCCCCACCGAGTCAGAACACATCTATCTCATCTGTCGCGACTATTCCTGATGGATACGCGATCGTTGTCGGTGGGCTTGAGCTCTTTACCGACTCAGATGCGGACACAAAGACTCCATTCTTGGGAGACATCCCAATCATTAGCAACTTATTCAAATCACAAACCGAGTCACTAAGTACGACAAAGTTTTATCTCTTTATTCGTGCATCGGTACTCCGGAGCCCCTCGTTCGAACGGCTCAAGTACATCAGCGATCGGGCTATTGAAGAATCAGATAGCGAGATTGGCTGGCCGACGGTCAAGCCACTTATCATCCGGTAGTATACTAAAATGGGTGGACAGCCTTCAAGCCAACTGAATATATGGAAAGAGTTTTTAGATCGAATCGATCATGGGTTTGCTCGTGAGCACCTGATTCTTGGTTTAAAGACCGAGGGGTCAACTCGTTTTTTGGTTTCGGAATCAACATCCGAGTCAGTAGTTCATAACACGGGCGTCGCGATGGCGGTTCATCCGCCTACTGAGCTGAGAAACCCAAGTGATTTGGCTCAGATGATCGACGTGGCATACAAGGATCAAATCGCACAGACAACCTTACACGACCCAGCAGATCAAGAGAGTCAAATCCAAACCGAACTCGCGGGCCTTGAATCAGATCTGCTCACGACGACAGGCAAGACGGATACGGCACGATTTCTCGATACGGTTCTTCTGGACGCCATCCTTGCCGGGGCTTCAGATGTTCACATACACCCGCTTGAAACTGAAGCGCTTGTCCGTTTTCGAATCGACGGGGTACTCTCTAATGTCAAATCAATCCCACGCAGCGCGTGCGATGCTGTGGTCAGCCGACTGAAAGTTCTCGGCACAATGGATACGGCTGAGACACGGTCGCCACAGGACGGGCGAGCCACTATGTCGCTCGGGCGATCGGGTGATTCTACCTCGGCTGTCGATATGCGTATCAGCACCATCCCAACTTCGCAGGGCGAGCGTGCTGTCGTTCGTCTGCTCGATACAGATCGGGGGAGAAAACTCGCTCAGCTCGATGCCATCGGGATGCCCGATCATATTCGCAAGCCGTATGAACGAGTTACCTCGCGTTCTAACGGCTTGGTACTATTGACGGGGCCAACCGGTTCCGGCAAGACCACAACGCTATACGCGACTTTGCGCCGAATCGCTGCGGGGAGCGCAGGCGGATTGAATATGATGACTGTTGAGGATCCGATCGAGTACCGGTTAAGTGAGTCAGGAGTCACGATCAGTCAATCGCAGGTGAATCGCAAGAAGGGCATGAGCTTTGCGTCCGGGCTTCGCCACATTCTGCGTCAGGATCCTGATGTGGTGATGGTGGGTGAAATTCGCGATCAGGAGACAGCACGACTGGCAATCCAGGCGGCGTTAACCGGGCACTTGGTATTTTCTACTCTTCACACGAACGATGCTGTTGCAGCTCCACCACGCCTGATCGATCTCGGATGTGAACCCTATCTCGTATCTGCCGTCCTCACCGTTGTAATGGCGCAGCGCTTAGTTCGCATCTTCCACAACGAATGTCATGGCGCAGGATGTGATGCATGCCTGACTACTGGTTTTAAAGGCCGGACTGGGATTTTCGAGCTCTTTGTTCTCGACGAGTCTGCGCGTGAAATGGTCAGCCAGGCATCATCGGCGACAGTCTTGCGACGGTATGCCATAGCTCGAGGTATGAGCACGCTCCGGGATGATGGCTTGCGGTTGGTTGCAATGAACGCCACAACACGCACCGAGGTCGAGCGCGTTACCGTTGATCTCTCAGAGGATCCTGATACTCACAGCAGGTATCAAGCGGAGGCATCAGCATGAGCGTCTATCGATACACAGCCGCCCAGCCAGTAGGACGCACATCCAAAGTGGGGGTGATCTCGGCCCCTAGCGCTATCGAGGCCAGAAGGATGCTCAGGGCCATAGGGTTGCGACCGATCCAAATCAAGGAAATCAATGAATCTCGCACATCGCTCGGGGCACTCTCGGCAACAATCGTATCGTACCATCGTCGCCGGCGTGTAGGAATCAAGGCGGAGTTCTATGATGCATTCGCGACGCTCTTGCGTTCAGGTGTAACCCCTCGTGATGCATTGCTTGTGCTCGCCGACTCGCACAGGAAGTCTTCCGGCATCGGGTCGCTCTCGCGACTTCTGGCCGAGGATATCGCGCAAGGTATCTCACTTTCAGACACTGCGAGGAACCATAACACATGGTTTGATGATGCCGAATGCGCGGTTATGGAGGCAGGAGAACGTGCAGGAGAGCTGAATGTTGCTCTTTCACGACTCGCCGATCGCCAGGCTCGATCTAGCGATCTTGGCTCAAGGCTTGCATCTGTGCTGCTGTACCCGATTCTCGTTTCGGTTGCAGGTATTGGTGTAGCGATCTTCCTTGCGAATCACTCACTTCCTCAGCTCACACAAGTCCTCCGTGATGCGAATATTGACATCCCGCTCCTCACCCAACTTGTCATGCTCGCTGGCCAGTTCACGCTTGCTTATTCCATTCCCATCGGGATGGCTTTGCTGATTCTCTTTGTCTCAGGTATTGTGATACCCAGATCAACTAGATTCAAGGTCACTACGCTGTTTGTCGCATGTTCACCACAGGTATTTAGAAGGATCGCCACCGCCGAATCTTTTCTGATGCTTGCCGAGCTCACAGAGTCCGGGCTTACACTGAACGAATCCATCAGGATCACCGCGCCGACCGCAAAGGGACTAATTGGGATATCGCTAGCCGAAGAGTGGCGACGCGTTGCTAATTTTATAGAGCTGGGGGGCTCATTTGATGATTCAATGTCAAATCGTCGCTGGTTTACGCCAGAGCATCAACGCCTCGTTGCCGCGGGGATGCATGCGGGTGAACTTGCGCAAACACTTCGCCGTGTCGGCGAACGCGACCGCCGTAGCGCCCATCGGCTGATCGATCGCATCTCGACCCTGATTGAGCCAGCTTCCATCGTGCTGCTGACTTTCTTCATTGGTGCCATCGTGCTTGCTGCGGTCCTCCCCATCGTCAAGATTCAGGAAATTGTCGGATGAACATACATTATCAGCACCAGTTCGCTGTGCGAAGAGGCATGACATTCGTGGAACTGCTCGCGGTCCTCGTCATCCTTGGTCTTATCGCAGGCGTGCTCGCCGTCTCGTTTGCAGGTCGATTTGCGCGAGGTAAGCAGGAGATCGCGCGCACCCAGCTCTCGCTTATTAGCCAAGCCATCGAGACATATCGGATAGAGCATGGTGAATGGCCTCCGATGAATCAAGGGCTGAGTGCCTTGACAACACCACAAGCGGCTCCGACCGCATCGTACTTCCTCAAGCCAGACCAAATTCGAGATCCATGGGATCAGCTTTATGCCCTGATAATTCCCGGTCCGGACGGTTACCCTTTCGAAATCCTGACTTATGGTTCAGACGCCCAGCCAGGAGGCGAAGGCGAAGCACAAGATCTAAGCTCAATTCGTGTGAGAGATTAACCAGTGAATCGCGTGCGCTCAAATAAAGCCTACATACTTGCAGAGCTGCTCTGCACCATCCTGCTAATCGCGATCGCCACAGCGGCAATCGCGCCCGGAGTTTTCAATCGCTCCGAATCTGCTGTGATGAATGATATATGCGCCCAGATAGCGGATCTCGATCGCCGCGCTCGGATCGCATCGATCGCTGATGGACCGGTGGTCATCAGGCTGGGTACCGATGCCAATGTCCTGCGTCTGATCAGTCAAGGGGAACAGATCTCATCATCACCTATCGTTCGAAGCATATACATGCTTGATCAGGAGGGCCGTCCAATCCAGCGGGTTGAGTTCGATCGTCTCGGACGGAGCCAGAACTACACTATTCATATCAGTGCCGATCATAAGCGTGCTTTACTACTTTATTTCGACGGCTTCTCTGGCCGTATGCGTCTAGTGGAGCATCTCGATGCGTGAGAACCAAGGATTTACACTCCTTGAAGTAGTACTGGCTGCCGCAATGCTTGCCATGGTTGTGGCAGTTTGCGCCAGAGTCATCCAAGTGCCTTCAGTTCACCCCGGTCCAATGCTGACCAACGCATTCACAGTTACAGAATCCAGTAGGAATCGGAATGAAGTGTTGGACTTTGATTCGCATGTTGGTGATTCAATCAATGGGCGATGGAGAGTATCTCAACATAGTCATGGGGTCGTCTTAGTTTGGGTTCGATCATCGGATTCACAGCCATGATCAGTCGCGCGTTCTCACTCATCGAACTGGTGCTTTCGCTAGCACTCATGAGCACACTCTTGGCGGTTGCCGTAAGTTGGGCGAGCACAGCAATGCGACTACAGCGTGATCGTGCGCACTCGATGAATGTCATTCGATCGATCGAACTCTTGGATCGAGCAATACGGGTTGACCTCCTGCAGCTTGATGCGTCGGCGCAAAGTAAACGCCCTCGGATCGAACTCGATGATCAAAACCTACATATTGACACTCGTGATCAAGGTCCACGAAGGGTCAACTATTACTTCGACCCCACTTCACGCTCAATTCTTCGATCGAGTAGTCCGGGCGAAATTGATTTTATCACAACTGCAGATTCTCTTGCTTTTATGCTTGAACATGAACCGGGATCAGATTTTGCGGTTCTACGGGTACTTGTGACTGTCGAAGGAGAACAGCACCAGCTTATACATAATGTACCGGCGAGGTGGGTCAGATGATACGAAGCGGTTTCGCCATGCTCTTAACACTCGGGGCACTCGTCATTGTTGTCATGGCAACATCGATTATCTCACGCGAGAGAGCAACCGATTCATTCGAAGCGAGAATCCACGCCGATTTTCTTGACGCGATGATCACTGCTGAATCGGCGCACGATCCGATTCTGGCATGGCTCGAAACTGAATCGAAAGATGTCACGGTTCATCCCAATTCGATCTCTCCCATGATCCGCGTTCTCAATGACACTTTCCAGATCGACAAGAAACGGGTGCGGATCACTATCAATGCCTGGGATCAGTTTGCGATGATACCGAATGGCGAGCAGATCCGGGAGTACGAAGCAATCTCCGGCCTTGATCAAATCAACAGCCCTGTCTCAGTGTTCCCAAGTTCACTTCACCCCGAAAACTTGGGCGCTAACATTGCAACTCATAATCCGATCCTCGGTCAGCAGACTCGAGGAAATGGCATGCCTTCGGTCAATCTGAATACCACACCCGCACCAAAACTCAAGCAACTCTTCTTACAATACAACATTTCAGGGCTTGATAAGGTACTCTCTTCGCGAGCTAAGAGCGAATCCGCAAGAGGCTCTTCAATCCGTGTCGATGGTCAAACGACTTTACGATTTGTCTCATCGAGCCAGTCTTGGTCAATCCGAACCGATGTTCAGTTTGGCCTCGCATCGTTGAGCTTGTGGTCTGTCTATGTCCAGCGAGGCGGCAACTGGATGCTGGAGCAACGCATTGTCATCCCAGATTGACCCCATTCTGTTTCAACGACGTCTGCGACTTGTGATCCTCGTGATCGGCTTGTGCTTTGCCATGATTGTCTCCGCATGGGCTTTGAGTGATCCCGCCACGACGAACTTCGTGGGTGCTGTACCGAGTCCATCTGATTCAGAAGACACGCATGATACATCAGCGCTCCAATTGCAACAGACACTCAACCCAGTAGATTTCAATACCGTCTTGTGGCGATTTGCGCCAGAGCCGGTCGTCAAAGAATTACCTCCTCCCCCTCCCCTGCCGAATCTAGAACTGCTCGGGATCACTTCGATCGGGGGGCAGCCTGCCGCGATGATCTTTGACCCAAGTTCTGGCCATATGGCCACGCTTAAGGTTGGGGATTTGCTTGGGCCGACCACCATTCTCAAGATCGAGATTAACAGTGTAAGTTGTATCGCGCATGAACGCCCCTTCACACTTACGCTCGGCGAGGGCTTGCCATGACCTCGGTGAAGATACATCCCGACGAACTCTTTCTGGCGATCCTCTGCGCCCCAATGTCACAAGGACGCCATCGGGCTCAAGAACTCTTCTATGCCTTCGAATCGTGCGTGCCCGTGGATACCGAAACACTGCAGACGGTGTACCACCCGCTCCGCGACAAGCGGGTGCTCGCGGTCGCCATCTCGAAAGAAAGAGCATTGGAACTCGGAGCCGATGTCTCTGCTGCCCACCCGCAGTTCTGGCCTGAGTGGCTCGATCTTCGCACACAATCTGTGCCGCCAGAGCGTGTCAATCTTCTTGTTGGATCATGTACGCCTGTGAATGTCTCTAGGAGCCGGCGGTTCACACGACATGCCACTTTTCTGCTTGTCGCGTTGTTGGCGGTGCTGTGCTCGTGGGGTCTAGAGCGACGAATCCGGCAAGCAAATTATTCTATCGATTTTGCACGCGCTCAGATCAGTGCGATTTATCAAGAGGCCCTCGGTCCATCGGGAACACTCAACGCTCAACCTCCAGCTGCGATGCTCACCGCCAAGCTTAGGAAGCTGAGATCGACCCGTTCGAACGATATGGATTTCCCAGATGTGCCATCACCTGCTGACGCGCTTCTCGCGAAGGTACTTCGTGCTTGGCCAGCTGATGCATTGCTCCGCGCAGACTCAATCTCCATCTCAGCAAGCGCGGTGGAAATCACGGTATTTGCGGATCGTGCTCAAGATACAACTGATCTTCTTGTAGCTCTTCAGCAGATTGATGAGCTCGAACCGACCACCTCATCAAGCAATCTGCAGCGAGGAGAAACGCGTTTCCTGATTAGGATGAATCGCATTGGGGATGTCCCATGACCAGATCAACACAACTCATAATCACCCTCTTCTTTGCATCATTTTCACTCTTAATCATTCAGTTCGTTCGTTCAACAAAGTCAGCGTCACAGCTGATAGCGGTGCAAAATCAACTCAATAGCGTTCAGATTGATGTACAAGAACTCCACCGGCTCTCTTCGCAATCTGCAAACCATATTTATGGATCTCCACCAGACGCGGATGTCCAGGCTGCTGTAGCCGATGTGCTAGAGTGGATCGGCTTACCAGCCAACACCGCCGTGAGCATCCGTCGGGAATCGGATCGGCAACTCAATCATGATCCCACACAATCCCGTATCAGGATCCGAGAAATGAGTATCGAGCTCCGCTCCATCTCGCCTCCAGTGCTTGGCGAGTTCCTGAAGAGATGGCGAGATCAGGAACCCGCATGGACTGTTCACGCGATCTCACTCCGGAAGAGTACATCACGCGCGAGCAAAGCAAACGAGTATCATGTTAACTTGACCTGCATCGCTCGCTACACCGACACGAGACCTGACCCATGATTCGTATCACAATGTTCACTCTCTTTCTCGTTTCCACGCTCCCCCTCTGCTCATGCACAACAGGTTCAGGCCCATACCATCATGCTGATCCACAGCGACGCGATACCGCAAAGGCTGAGCGTCTCACCCGCGAGGCGGCAGATTGGATCGAGACTAATCCGATCACAGCAGAGAAACTGCTTCGCGAAGCCCTTGCCGAAGATATTTATTATGGCCCTGCGCATAACAATCTCGGCGTGCTCTTTATCGATCAAGGCCGCCTATACCAAGCAGCCGCTGAGTTCGAATGGGCCCGCAAGCTTATGCCGGGAAATCCAGAGCCAAGGCTCAATCTTGGCCTCACACTCGAACACGGCGGACGAATAGACGAAGCAATCCAATCGTATGAAGCCGCTCTCGCGCTAACCCCAGAGCACCTCGATTCCGTGCAAGCCCTCGTCCGCTGCCAGATAAGGTACAACCTGCTTGACTCTCAAGTCGCAGATCGGCTCAAGATCATCGCAATGCGTGGAACACCGGAATGGTCAAGCTGGGCGCGGCAGCGTTTGCTTGAGCTTTGAAGCAAACTCGAGTCATATATTCATAGCTTGCTTCGTAATTCAACTCGGAATAGGGGTAACAACGATCTCGCTGCGCCCCTCCTCAAATCGTCATGAGAGGCATTTCTCCCAAATAGTCTCACTTCTAGAATTCTGACTGAACCAGTGAGCTCGCATAGAAGCAAGATACCTCCCCGTCACACCTAAAACGGCAGAAACGACACCCCTTCGAGATGCCGTTTCCAATGTCTATTTTTCAATCGGAGAGGGGGGATTCTTTCAGGGTATGGATCGCCAGGACCCAAATTCGCCCTTGTGATGCATCAACGCTGATTTTAGAGCGGGATATGCCCATCGATTCAGTACGATTTGTGACGAACAATCGTGGCTTGTGACGACGAATCTAGGACAGAACTAGGGCAGTTGATAGCGGATCTGATTCTCGAAATTTCTGGCGATGAATGAGTAAACCATGCAATGTCAATTGCTAGCATAACTGGTTACACCGATCGAAAGGCACTCAACACTTGGCAACGAATACACACAGGACACTTTCAAAGTAAATGTGATGGCAAGCATCACTGCCGAAACATTACTGTCATGCGGGTACTCCTGCTAAATCTGGGTGAAACCCCGACGGGTAAGCAGGCAATCAGTTTCCTTCGAGCCCATGTAGCAGAGCATTGATGATACCTTCACCTGCAGCCTCTGACTGGAGTGGCACCGAACGAGAGAGATCTGATTCGAAGCTCACACTGTCGACGCCATTTGGAAGTTCAGCAGCCAAGAGCCTGGGTACTGTTTCAACCGCATGTACCTGAGCGGAGGATCTCGCGTCTGTCATGCTGAATGATATGCGGGCGTGCTCCCGAGCTTTCACCCCCAAGATCCGCAGACACAGGCGATCAATCTTCTTGCGGAGTTCATCGTCGCAGCTCGCCGCACGGGTAGCTTCATCCCATAATTTTTGAATGCTCGTACCCGTGTCTATCTTCTGAGTCTGTACCGACACAACCACTGCACACACACCTGATGGTGGATCTAGTTGCGAAAGGCTAAATCTATGGCGACGTGATGTCTGCTGTGTAGTTTTCACCTCAATTCGCTCCTGATCAGTGGCGAAATCTATGTGGCTATTATGTTCGGAGTGCCAGGCTCGAAGCATTGCAATGGGATCCGTGCTGCGGAGCGCGACAAACAACTCGCCCCAAAGTCCAAGCAAAACTTCAACCGAGGGGTCTGCGGTCAGCCTGAAGAGTTGCTTCAGGTGATTGACCACGGCGTCGAGTTCAATAGAGGCGATAGAGGACTTGCCGGAGGGGAAAGCGCGGCCGAGAAGTTCAAGAAATAGCCGCATTATCTCGGGATCCGTATCGAGACACTCAATGACCGAAAGGACCTGTTCTTCAGGTTCGGACGCACCAATTTTTATCTTCACGACACAGCGCGGGAGGGTCTTAATGTGGTCCAAGTCGAATGGTGTGATAAACCCATCGTCGATTACCTTGACAAGCAACATAGGTCTACCGTCAGATGACTTGCCAACATACAGAGGGCGGTCACTGATCGGCGCAACTGGGATAATTCGATTGCTCTTTTCGTCTGGTAGCGAGGAAAGTACACAGAATTTTTGGACCAGTTCATCATCTATCACGGTGCTATTTCCTGATGTTGCACGATGTATTGCTCAGATTTCTCGCGCTGAACGAACAAACGTAACGCTGTAACATCTTTGCATATTTCTCCTCCATTCGTGGGATCATGATCTAGGTCAACTGTGTAAACCTGGAGCGTCACCTTGGCCGGGCGTACTGCATGATCTCCTTTGTAAACGGATCCCTGATTTTTTCCAGTAGACGGATTTGCACCCTGTGCCAAGTTTTTAATCGCTGCACACGGCTCCTTGATCTTCTTTTTAGAGTCATCCGGATCTTTAATTTTACGTTTCTTTGCGAGTGATCGTCTTGATTTCTCCGTTGGCCTCATAAGGACGATCGCACCCGTCATCTCGGGATTGCTCTCCATCTCAAGACTGAGAAGTGCTAGTTGCGATTGCCAATCTTTGTAATCATCTGGGTCAGGGGGCTCGATTGCAGCAAGCAGATTGGCAAACGCTTCGGGGTCAATACCGTCCCAAACATTATGGATGTGCGCTTCTGTTGCTTTCTCCGGCTTCGGAAGCCAATCACATGTGTCTTTGGCGATTCGCCCATTCCCCAATGGTGTGAGGAAGTCATCGATCATCACACGAATTCTCCTCATAGCGTCTAAGTCAGCATGCGGGCGCGACTGGCTGATCCATTTGGTTCCGTTCTTGGAGTAGAATGGGTTATCAACGATGACGGAAATGCGACATGGTTTCAATGCCGGATCCATCTGAAACTTGCGGACCAGTCCAGGTTCCTTGAGTTTGCCCGGATCCGAGTGTCTTTCTAGGAAGGCACGCATGCTCTCCTCAGACGGGACATATACCTTGAAGGCAGAGAGCACCTCGGGATCGAGAAAAACACGGCATAAATCTAGATACTTGCGTTTGTAGCCGAAGAACCTCGCCCGCTGTTGGATTGTGTCCGCGTTAAAGACGCCCGGGCCTCGTGGCATCCAAGTCACTGTGAGGCCACTCACAGTGAATCCACGGTCGAGTTGCTGGCCACCTACGAGGATCCAAGAATATGTAGTCTTGAATGCGC
>CENL01014039.1_pt1 | contig 12667 bp, 13 predicted proteins | sample 530221 | NCBI WGS metagenome assembly CENL01 (sample SAMEA2619791, study PRJEB7988) | marine metagenome | isolation source: saline water (ENVO:00002010), including
TGAGGGTGGGGAAGTAATGACATTAGCAATCACACCTACCGCTGCGACAAGTAAATTAATGATTGATGTATTAGTAAACACATCTCCAACATTGTCTGGAGAAAAAATGGTAGTTGCACTGTTTCAAGATACAACAGCTAACGCTATAGCTTGTGTGTCAGATGAATTTTATGATTCTGGCTACATGGTTGCTATACCTTTAATGCATTTTACTGATGCATCATCAACATCTGCGAGAACTTACAAAGTTAGGTTAGGTAGAACAGATAGTCATGGAAACCCTGTGACGGTAAATGGTTATAACGGAGCCAGAAAGTTTGGTGGTGTCTTAGCAACTAGCATAACAATTACAGAAATAGCAGGATAGGAGACAGACATGGCTTTAACAAAACTAAACAATCAGTCTCTTGTTGCAGTTACGGCTGCTGGGATTCCTATTCGTAGTGGTAGTGTGCTGCAAGTTGTGCAAGGCACGTCAACAAGCAACTTTCAACAGACTGCAAACGCTTCTTCTCAGGACACAGGTTTATCGGCATCAATTACACCTAGCGCAACAAGCAGTAAGATTTATATTTCAACAGCAGCACCCCTCGTTTTGGCTAATACTGAAGATGCCATTTTCTATTTGGTTAGAGGAAGTTCAAATGTAATGCTGCACAATATGTGGACAAATGAGGATTCTTACACAACCGCAATTCACAGTTTTTCATATTTGGACAGTCCGTCAACTACAAGTGCTACAACTTACAAAGTCATGTGTCAAAAAGACCAAGGCGAGATATTTTACAATTATGTAAATGCAGGAACTTCTACAGCCACTATGATTTTGATGGAGATTGCTGGATAATGAAAACGTCACAAGAAGTTTCACCAGAACTACGAGTTGCTATAGAGCTAGAAGCACACGAAAAAGAATGTGCAGTACGCTATGCGTCTGTAGAAGATAAACTATCAGGTCTCGACAAAAGATTGTGGAGACTTGAAGCAATGATAATGGGGTCAACGGTAATAGTCGTTGGCTTAGCATCCTCTCTCTTAATGAAAATGTGAGGTTAATAAAATGATCGCAGAAACAATGGCAGGTATAGCTTTAGTTAAAGGCGCGGTTGATGGTATCAAAAGTATGATCGGTACTGCCAATGATGTAAGCGAAATAGCTGGTTATATAGATAAGTTGTTTGAGGGCGAAAAACAAGTACAACAACAAAGAAATAAAAAAGATGGAGTAGATAACTTTGGAGGTATCGGAGGCGTAGCATCTGAAGTTATTGATGCAAGACTAGCTGCAGAAAAACTCCAGGAAGTAGCTTCTTTAGTTGATATGCGGTTTGGTCATGGTACATGGAAATCAATTGTTGATGAACGAGCTAGACGTATTAGAGAAGAAAAAGAAAAAGTTGCAGCATTTAAAAGAGCACAAAGAATAAAAGAACAAGAACGAGAGGATTTAATAAAACAAATCCTAATTGCTGTTAGTTGTATAATTGCAGTAATAGGAATAATTATAGCTATGGCTGTATCAGTAGCTAAAGCAACATGAGGAGATTAAAATGTTTGAAGTATTAGTATTAGTTTGTTTAGCATCAAACCCTAACACATGTTTTGAGTTGGAAGACACAAGAGGGCCATATGAAACAAGAGAACAGTGTGTAGCCCGTTCAATAGAGATGCGTGAATTTATAGATGAAATGCCAGATCATATACCTCAAGCATATAAGTGTGTACACCATGATATAAAAACTCCAGGAGTAGCAACATGATATCTGCATTGATAGGCCCTGTAACAGGACTGCTAGATAAGTTTATCCCTGACGCTGATGAAAAGGCAAGGATTGCCCATGAGCTTGCTACGATGGGAGAAAAACATGCCCAGGAATTAGCACTTGCTCAAATAGAAGTAAACAAAGCAGAGGCAGCTTCAGGCTCTATATTTAAGGGCGGCTGGAGACCAGCAGTTGGGTGGGTCTGTGCGTCTGCTTTTGCCTACCACTTTGTTTTACAGCCTATTCTGCTCTTTGTAGTGGCCCTAACAGGTACTCAGCTACCTACCCTACCTGAGTTTGATATGAGCACGTTGTTGCCCGTCCTAGGCGGTATGTTGGGAATTGGCGGTTTACGTAGCTATGAAAAGAAACAAGGACTAACAAAATGAATATAGATAAATTAAGAGAAGAACTTAAAACTGACGAGGGTTGCAGGTATGAAATTTACTTGGATCATCTTGGTCTCCCTACACACGGCATTGGTCATCTTATTTTATCTAGCGATATGGAATACGGACAAGCAGTTGGCACACCAGTCTCAGAAGATAGAGTCAATGAGTGTTTCGCTAAAGATGTCGAAACAGTGTTATCGGAGTGCAAGAGGTTATATTCCAACTTCGAACTTTTGCCTGAGGAAGTCCAATTAATTATTGCTAATATGATGTTTAATATGGGTAGACCTCGGCTTAGTAAGTTTGTAGGTATGAGAGCCGCTGTAGACTCTGGTGATTGGCATAGGGCTGCAGTAGAAATGGTTGACAGTAAATGGTATCAACAAGTTACAAATAGGGCTGATCGACTTGTACAAAGAATGAGAGCAGTGTAATAGTATATACCCCTTATAGGAAAAATCTATTCAAATAAGAGGTAATAATACCATGAGAAATGTAGAGTACGCTGGACCAATAACATCTATTTCTGAAGAGATTGATGCAATGAAGTATCGTCAAGAGGGTGAGTCTTTTGATGATAAAGTAAAACGCATGGCAGGAGCACTTAATGATACTCCTGAGCATCAATTAGAACTAGAGGACATCTTTGGAAACATGAGGTTTCTACCAGCAGGTAGGGTTCAAAATGCTATGGGAAGTAGGCGTATTACTACAGCTTTTAATTGTTTTGTTAGTGGTGTTATTGAAGATAACATGAAGTCTATAATGAAACGTGCTGCAGAAGCTGCAGAAACTATGCGTAAAGGTGGTGGTATTGGATATGATTTTAGTAGACTACGACCACGGGGCGATCATATTAACTCTCTCGACTCTCAGTCTTCTGGTCCTGTTTCTTTTATGGGGATCTTTGATGCGGTGTGCCAAACAATTGCTTCTAGTGGTCACAGGCGAGGAGCACAAATGGGTGTCCTTAGGGTTGACCATCCTGACATACTCGACTTTATTCGCGCTAAACGTAACAGTGATAAACTCACCGGATTTAATATCTCCGTTGGGGTTACAGATGCCTTTATGGAAGCTTTGGATAACAATACCGAGTACGATCTTTTGTTTGACGGTGTTGTGCGTGGCACTCTATCAGCCCAAATGGTATGGGATGAGATAATGAACTCAACCTGGGATTGGGCAGAGCCAGGGGTTCTGTTTATTGACCGTATACAAGAGATGAATAACTTATGGTACTGTGAGACTATTGAAGCCACTAACCCATGTGGTGAGCAGCCGTTGCCCCCTCAAGGTGCATGTCTATTAGGTTCCTTTAACCTAGTAAAGTATCTTGATAAGAGTGCTGGTAACTATACATTTAATTTTACACAGTTTAAGAAAGACATTCCACATGTAGTACGTGCTATGGATAATATTATTGATCGTACTATATACCCACTTAAAGAACAGTCTGATGAGGCTAAAGACAAAAGACGTATGGGACTAGGTGTTACTGCCTTAGCTAACGCTGGTGAGCTTCTAGGATACCCTTACGCCTCTCCTGATTTTCTTAACTGGACTGAAAAGGTCTTTGCTTGTTTAAGAGATAATTGTTATAAGGCATCTGCTTTGTTAGCAAAAGAAAAAGGTGCATTTCCTATGTATCGTCCAGAGTATTTAAAGTCTAACTTTGTACGTACTTTACCTGCATCTGTTAAGAAGGAGATTAGAGAATATGGCATACGCAACAGCCACCTCACTAGTATTGCTCCTACTGGTACTATCAGCCTTGTGGCAGATAATGTCACTGGTGGGATAGAGCCTGTATTTAGTCATTACTATGATCGTACTATTCAAACATTTGAAGGGCCTCGTGTAGAACGTGTAGAAGACTACGCTTATTCTAGAGGGGTAGCAGGGAGGACATCATCTGATATTTCAGTTCAAGATCACTTAGCGGTATTGCTGTTGTCTCAACATTATATTGACTCAGCATGTTCTAAAACTTGTAATGTGGGAGATGATGTGTCATATGAAGATTTTAAACAAGTGTATGTTGATGCCTGGAAGGGCGGGGCGAAGGGATGCACTACGTTCAGGATCAGTGGAAAACGATTTGGTATCTTTAACGAAACCGTGGAAGCGGAAGAGAAGGTATCTAGCACGAATGAGGAAATGGTTGAAGAAAAGGGAAAGGTTGAGGCTTGCTTTATCGACCCGCTTACAGGCCAGAAAGAGTGCGCTTAGTAATTAATTAACGGAGGAGTAACATGGCAGAAGAAACAGTTTCTGTTACCGATATCGCATCGCAAGGGGTTATCATTGATACTCCTCCTGTTGCCTTAGCACCAAACGTATTTACAGATGTACGTAATGTTAGATTTAAAGATGGTGCAGTTCGTAAAATATCAGGAGAACTATTGCTTAATAATATTGTAGAAGATCTTGTACCAGCTAATGAGTTGTTTGGTCAGGTTAGATATTTTGCAGTTTGGGAAAACCCTAATAAAGCACCTCATGGTTGTTATTATATTTGGGTAGTAGATTATGTTCGTGCTGGTATTACTGTAGGACAAAAGGTTTATATACAAGATCACACAGGTACAAAGAAAGATATTACACCTGCTAGTATGACTGATGGATTTGCTTTTACAACACACGGTTGGCAGCATACTTTATTTAGTGGTGGATTTTCTTTTATTATTAACAATGGAATTGATAAACCTCATTATATATTAGATGCTCCAGGAAATACTAATATAAATAATATTACTTTAGCAGAGCTTCCTGGATGGGATAGTTATAATGTACAACAAATAGTACATAGTGATACTTATTTAGCTGGTAATAGTACTGTATTTGATCTTGGTCAAAAAGTAGACTTTACTGCAAACGAAATTTTAGTGACAGGAACAGTTGCTAAAACAGCACAAGCAGGTAGCCCTGCAGGGTCTGGAACAGTTAACGGAACTAACTTTGTTCCTGGGGCATTACCAGGGACTATACCTACAGTAAGTGGTAATAATTTTCAAATATATACTGATACAAGTACTAACACAACAGTAATTATAATTGGAAATTTAACAGCTAATGATACACTTACAGCTACAATTAAATCTAGAAACCCTGTAAATGTACGAGCAGGTATTGTTCAATCGTTTGGCGATTTGCTTGTTGCAGGTGATTTAACTGAAGTTGATTCTGTTACACCAACGACTATTATCCGTAGACTTTCTGGTGTTGTAAGATCATCAGATGTAGCAGTTCCTGGATCAGTACCTAATAACTGGAATCCTTTTGCTGCTGGTGTCAGTACTGCTGATGAATTTACTTTGTCAGAAACTAATGTTATTCAAGAAATGAAATCACTACAAGGTAACATGTATATTTACAGTTCAGACAGTATACACGTTATGCGTCTTACTGGTAATGCTACAGCACCTGTATCTTTTGCACCTAATACAGATGAGTATGGGTGTCTTACTACAGGAGCCGTAGTTGAATATGATGGTAAACATTTTGTAGTAGGCGCTAACGATATCTACACATTTGCTGGAAACCCAGGAAATATACAATCGCTATCAGGTAAAAGAGTAACCCAATACTTTTATAATAACTTAAACCCTATACATGAACGTCAATTGTTTACCCTTCAGAATCATCAAGAAGAAGAAATATGGGTGTGTTATCCTACACTAAACTCAACTGGAGGGGAATGTGATGAAGCTCTTATCTGGAATTATAGAGACAATACGTGGACTATCAGAGACCTTGATGCAGTTGCAGCTGGAGATGTGGGTCCAATTAAGGGTGGTGGTATACCGACTGCAACAATTGCCGCAACAGGCAATAGCGGTAATGCAGGATATACTAATCGCGGTAAAAAAGAAGTTCAAGCTGTAACTATTAACGGTGCTACTCCTCGTGTCACTACAGGAACTAAAGCTGCTAAAACAGTTGCAGTAAGTACTTTTAGTAACTTTACTACTGATGTGTTAGAAGTAGTAGATCTTTCAGTTACAGGTGATACTGGACCAAACACAGTTAATGCTGCAAGCACACTTACATATCCTTCAAGTGCTACATTTACTTATGACAGAAATAAAACTACACATCTTGATGGTGGGGCTAGTGCTGTTATAAACGGTGATAGTACTATTGGTAATGTTAGTTTTCCTGCTAGTGCTATTCTAGGTACTAGTTATGCTGATGGTGCTACAATTACTATGACACAGTTTGTTGCAGCTATTCGTGATTATATTAACGCAAACAATGCACTTGCTGATTTTACAGCTTCTGCATCTTCTAATGTTCTTACATTAACTTCAGATGTTCCTGGACCTCGTGCATTTAGTACTTCTACTTTTGCAGTTTCAGGAAGTGGATCGACAACTAATATCGCACCTAACTCAACAGTTACAGGTATTGGTGTTTATGGGATAACTGCAGCACTTAGTCCTGCTATTTCAATGACAATAACGGCTCCTGCCGTAGGCGGGGTACAAGGTGCAATCAACGAAACAATTACTCTTGCAAAAGGTCTTACGGCTCAAACAGCGATTAGAGATGATATCATTACTAAGCTATCTGCTCTTGCTGTTTTTAATGGCTCTGGTAGTGCTATTTACGGTATTGCAGCTAATGGAAACAACGTAAGGTTTACTTCTGTTAATGGTGGTAACCATAGTGCTTTAAGTATTGCATTTGCAACCAGCTATAGTGGTACAGCCTATACTGAAACTACTTTTGGTGGTAATCTTACTGACTCAGTTACAGTAGTAACTACAGGTGTTAATAATAATATACCGCAACCAGTTCTTACAGTAACCTTTCCAGACTCTACAACAAGCTCTACAGTACTTAGTGGTACTCAGACAAGGGCAACAGTTGTAACAGCTGTCAGTGGGCTTATAAACGCCAACAGTGGGTGGTCTACAACTACAGGTACGGGTCTTGTAACAGCTACTTCTGCTACAGTGGGTGTAATAACTAATAATTTTAGTGTTGCAGTCACAAGCACAGGCACATTACCTTCTGGTTTTAGTAGCAGTAATTTTACAGGTGCTCAAACAATAGCAGGTGTAGCAGCGCACACAACAACAGATCGTGTAACGCTTACACCACCTTTAGGTAACCCAATTACAATTAATTTTGATGACACAAGTGCTTATCCTGCTTACAACCCAGGAACTCAAAACACAGCTGAAGTTACTGCTATACAAATAGCTACAGCCTTACAAGCAGCATGGACAGACACAACTCATTTTACTGTAACTCGTTCTAATGCTGTGTTAACTTTTACAGCTGTAGATCGAAAAGCTATTACAGGTGCATTTGCTTATACAGTAGTCAATGGAACTACAAGAACAGGAACACTGGTATCTCCTCTTATTGCTAATTCGGTATCAGGAAACATTGCAGTTACTGATGGTGTAGACCCTATCTATGCAAAAATGACAAGGGTTACGATTACAATTAACACAACAAGTGGCAGTAGTGTAATCTTTGATAGGCATTACGGTGAAGGGCCAGGAAGACTACTTGATCCTAACTTTACTGCAGCAGCTAATGATGACACTTATGGTGACTCAGGGGCAGCTAGTGCTTCAGCATATCTTGCTTTGTATTATAATGCTGATGCTACACAAAACTCTACAGAGTTAGCTAAACCGAATGGTACTGTAGCTACCTTGCAAAGCGCATTACTAGCAGCTTTGGCACAGATTAGCACTAACAACGCATTGATTGTAACACCTGATAGTACATCAGCACCTACAAGTATTGTAATTAGTCCTAGTCAGTTTAGTTCTACAGCTAACTATGTGACTGCGTTTAGTCCTGCTACACAAGTAGTAGCAGCTAGTGTTGCTCCAACAACAACAGCACTAACTAATGCAGCTGAAGGAACTTTAGTAGCAGCTGGAAGCCCGACTCAAAGCACTACAGGAACATCTATTAGTACTACGTTTGATATTGTAAGACCGTGGTCAAGTGGTCAAACTAACCCTAATAAAATATTTCCTATCTTTGCAGAAAGTGGATACACATCTGGTACATTGTTTAATCGTATTAGGTCAGCTGATCTAGGGTTTGACTTTGGTGGTACACCATACATATCTTATGCAGAGCGAGAACAACTTTCTATCTCGCCTAACTTTGATACAGAAACATTAAGCAGTATTGCTTTATGGGCTGATGGTGGAACTATAACTACTGTAGGTGGTGAGCCTCAAAGGGCAACCTTACAGATACGTGCAAGGTCTACTAATAATCCTGGAGAGTTAGCTTACTTAACAACACCTGAAGATAATACACAAACAGGATCTAAAGCAAACAAGTTAACTGTAAATGATTTTACTGTTGCAAGTTCTTATAAAACTGATGTTCGTATTACAGGTCGTTTCTTAAACTACAGAGTTGATGACGCAGCTGCAGATACTAGTAGCAGTTATACAGGTAGTAATACAAAAGCATGGAACATATCTGGTATGCAGTTAGGTGTTCTGAAAGGAGGCATTAAGTAATGTCAATTCAAAACCCGCCTATTACAGAAGAACCTGCTTTAGATTTTACATTGCTTGAAATGGTTAGATTACTTAATGACCTTGAACAACAAAATATAAAGTTGCTTAAAGATATTAGAGAGTCTACTGACTTTGCTGATTTGCAATCAAAGGTAAACCAACAATGATAAAACTTATAGAGGACAATGACGTATTTGAAGCTATTAAGCTTATGAATAAGTCAACTGAAGAAAACACATATGGTGGATACGAAAGAAACGAAGCCATATGGATTTCTTTTTTCTTAAATATTGTAGCTAAACAAAAAGAAAATAATCCACATTATATAGCTATTGGTGATTATAAAGACAATAAACTTATTGGGTTTCTTTTAGCTTCTACATTTAAAAGTTATTATAATAACATGTATACTATGGATGTTAAGGATTGTATTGTAGATAAAGATACAGCAACTCCTTTTACTGTAACTAAATTATTCGATTCAATGATCAATCATGTAAAGATTCATGGTGGTTCACGATGGAGAGCAGACTCTATTCGGATGATAGAACATTCAGAAAACTATGTTAATTTACTAAAGTTAAAATACGGTGCAGAGGCTTACTACTCAGCACATGGTATTATAAATCAGGAGAGTGCAAATGGGTAGTGGCGGTGGAAATACACAAACACAGGTATCGGGGATACCAGAAGAATTTAAACCTCAAGTAAAAGAAGGTTTGGATATTAACTTAGCAAGACTTAGGGATACACAAAGAGACCCTAGTCAATTAGTCGCAGGTCTTAATGAGCCACAACAACGTGCTCTTGCTTACCAACAACAACTAGGTGAACAAGCTGTTCGTGGTACTGGTATATATGATACTCGTGGCGCAGAAGAACGTGCTCTTAAAAACCTTATGGGTTCCTCTCTTGGAATGGCCTCAGGCGCTGGATCATTAGGATCTGCACGTAGTCAAGCAGCAATGCAAGGTGCGTTAGCGGATCGTGCTGGTCAATACCAATCAGACCGTCAAGCAATGGCTGGTATGGGTGTTGATCAAATCGGTCAAGCTGGTACTACATTCCAACAACAGGCACAAAAAGAAGCTGAAGCTAAAGATACATCTCTTTCTAACTTCTTTGCTAATCTTGCAGGTGCTGGTTCAGAAACTAAAACTACTAGTAGTGGAGGTAAGTAATGGCTGTTCAAGTTGCTCAAAGTATGAACAAAGCTAGAAGGGATCCTTTAAGATATCAAGCAGGTCCAATGTCTGGCAGACCACAAGACCCTACATTAGAACAACAAGCTGCTGCTATAGCAAAAAAGAAAGCTATGGCAAAAGGTGAAGAGTTTGCAATGCCCATGCTTGAAGACACTTGGACTAAAATTAAAACTGCATTCTCTCCCACATCTACAGCAACATCTGCTGCTCCAATTGCAGAAGGTGCAACAATGGCTGAGGTAGCTGCAGGTGCAGGTGGTAACGCTATTGGTACTGTTGGTACTGGATTAACTGAAGCTGCTGCTGCTAATGCTGCTACAGGAGCTACTGGCTCAGGTATGATGGCTGGTCTTAGTGCTTTTGCACCGTATTTAATTGGTGGTTACTTTGGTGGTAAGGCTCTTGGTTTGTTTAATAAAGGTGGGTTTGTAAAAGGACCATTACATGCTGCTGGAGGATCAAGAGTTTTTAGAAGGGGATCACACTCATCTGGTTCTGGTTCTTCTTCTCCGAGTTATGCTAAAAAAGACTTAGTAGTGCCAGAGGAATTTAGAAAAAACAACATACTTGAAGGTCTAATAAAATCAATGGAAGCTTTTGAAAAAAATCAAGATGTATCTTATAGACAATTTGGTGGTCCGTTATCTAAGGTTCGCTATAAGCAATCAGGTGGGCCTGTTAATGAAGAGATTGAAGTATCCTACGGTGGACCTTTATCTAAAGGAGTTTAACTATGGCAATACCATATCAGCCAAATTATAAGTTACAACCTAAAACAGGATTTAGATATTCTGCACAACCTTTTGTACCAGCACAACAGCCAATTAACGCTCCACCTCCTCTTGGATTAGATGGAAGTGCTGCTGCTCCTCCACCTGTTATGGGTGGTCAACAAGGTCCAGCTTATGCTAACGATCCTTTTGGTGATGGTAATAATTTTCAACCAAACAATCAAGCACGTATTAATCAAGCACAGTCTTATGGTTACACAAAAGGTGTTCAAAACCCTGCAGGTATTGTAAGGGGTATTCCTCTTGTTGGTAATTTTATGGCTGACTCTTTAAGCATGGGTCAAGATTCTAAATATACATATGGTAATCCAGGAACTTATGATAACGCTGGTAATGTGTTTTCTGATGACGGAAGGGCATATGATCCAATTACAGGAAAACCCGCACAATCTTATTCTAGGATGACAGGAGAAAACTCTTGGTTAGGTAATGCTTATGGTATAGGAACTGAGGAAGGGATTGGTGGTCCAAGTAGTAGTTATGGTAAATTAAGGGGTGCTGGAGAAAATGTTATTAGTTCTGCATTAGGTAGTTATGATAACTCTGTTTATAAACAAATGGATATGAATCCAGGATTAACATTACAAGGTGCAAGGCAGTCTCGTAGAATGGGGGCAAACTCTCCTATTCAAAACTTTGCTAATACTCTTACAGAAAACACTCTTAATGCTAGAAATGATGAGTTTGGTAATATACCAGATGGTCCTGTATGGGGCACAAGACCTGGAGATTATGTTCAATCAGATCAAGGGCCGTTAATGGTTAGTGATGGTGGTCAACTTAAAGGACCAAACGGTACAACAGTTATGATTGACGGTGTTAGTTTTGTTAATGCTAATGTTACTAAACCAGAAACACTTACTAGAGAGCAGCGGGTAACCTTAGCAGAACGTACTAACCCTAACCCTAATACAATAGCTGGATGGCATAGTGGAAATCAAAGAGGTACTTGTTTTCCTGAGGGAACTCAAATCTCTATGGCTAATGACACAACAAAGAATATCGAAGATATCCAAGTTGGTGATAAAGTGTTGGCCTTTGGTGAAGACAGTAAGATTGTTGAAGATGAAGTCACTAAGGTACACGAACATACCCTTAATGAGTGTTGTTCAGATTCTCTTGTTAAAGTCACACTGTCAAATGATAAAGAGTTTACGGTAACATCTAATCACCCATTCTATATGCCTGAGCATAATGGATTTAAATGGATTGGTCTGTTTGAAAAAGGTGAGCTAGTAATGACTAAAGATGGGATGATGTATCCTGTATCTTCTATTGAAACCTTAGACACTAATGGACAAACAGTGTATAACTTTGAAGTTAAAGACACACATACTTATATTGCTGAAGATCTTAGAGTCCACAACGGTAGTGGTGACGATAGTGCTGGTAACGATAATGTAGATAGAAGTAATCCAAATGCAATGGCATCTAGAGAAAAATCATTTGCTGAATCTAAAGGATATGGTTCTACAGGGAGACCTGATGATACTGGTAAATCTATGGATCAATTTGCAAGAGACGCTAGTGCAGGAATGTTTAGCTCTGAGCAACGTGCTGAAGCTGATGCACTAAGTCAACAAATGGGATCTGGTAGAACTGATGCGGAAATAAGCGCGGGTGCTGGTGATTATGTAAGTTCAGACCCATCTCCATTTTCTAAAGGTGGTGCAGATACACCTGTTACTGATTTAACAGTTGGAGACATGCTAGGTGAAGGTGTAAACACAACCATGTCAGGTCCTTTAAGTGTAACAAATTTCAACAATACAGTAAAATAAGGAGGTAAGTAATGAAGCTTAAAAGTTATACTAATAAAGATCGTTACGGCAACATGACCTCCTTTGAGTTTTATGAAGATTCAAATGTACCTATGATGGAAGGTATTCCTGATCATCCAGGGAACCCTAAGGGAACTGACACAGTACCCGCATGGCTAACCCCTGGTGAGTTTGTAATGAACGCTGAAGCTACTCGTATGTTTGAACCACAGATAGAGCAAATGAA
>CENL01121984.1_pt1 | contig 12584 bp, 12 predicted proteins | sample 530221 | NCBI WGS metagenome assembly CENL01 (sample SAMEA2619791, study PRJEB7988) | marine metagenome | isolation source: saline water (ENVO:00002010), including
ACAACAACTGTCCCACAATCCTTCAAACAAAATGTCAGCAACCCCACAACAATTGAGAGAAGAAGCAATCAACATCCTTGAGACAATTGAGGATACTGTTTCATACTTATGTGATGAGAATCTCTTGTCAGGTGAGAAAGTATGGGTGATGATTCATGCACTAAGTGAGTCTAAGATGGAAGAATTTCCCCTAGACGATGACTACGATGCTTGACAATCTGTGAGTTCTGATATATAATTTACTTAACGTAATTTGCAATGCTATGTATGATCCACAAGTCAACGATTACGTCATTTGGAAAAGACCGAACACAGACATAATTGACGAGGGTTGGGTATACTTTAAAGGAGAGAAATTAGAGGACAAAAAAGGATTTAAACCGCACACAAGATACTTAACAATAGAGGTTGCAATTAGAGAGAAACCAGTATGCAAAACATCAGACAAATTTAAACAGAAACATAATACTTTAAAGCACAAATATATCCATACATTATTGTTATGTAACGATGCTAATTGGAGTCAACTAAAGTATGTCAAATCAAGACCAAATCCCTACTCAACTGAATATTTTCAACGATCAATCTGAAGGCCTCATTAACAACAATGTAACAGAAGATTGGGATGGGTTAATATACACTTTCTGTTATCACAGTAAGGATAACATAGTCAACGGATTTGTATCAGAATATTGTATAGATTCATGGGGCAAATCTAACACACTAATGTTAATGAATTTGTTCAAAGATTACAAGTATTCGATAACAGTTAGAAAGCATGAATTGCCCCCTAGTGAGTAACAACAACTATGGGGGTATTTCTGTGGAAAACTATCATTTTCTGTGGAAAAGTAGTGGAAAATGTGTTAAAAACGTTTAATTAATCATAATAGCGTTGTTTATACATTGTAGAATATTGTCTTCAGAAAGTGTTATAAATACCCTGTTAATCGTCTGATCTTATAGTGATCTTAGCGAGCATAACATGGAACGGAGTTCTTGTCAACTACTCGCTACACGGTTTGTAACATATAGGGGGTTGCAATTAGCAGTCTTATAAGTTATAATTAGTATAGGACAATCACTCGAAGGTTATGTACACTAACTCGTCTGATGATTTACAGCGTATTCGTGTTACTTTAGACTTTGAGATTGACGGCAGTTCTTTTCATCCAAACCAGATAGATTACCACAGTCTATTTGATATAAACGATGACAAAGAGAAACTAACAGTTACCGTCGAGAATTTGTCAGTGGACATTGATACTTTATGGGAGCAATCTTATGGCCTAATTGATAACAATTGATATGGACAGTTCTTAACATTTAGTTGACAGATTGCAGTGCTTATGTTATAATCAGATATGACAGTATTGCGCCGTTCGTTGATGCCGCCGCCCGTCCCGATGCGTTATAAAAAAGTACCTAATGCTAACCTACAAAAGTCTGCTTTTAGCATATAAAATTTCTTTCAAATATTTTTCTATATAAAAAACCCCGCCCAATATTTTTTTCATGTATAGATTTTTCCGCCCTTGGGGATTTTACGAAGACCACTTTGAAGAAGATGGGTATAAGTTAAAGAGGTTAATCGTAAATCCTAATAGTAAGTTATCTTTACAGTATCATTATAAAAGGTGTGAGCATTGGGTATGTGTTCAGGGGTATGGTAAGATTATACTTGGAGAAGATACGTTAAAAGCTTATCCTGGTAAATACTTCTACATTCCCACCAAGGTGAATCATCGTATCATGGCAGGTGAAGAAGGTCTTACTATTATCGAAGTTCAGGTAGGTGAGGAATGTATAGAAGAAGACATCGTGAGGATTGAAGATGACTATGACAGAGTTTAGTTACCACATATACGCCAAGGGAGAAGTCCTCTTTCACAATCTAAGTGAAGAGGACTTTGAAGTAAGATGGAATATGTTGAACAGTATGTGTGGCCCTAGCACACCATTAGGTAAAGAAGCAGGTTTAAGTTTTGAGAGAGTCTTATCTCTACCTTCAGGAGACGATAGTTATTAATGTTAAAACATCATCTTGGTCCTAAGAAAGATTGGAAGAAGGAAGATTGGTTAAAACATGCACATATACAAAAACATAATCCTTGGATAAGTGATGAAGATAGGGAATATTGGATAGATAAAATAAAGGAACTTAGTTGACAAATACCATATATACCGTGTATAATGAATGTGATGAGTTAATTATTCATGGCCAAAGGATTTACTGTTAAAGCATCTGCTCCAAAAAAGAAAGAAGCAGAGTGGGATATAGATGCTATTAAAGCTAGAATGAAGGGAAAGAAGATCGTCTTCTGTCTACCAGGCAGAGGATGTTCTTTTGTCTTTTTAAAGAACTTCGTTCAGCTCTGCTTCGACATGGTTCAGAACAATATGAGTATCCAGATTAGTCAGGACTACTCCTCTATGGTTAACTTTGCACGTTGTAAGGTATTAGGTGCTAATGTACTACGTGGTCCTGATCAAAAACCTTGGGATGGTAAGTTAGAGTATGACTATCAGTTGTGGATTGATAGTGACATCGTATTCACATCAGAAAAGTTCTGGCAGTTATGTGACCTTGCCGTACCTGCTGAAGGTGACGAAAGAGGTATCACTGCTGGATGGTATGCTACTGAAGATGGTAAGACTACTTCTGTTGCACATTGGTTAGAGGAAGACGACTTCCGTAAGAACGGTGGAGTTATGAACCACGAAACCGTAGAGACTATCTCTAAGCGTAAGAAGCCTTTCACCGTAGACTACACTGGTTTCGGTTGGGTCATGATTAGGAATGGTGTTTTTGAAGACGAGAACATTAAGTATCCTTGGTTTGCTCCAAAGATGCAAGTGTTTGAATCAGGTGCTGTTCAAGACATGTGCGGAGAAGACGTTAGTTTCTGTTTAGATGCTATTGAAGCAAACTATGAGATCTGGTGCGATCCTCGGATACGTGTTGGACATGAAAAAACAAGGGTACTTTAAATTATGGCAAAGTCTACTGGAGTTCTAGGGAACGAGATTAAGGAGGCACGTCCGAAGAAAACTCGGCAAGGAAGAGGCAAGCACACCAAATATGCGGCCTCGTCTCGAAACAAAGCAGCAAAGAGATATAGGGGACAAGGATGATAGATTATGATTTAATCAACGAGAAACTCAAAAGCGGATTAACACTCCGCTTTGATGTAGGTCTCTCTTTTAATATGCCTAACGCTACCCAATGGTTACGTAATGACCCAAACGTCTATGTTATTGGAATCGAACCACATCCTAATAACTTTAAATCTTGTTGCTCGCACTTGGAGACTCTCGATGCGGGGGATAGATGTTACCTTATTGAAGCTGCTATTTCTGATGTCGATCAATCCAGAGAAAAAGATTTCTACGGACTTAGTGGAGATCCTGGCACTAGTTCTCTTTGTAGACCAATTGGACGTTTTGAAAACCTCGTTGACAGGGTATATACCGTCGAAACAGTTAGTTTAGCGTCAATTTTAGATAATTTAAAATACAAAAAGGTATCAGTACTCAAAACCGACACGCAAGGTAATGATTTAAAGGTACTTAAGAGTGCTGGAGATCATTTAAAGAACGTAGATTTCATCTATGCAGAGTATGATGAGTCAGAAGACTATGAAAATGCTAATACAGGTGAAGAGTTAGATAAATTCTTAGAAGAGAGTGGGTTTGAATGCTATGATAGGATATATGTTGCAGAAAGAAATGGTAAATTAGTTGATTGCGAATACAGAAATGTAAATAGTACTGCAGATAAATCTGGTCCACGTTGGAATTCTAACTAAAATGGAAGCTCAAAACGATTTTTTAGACAACTTAGCAGCTGATCAGCATAACAAGATGCTGAGAGAGATATGGGAAGACGATTTAACCCCTAGAAAGAAGAGAATCCATGATGGAGAACTCCATGAAAGGGCAATAATACAGAATTTAGAGGATGAAGATCCATATGCACAAGACGGAGAACTTTGGAATCCTAATAAACACGCTAAATAATAAAAAATATTAGCGTATAATGCCTGTCCAACGAGTCTCACGTACTTTTAAGGACATTTCACTGTCTTTCGTACCTCATCCTGTCACTAGGGACGTGATTCCCCTTAAGAATGAGAATGCGATAGCTCGCTCTGTCAAGAATTTAGTACTAACACATTTACAGGAACGTCCTTTTAACCCATTTTTGGGTTCAAGGTTGGGTGAAAGTCTATTTGAACTGATGGATACTTCATCGGCATCGCTTATAAGTGAAGAAATCACTGAAACCATTGATAATTTTGAGCCAAGAGTTAAATTAAGGAATGTAGATGTCATTCCTTACTATGATTCTAACGCATTTGATGTAACTATTGTTTATGATATTGTTGGGATTGATGCTCAACCTCAATCACTCAATTTTCTATTAGAATCATTTAGATAAATGCCATTAACTCAATTTACAAATTTAGATTTTGATCAAATAAAGACTCAGATTAAAGATTATTTGAGGGCAAATTCTAATTTTACCGATTTTGACTTTGAAGGATCGAATATGTCGGTCCTAATAGACACTCTTGCGTATAATTCTTACATTACTGCGTATAATAGCAACATGGTTGCTAACGAAGTCTTTATTGATAGTGCAACTTTAAGAGAAAACGTTGCTTCTTTGGCTCGTAACGTCGGATATACACCTAGATCGAAGCAAGCAGCAACTGCGAAGGTAAGTTTTTTCGTTGATACGTCTGGATATTCAGTACAACCTCTAACTTTAACATTAAAAGCAGGAGTTGTAGCTGTTTCTAACACTTTTGCAAGTGAAAATTATAGTTTTGCAATAATGGATGATGTAACAGTACCTGTTGTTGATAATATTGCAACTTTTACTGATGTCAATATTAAAGAAGGGTCATATTTAACTAAAACTTTCACATATAGGGAGACTGGAGACAATGTTCCTATTGAAAAGTTTATTTTACCCAACCAAGGAGTAGATACATCAACAATTAAGGTATCTGTATCACCAAATAGCACTGCAACTAACCTAAGAACGATTTATAAGTTAACTAATAACATTGTTGACGTTACAAACACATCTTTAATCTTCCTTTTACAAGAAGTTGCTGATGAAAAGTATGAAATACTCTTTGGAGATGGAAAATTTGGTAAAAAACTTGAAGATTCTAATTTTATAACAGTAAATTACATTTCTACTAGTGGTGAAGATTCAAATGGAGTAAATTCCTTTACATTTACTGGAATTATTCAAGATAATTCAGGAGTTACAGTAACTGACGGAATTTCTTTACTTACAACGACTCAAAAAGCAGAAAATGGATCTACAATTGAGTCAATTCAGTCAATTAAGAAATATGCACCTTTAGTTTACTCTGCTCAGAACCGTGCGGTGACTGCAGATGACTATAAAGCAATTGTTACCAAGATTTACGCTAATACAGAATCAGTTTCTGTTTATGGAGGCGAAGATACAAGTCCTCCACAGTATGGTAGGGTCTTTATTAGTATAAAACCCAAAAATGGTAAATATTTGTCCCAAATTGAAAAGATTGAACTTAAGAACAAATTAAAGCGTTATACAGTAGCTGGGATTCTTCCAAACATAATAGATCTTAAATATCTTTATGTTGAAATGGATAGTAGCGTATACTACAATGCTAATGCTACAAATAGCATTAATGCTCTTAAGACAGAGGTTGTTAATACCTTAGATACTTATGCTAGGTCAAGTGATTTAAACACGTTTGGAGCACGATTTAAGTTCTCTAAGGCATTGAACTTAATTGATAAAACTGATAGTGCTATTACCTCTAATATTACTAGAATCTCTATGAGAAGGGATTTAAGGCCTGCTTTGTCAGATTTAGCAACATATGAACTTTGTTATGGTAATGCTTTTAATGTTAATTCATTAAATGGTTATAATATTAAGTCTTCTGGATTTACTGTAAGTGGTATAAGTGGAATTGTTTATCTTTCTGATATTCCTAATGCAGATAGGAAGAGTGGAAGAGTAATTTTATTCAAACTACTTGCTTCTAATCAAGTTGCTGTAGTTAGAAACAATATTGGAACAATAGATTACACTAAAGGTGAAATACTACTTAATGCATTGATTATTACATCTACTGTATTAAGTACTGATCAACCACTCGTACAAATCAGTGGTACACCTAAATCCTATGATGTAATTGGATTACAGGATCTTTATTTGCAACTAGATAATAGTAACAGTTTGGTTACTATGGTTTCTGATACTATATCTTCTGGTGCTGACATATCTGGATCTAATTATATTGTTAGTTCTAGTTTCCCTAACGGAAGAGATGATCGTGAATCTCCTTTAGTAAGAGGATTACCACAGTATTCAACAATAACTGGTACTGAAGCGTATACTGTACAGGAAGTTGATACTTCTTATGCAAGCACTTATACCACTTCTACAACATTCAATTCTACTGAAGTAACAGCTAGTTCATCCAACGGCGGATATTAATACTAATGATAGAAACAAGAGCCAAAACTTATTCGGTAGTCTCTAATCAGATTCCTGAACAAATTAGAAGTGAGTCTCCCCTGTTTGGAGAATTTTTACAGCAATATTATAAATCACAAGAAGCACAAGGAGCACCTATAGATCTTGCTGAGAATTTAGATCAATATATTAAGAATGATTCATTTCGTCAACAGGATCTTGTCACATCTACTAATCTAGATGGGGCAATAACTGCATTTAGTACTACTATTGAAGTTAACTCTACAGTTGGTTTTCCAGATCGTTACGGATATTTAAAAATTGATAATGAGATAATAACATATACTAGTAAAGATAAAAGACAATTCTTTGATTGTAAACGTGCTTTTAGTGCGATTACATCTTTGTTCAATAATGACGAAAGTGATAGAGTTACATTTACTACATCATCTTCTGCAGCACACGTTGATGATAGCGTAGTAACTAATTTAAGTAATCTATTCCTTATTGAGTTTTTCAGAAAATATAAGGAATTATATGTTCCTGGTTTGCAGGATAGATCTTTTGTTACTGGACTTGACCAATCTCTTTTTGCAAAGCAGGCTAAAGACCTTTATACAACAAAAGGTACTGATGATTCATTTGAGATTTTGTTTCGTGCTCTTTATGGTTCAAAGGCAACGATTGTAAAACCATATGAGAATACAATCAAACCTTCTGATGCAGATTATAGAATAACAGAAGACTTAGTGGTAGTTTCTCTTTCTGGAGATCCTTATAAACTTATTGGACAGACATTATATCAGGATGCAGTTCCTGGCGTTCTTAACTATTCATATGGTTCAATTGCTAACGTTATCTCATACAATAGAGAAGGAAATACATTATATCAAATAAGTCTAGATGCTGGTTCTGATAAAGATATTAGTGAGTCTGGTTCTATCTACGGTAAATTTAGTGTTACTCCTACTACAAGAACTGTAACTAGTGAGATTTCTAATTCTAATACAATTTACGTTGATTCTACTGTTGGATTCCCTTCTTCAGGAACTTTAATAATTAATTCAAAAGAAGTCAAATATACTAGTATTACTACAACTCAATTCTTAGGACTTTCGGGTAATACTTCTGCTATCAGTAAAGATGCTTTAGTTAGATTAAAATCTAGCATTTACGGATATGATGATGATGGAAATAAAATAACTGTAAGAATTACAGGTGTTGTTTCTGACTTTGTAATTCCTGGACCAAGTAATCAAATGGTTACTGGGGATTCTATTGATGTACAAAACCTTGGTATTTTAGAAGATACAAATAAATCATTTACAGAGTGGATTTATAATGTTCCTAATATTTTCAATATAGAAACTGTTGAAGATATTGGTAACGGTAATATTAAGATTACTTGTCCAGAAGTACATCTTTTGTATATTGGTGATAAAATAACTCTTATTGACCAAACAACTCTTGCAGAAAGTAGTGCAGAAGTTGTTGATGTACCTTCTAATAAGATTGCAATTCTTAGTGGTGTTGGTTTTATAGATCTAGCACATATATTTAAAGGAAGGAATGAATTAATAAGGGCTGAAGTACTTCCTGCTGTCAAGCAACCAACCTACAAGTTTAGTTCAAATGTTTCTAATGCATATGATTTAAATGTAGTTGGTATTGTTAGTGGAGTTCCTTACGCTGGACCTTATCATGAGCATAATGGTAGGAAAATGGTGGGGCCAACTCATACATATGCTTCACATGATTTTATTGAAGGTAAACCAGAACATCAAACTTATGTAACTTCTGCGTCTATTCCATTCTATGCTAATCAACAACTTAATGCTGATTTAAGAGGTATTTCGGTAAAAGTTGCTGCTACTTTTGCTGGCGAAACAATATCTACTTCTAGAAGTCATGACTTTATTACTGGCGATGAAGTTTATTATGTTCCAGGTACAACAACAACATCTGCTTTGATTGATGGAGTTGTTTCCACCTCTACAACTACTTTACCACTTTCTCCTTTAACTGAAGGTTCATACTTTGCATTTAAAATTGATGACCAATCCTTTAAATTAGCATATTCTCGTGCAAACATTGATGCTGGTAAATTTATTGATCTAACTGGTAATAGTGCTGGTATCACTACACATGAATTCGCAAGTAGACTACAAGATAAAGCAATTGATTCACAAAGATTGGTAAGAAGGTTCTCTGAACCTGTATTTGATTCTTCTGGCGATGAATTTACAACAATACCTGGTGAAAAAACGGGTATGTTTGTAAATGGAGTTGAACTTGCAAATTATAAGTCAAGAGATGCTATTTACTATGGAGAACTAGAAGGAGTTAACGTTCTAAATGGTGGATCTGGACATGATATTATAAATCCACCAGAATTGCTCATTACTGATAATGCAGGTGTTGGTGCTACTGGACATGTTAATGTAAAAGGTTCTTTTGAAAGAATAGATGTAAAATATGCTGGATTTGATTATCTAGAACAACCACAAATCACTATTAGTGGTGGTAATGGTGTTGGTGCTAAAGCAGAAGCTAAAATGAAGCAGGGAACACATTCTGCTTCTCTAGACGTAATAGTTGGTATTAATACAAGTGATAATATAGTTGGTTTTACAACATATCATTTATTCAATGGTGGTGAAAGAGTATTTTATCGTCAAAATAATGGTACTGCTGTTGGAACAGGTACAACAACCTTGGGTGATGGATCAGTCTACTTTGTAGGTCTTTCTAGTAATACTGCTATCACTTTACACTCTCATTATGATGATGCGATTGCAGGTATTAACACCGTAGACCTTTCTGATAAAGGATCAGGTACTCAAAAGTTTGAAAGTGTTTCTAAGAAGAATATTGTTGATAAAATCTTCATAACCAATCCAGGAACTGGTTATGAGTATAAAAAAAGAAGTGTTATTGTTACAGGAATTAATACTTCTATTAATTCCATCAATATTAAAGATCATGGATATCAAAATGGTGAAATTTTAACTTATGAAACTACAGGAACCCCAATTAGTGGTTTAGTAACTACAACACAATATCAGGCCATTATTGTTGATAAAAATAACTTTAGAGTTGCTCTTGCTGGTGTTGGAGGCACTTTAACAGAGTCATATGATAATGGAACTTATGTTAAGTTTACTGGAGTTGGAGTTGGAACTCATATCTTCAATTATCAACCAATATCAGTTTCTATAAGTGGAGAACTTGGTGTATCTTCATCTTTAGGTGATTATCAAGCAACTATGATCCCTGTTGTAAGAGGATCTGTCACTTCTGTTGATTTAACTCAAAATGGAACAGGATATGGTAATTCTTCTATTGTAAGTTATAACAGAACACCAAGTATTGATTTCCTTGCTGGATCTGGTGCTGAACTTAGACCAGTTGTCCAAGATGGTAAAATTGATCAGGTAATCGTTACTAGAGGGGGTACTGGATACAATTCTCCTCCAGAAATCATTACATCTGGTATTGGTACTTATGCAACTCTAACTCCAGTCATAGAGGACGGTGTAATCACCTCTGTGACCGTTGTAAGTGGTGGTGTTGGATTTGTTACGGATAGATCTTTCCTAAGCGTAGAAACTGCTGTAGACGCTGCTGGTAGAACCCCTGTTATTGAACCTCAAGTTAAGGCATGGGAGTTAGATAATGTAAAACGCTACAAATCACTCATAAAACTAGATGATGGTTTTATGGAGCCTAGCACTGCGACATTTGGGTCACAATTTACTCATTTATACGCTCCTAGAAAATTAAGAGAAATGCTTCCTTCTCTTAAGTTAAATGGTAAGAAAGATTATGGTACATATGATTTAGAGTATGAAAATGCTGAAGAAGTATCTTCAAATCATTCACCAATATTAGGATTTGCATATGATGGTAATCCAATCTATGGTCCTTATGGATTTGCTAATATTGATGGAGGTACTATTAGAAGAATGGTTCCTGGTTATGAATTAAACGCTACTAGGCAACTTGGTCCTAGTGTTGGTGACTGGGAGTTGGGTTCATTCACTAATGATTATATATTTACTAATAAAGGTGATTTAGACAAGTATAATGGTCGTTTTTGTAAGACTCCTGATTATCCAGAAGGTACTTACGCATACTTTGCAACTATTGATAGTTCTTCTCAACAGGACGCTACTTTTGATAAGTATTTTACTCCAGTATTCCCTTATGCAGTTGGAGAGGCATTTAAGTCTAAACCAGATACTTATAACTTTAGTCCAGACTCAATAACAACTAAAGTTGATTTAGATAAAGGTGGATACGTAAGAAACATCTATCCATATAAACTTTCATTTAATGCTAGTGATTATGAATATGTAAAACGTCCAGATAAGAATATTGATGATTTTGCATCCATAGTTTATGCAGCTACTGGAGGTATAGAGTCTGTTAATGTTGAATCGGGTGGAGTTGACTATAAAGTTGGTGATAGAATAGTATTTGATAACACAGAAACTGGTGGTTCTAATGCATCATCAAAAGTAACTAAGATTGGTGGAAAGAAATTAGTTAAAATAATTTCTTCTACTACTAAGAAAGAAAATGTTACTTTTGAAGTACTTAATGATAAAAAGACAATTGTTGCTAGAACTCCTGCACCTCATAACTTCAAAAACGGTGATTTTATTACTGTCTCTGGAATATCATCTCAATCTATAATTAATATTGATGGTGTTTATACTATTGGTGTTAATACATCAATGTTTAAATTAGCTACTGGTATTGGTAGTACAGGAACCACTGGTATAGTTACCTTTATTTCTATTAACGGTGATCCTTCTGTTTTACAATCAGATGATGTTATTGGTATATCATCAGAACAATTATATGTTGTAAACGTTGATGAGTTTAATTCTAGAATTAGAGTAATAAGAGAATATGGTGGAACAGTAGGAACTGCTTATACTCAAGGATCAATTATTGAAGAAAAACCACGAGCTCTTACTATTAATGCTGGTGTTAACACAGATAAAGAAATTAAACTTCAAAAGAGCACTTACTTTAATCCATCAGAAGTAGTAGGTCTAGGAACTACTGCAGGGGTTGGAATTAATAGTGTTATATCTGTAAGTGCTCCTGGTTTAGCAGTTGGTGTTGGTACTTCTGTTGCTATTCCATCAAGATCAATTTATATTTCAAATCATGAGTTTACTACTGGAGATTCTTTAACTTATTCTGCTGGTGGTGGAACTGTTGTATCAGTTTCTACTGATGGTATTAATAACTTCAATCTTCCTAGTCAAGTATATTCAATTAACTTGGGGCAGAATATAATTGGATTAACATCAATGCCAGTTGGAATGGGATCTGAAGGTGTCTTTGTTGGTGTTGCTTCAACTGCTGCAGAACAACTTTATTTCCATAGTGTTGGTACTGGAGTAACTCATTCATTAACAACTCAAGATACTCAGTTAACTGGTATATTAGAGAAAGTTGTAGTTACTGCAACTGCTACTACTGCTCATGGTCTTGGAGTTGGTGATACAGTATTCTTAGATGCATTACCTGGAATTACTACATCATATACTGTTAAGTATAATGATTATAATAGAAAGACTACAGTAGGATTATCAACTTTCGTACAAGGAGATGTTAATACCACTAATAATACTATTAGTATTACAAATCATGGTCTTAATACTGGAGATCAAGTCATATATGAATCAACCAGTGTGGTATCTGGTTTAAGTGCTAATACATCATATTATGTAATTAAAGATAGTTCAGATAAACTAAGATTAGCATCAAATTCTTATAATGCTAATATTCAATATCCATTAGCAGTTTCTTTAGCTTCTACTGGAGGAGCAGTAACACATTCTCTTCTTCCTATTAACCCTCTTCTTACAGTTACGAGAGGGCAAAAATTAGAACTTAATGTTGCTGATAGTTCCTTAGGAAATGTTTCAGGTGGTACAACTTATTCAGCGTTCTCAGTTAATTTCTATAGAGATCAAGATTTTAAACACGAATTCCTTACAGTAACACCTGATCAATTTGATGTTACTTCTAGTGGAAGTGTTGGTATAACTGGAGGAAAAGTATTATTACA
>CENL01033230.1_pt1 | contig 12573 bp, 4 predicted proteins | sample 530221 | NCBI WGS metagenome assembly CENL01 (sample SAMEA2619791, study PRJEB7988) | marine metagenome | isolation source: saline water (ENVO:00002010), including
GTAGTTAAGAATTTACCGCTTGCAGGAGCATTATTAATCTTTAATTTAACTTCACTAACTACATTACTTTGTATCGCATCTTCTACAATACTATTAGTAGCAGGTACATTAACTGCTACAGCAGCACCAATCTGTGTGACATACACACTAGCATTAGCACCTGGATTTGCTCCAAATATAATTGTATTACCATCTACTAAGGCAAAACCTTCACTAGGAGCACTTGTTCCTGTATTAGGTTTTTGTAAAACACCATTAACACTAATTAATAATTGCCCAACGGATGTAACACTTGCTGCATTACTCCCATCTCTTAGGTCAAATGTAGCATTATTAGCATAATCAGGTGTACCAGAGGTTGCACCCGCAGGAACAACTGTTAGTAGTTTAAAATCACCAACTGATGTAACTTCACCCCATTGAGAGGCAGAAGCATCATATACTTTCATTGTATTGGTGTTACTATCCCATAGTAAATCACCGTCGTCTAGACTTCCTACAGTATTGATATTTGTACCAGATGCTAATATGCGATATTTATTATTAAAGTCATTAACAAGAGTCTGAGCCGTATTTACACCTGTCTCATCCATTACTAACCTATGAAATGTATAGGTATGTAAAGTAGAAGTTGTTTCTAATATTAACCCTTTTCCTGCAGCATATGTTGTACTGTTAGCCATACCGTTAATAGTAACAGTATTACCAGATCCAGCTCCATTAGCAATTGTTGCTACACCACTACCATTAGAAGTAAGATTACTAGCAAGAGCTTTTACACTAACTATAGTACCTGCACCGTCATTAATATCAGGGTTAGTAGTTGGGAAACTTGTCTCATTAGCAACAGGATGGAAACCACCAACCTCAGTTACTAATTCGACAATTCTTTCATTGACAGCTTGAGCTGAAGGGAGTTGCACATCAGTAGCACTTCCGCTAATTGATGTGACAATACTCTTCCCATCCAACAGGTTAAGTTCATCAATATCAGCAGTAAGAGTCTTAGAGCTGTCACCAATAATTGAAGCTGTTCCACTAGCTGCTCCAGCCAGTGTTGTAAGATCCCCGTCGAGGGGTTGTTTTGCATTTAACTGTGTTTGTAAATTTGAAGTGACTCCATCTACATAGTTAAGTTCAGCAGTAGATAATGTTGCACCATCTAATATCTGTACCTCAGCTTGAGTTAAATCAGCTAAAGAGCTAGCAGTTGTACTAGCCATTGTTGCTAATTCTGTTAACTCAGCATCTAAAGGTTGTTTAGCATCTAATTGAGTTTGAACGTTAGAGGTTACACCATCTACATAGTTAAGCTCTGCAGTTGTAGAAGTAACTCCATCTAGTAAATTTAATTCAGCTGTTGTTGAAGTGACTCCATCTAATGTGTTAATTTCAGCAGCTGTTGCTGTAACCCCATCAAGTATATTAAGCTCTGCTGTAGTAGCAGTAACCCCATCTACAAGATTAAGTTCAGCTGTACTTGCTGTAACACCGTCTAATTTATTAATTTCAGCTGTGGTAGCTGTTACTCCATCTATAATATTAATTTCTGCTGTAGTAGCAGTAACTCCATCTAGAATATTAATTTCAGCAGTTGTTGCTGTGACACCATCTAATATATTCAATTCTTCAGGTGTAGAAGTAATCTGAGTATTAGAAGTAACTGCTAAAAGAGGTACTGTTCCACTTTGATTAGGTAATGTAATAGTCCTATCAGCTGTAGGATCTGTTACTGTAAGAGTTGTTTCATTATTATCGTCTGTTGCACCTTCATAGCGAATAGATTTACCTGTTTTAACGGATAAGTTTCCATCACCATAACGGTTTATTAAATCCTCTAATTCAAACGCTTTGTTTCGTGCTTCTTGTGCTGTAAAATTAGACTCATCAAATGCATCATTTAATTGAGTGGCTCTAATAGTACTTCCACCTGCAAAATTAGTATAATCACTAGAACTATCCCTAGTTCTACGTTCTATCGAGACTACTGCACCTGTAGGTAAAGCAGAATTAAACGTTATAGTATTATTATCAGCAGATAATGTATAGTTGTATAGACTTGTCCCACTTGCTACGGAGGGAAAATATAATCCAGTTGTATCATTAACCTGCGGGTGGGTGCCATCAGCAGTACTTCCAGTTGCTTGTCGCAATTGTAGTATTCTGGTAGAACCCGTTGCCGCTAAGGTAACATAGACATCTAGATCATCTTGGTTATTCAGTTCTATACTGACAGGAGTGAAAACCGTTGTTCCTTGGCCTCCACTTCCGACAGCATTAAATGTTTTTTTAGTTGTAACTGCCATTGATAATCAATGTTTAGGAATGGTATTTGTGGAAACTAATACAATCCTTTCTCTTTTAATTCATTAACCTTCTCAATTATCTTATTAGCACCTTCCGTACTATCCTGTTTACTTATTTTTTTTTGTAATTGCCTTGCATAAAGACGAGTAGATAAAGCTTCTGGCTTACCATTGTTATATTCAGGGAATAATTCAGGGTTTGCTAAAGCATCTTTAGCTCTTTGCCTAGCTCTTGTGAATATAGGTCTTAAAAGTTGGGTGAATTCTTGATCTGCTAAAGACCAACCATCATTTGCTTTCAACTCTTGTTCTGTATAAGTAGCAAGAGTATTCTTAAATGATGTAGAGTTCATCATCTTGGTTAATTCAGGAATTAAGTAAGGGTCCCATGCCATAACCTTTTTTAAGTCAGATATCTCTTGAGAATTAAGCTCAACTCCATCAATAGTCCTAATTTCATCGCCTATATTATACCTAATTTTCAACAAAGTTTGCTTAATAAAATCACCTTCTGTACCATGAATTGACACAGGAAGGAGTGAATTAAGAAGTTTACTGATAGGATTATGTGGTCCAGTTCTTAAAGGTTTTACATCCTCTAATTTTTTCGGCCTATTTTTTTGAGGCTGTAACCAATCATAATCGTTTGGTAAAGTAGACTTAAGTAAGAAATCTTTTTCTATAAGCATTTCTGCAAAGGTGTTTGCTTCTTTAACTTCATCATTAAATAGCTCTGCTAACCAACGACTCTGCCCACCTAAAGGTGCTTGCATACGAGTAAGTTTAGCAAGCATAGCTTCAAAGTTTTGACCTTGATCGTTAGCTTCAATTAAATCTGCTACACCTTTAAAACTTTCAATAACACTGATATCACCTAAAGCAGCTGCCATAGTCCAAGACATACGTGCAAGAGTTTCATCAAAAGTAGTCTCATCTATTATATCAGAATAATAGAATAGATTACCTATTTGACTTAACATCACACCAAGTATATCAAGGTTTTTCACACCTATATAAACCCAACCATTATCTCCTCTATTTTCTTTAAGAGGATTCCAAGGTTTAGGTATAGCAATAGAGTTAGGTTGTATCTTATTTAACTTCCATAATTTACGATCTTCAGCATCTTTAGGCATACTACCTATGATCATACCTTGTGAAGCTAATCCAGTTAATATAACTAAAGCAGAAGTACCAAGAGCTATACGCCCTTCAATCTCATAAACAGCTCTAGGTATATCTTCAGGAGCAATACCCCATCTAGTACCATCACCTTTTAGTACAATATCACGATACTGTTGTCCAAATACTGTTGTAGGAAGTCTTTTAGATATAGCTCTAGCTTGGTTAAATGTGGGTCTTAAGAAGAAAAAGAATCTTTCAAGTAAAGGGTTATTAACACCTTTTTTAAAGTTAGCTTCCCAGCCTTCTAGAGGTGTCATAAGAGTCATCTCATCACCAATACGCTGTGCTTGAGAGCCTGGCTTCACAACCCATACATCATCTTTAGTCTTCTTGAAGATTATATTTTTAAACTGTTCATCATATGCTTTAGTAAATTTAACTAGATCTTCTGGATCAACACCAGCTTTTAAAGCACCTTTAGCTGCTTCAAGAGCTACTTCTTGACGACCAATAATAGTTCTAGTGAATGCATCGCTTGAGTTTAAAACACTTTGAGAGAAACGCATTATAGCTAATTTGTTCATATCATAATGAAGTTTAGCCCCATTATGTGCCCATTTACGTGCTCCTGTAGTATGTCTATCATAGATATCATCTAAAGCTCTGAAAGCTGTATCATCACCTTTCATATCAAACTTACTGCCATAATCAGGTGATCTGAAAATAATCTTACCATTATCATCTGTCAGCTTAGGGTTTAGATTAATACCCATATTACGAGTAAACATTTTCCAAGCTTCCCCATGTGCTCTCCACATAGCTGCGTACTGCACTCCAATTAAAGCTCGTTCTTGTTTAGTAAATGCTGACCCTCCACCTTCATATCCTTTTAAAAATCCCTTACCTTGCTCTGCGTCTAAGAATTTTCTATGTGGTAAATTCATACCAATCCATTGTTCAAGACTCCTTGACACATTAAATAGGTTAGTCATGAAGTTAGCTTTGATCGCAGTTTTAGGATGTCCCAGCATAGTTTGATATACTGTTTCCATCATCTGCTTTCTGAATCTCCCTGGGATTTCTATTAATTCCCCATTGAAGTTCTCCATATGACCACCTTTAAGCAGCTTATCGAGATACTCACCTATTTGAGCAACAGAGCGTACTTGACCATCAGTAAGTATTGAAAGTGTGATTATATCATCTACTAATTGTTCTTTACCTTCTTTTTTAAGTTGAAGTAATACATCATAAACATCATCAGCTTCCTTCTTAAATGCAGCTAAAGTTTCCTTTTTAACAGGCTGCATCATTTTAGCTAACATTTTTGCCACACCAGTCTGGGCCGCTTGTCCTTGATTACCCCAGTGATAACCCCATTTTTTATTCTCAATGAAAATCACTTTCATTAAATCTGTGATCATCTCCCAGTTACGGGTTATAGGTAATCCATTTTTAATATGTAATGTATTCTTAGATACTTTTTGTAGAACTTTACCTAAAGAATGTAAAACAAGTAAATTAGCATCACGTTGAGCAACACCAATAGTAAGAGCATTATTAGCTTTCATAGAAGCTTTACCTGTCTTCTCGTCAACAACAAGCCTTCTTAGGTATTTATACTCAATAGTATCTGTGAAACCTTTTTTAGGATTCCTACCATCTAATAATACTTTTTTATAAGCTTTGACAAGATCTACAGGATCACCTTTCATCATCAACTCAAGAGGTTCTAAGAAAGGTCTAGCCATTGCCATCGTTGCATCAACATCTAAAGTATAGTCAGATGGACTCATATTCATACGAATCTTACCCATCTCATCTACAACTTCTTGGTATATTTCTTCTAAATCTTTATTACCTGCAGCAACTTGGTTGATATAAGGATCAGAATTAATAATCCTTGTTACATTATCTGTAGAATTATTTTCTTTAAAATTCCACTGACGTTCTTTTATAGCATCTTCTAGTGTTGATGCTTTAATTCTAAAGTCACCTTCACCATAACTAATTTTTTCAAAGTCTGCATAAGAAGAATTGGGGTTAACAAAAGGATCAGTTTCTCTAAGTATAGATTCACCCTTTTGTATTACACTCATATTTTCATCGGGTAACCAATAATCTTTTTTCCTTTGTCCTATCTTAGCAGCTGCTTCAAAAAGATCTTGCATTGCTAATTCCCTATAATTAGGGGTTGGCATATTTAAGATACCTTTAGTATCATAAAAGTCATCGTCTTGTAGAAAATCAAGATCATTATAACTAATCTTACCACGTCTTTCCATTGAATCTAATAGCCAATCAGAAGGTTCTTCACCGTCTAGCAAACGTGCATACTCTAATGCATCATCATCATTTAAATGTTTTAAGACATAATCAGTTTTAGAGTAGACAGGGTTGATACCTTGACCAGAATCATAGCGTATATCAGCTATTTTATCTCCAAGTGATTGTTCCTCAAGAACTGCTTTTTCTAATTCTTGATTAAACCATTTGTTACGTAACTTATCAGCTTTGTCTAATAGAGGCTGAGTTAATCTACGTCCTAGATTTTTCTCATTTAGTAACCATTTACCAGATCTATAAGTTGATTTAATAAGACCAGCAGCTACATGACCTACATAGTTAAAAGAAGATCCAACTAATGCACTTTTAAAACGTTCTTCATACCAAGAATCTCCTGGATCTGCAGACAACCAAGCCATTAAATCAGGTAATAACCACGGAGCATGTTCTTCAGCCATATTAGCCATGTTCTTCCCTTCAGAAGATGACATTATAAAATCAGCTATAGCACCATCTGTACCTATATTCCAGACTTTTTTTGCTCCATCTACACTCCAACGCATAAATCTATTACTTTTATACATAGGGTTAGCAGCTCTTATGAGCTTTGTATTTCCCACAGTATTACCAAGACCAACTCTAGCTGGTCCTAAAGCTGCACCAGTCCAACGAGTAAGTAGGAAAAACTCTCCAAAACCTCTAGCTAATTCTCCTAAAGGAGTTTGGTTTTCACCTATAATCTTTTTGGAACCATCAAACCAACTGGAATATGATTCTGAATCAGGATCTTCCCAAGGATCTACTGGTCTACCTAGTGTTTCGTTAATACTTTTCTTAATCTGATCACCTGTTTTATCTGCTGTTAGTAATACACTGTGAGCAGCATCTTCAATAGCCCCTAAAGGTGCTCTGATAGATTCCCTAGCAACTACATCCAAAGGGTTTGTGGACTCGTTTAAAGCAGCATCAAGGCTTTGTTGGCCAGCTAAACGGTCTTTTCTTATACCTGCTTGGTTAGATCTTATATCATCTTTTGATAGTTGATCTCCTTGAAATGTGTTATCAATAAAATCTCTTGCATTAACATTAGCACTTTCCATAAGTTGAGATATAGGATTATCATATCCTGCATCTGCTTCTGAAGTACTAGGTGATGAGAAATCAAGAGTACCGTCTTCTATTCGTTGTTGTATCTCGTTTTTATCAAGATTTGATTCAACAACTTCTTCATTGTTTAGTTCATCAGACATTATTTAAGTACTCCATCTGTTCGTAATTTTTCTAGATAATTATCAGAATAACTCCATATAGTAGGTTGTGTGTAATTATTTGAATCACCTGTAAGGATATCAGCTACATACATACGTATAGCTATAGCTTGATTATCAGGAGAAGCATGGATAGCTTTTTGCCAAGCACCATAACTTAGGTAATCCCACATTACTTTTTGTTTAGATTCGTTACGTAAAAACTCTTTATAATTTATACCATTTTTACTTAAACCTGTTAGACGACTTAACTCAGGTATTAAACCTCTTCTTATAGGATATTTACCAACCATTTCGTATTCTTGATCGTAACGTTTACCTATTGAAACAAGACCTAATTCGTCTTTCCAGTCTACGGGTACACCATCCATATGCTTTTCAATATGTAGGTGTTCACCAGTCGAAACTCCAGTAGTACCTATTTCACCAATAATCTGGCCGTTATATTGAGCACCTACTGTTAGCTCTGGGTTGATATTTTTTAAATGACCTATCTTCCAGATATTACCTTTTGAATCTTTAATCTCTAAAGTTACACCTGTTTTAGCATCAGAATAGTTACCAATTATAACACCATTTTGTATCCTCATAGCAGCTTCCCAACCTTGGGTTTTGGTTGTACCTATATCAATCCCTGGATGATCAGTACTAGCACCTTTGGTAGGAGACACTCTAGGGCCAAACCCAGAGGTGACACCTATTATTTTATGCCCTTCATGTCTGACACCATCTTGTATTAATACTTTACCTGCTGGTAACGTCAAACCTGGACCTGTTACTTCATTAATGAGTATTTCACTTGTCCAACCTTTATCATTAGAACTCCATACATTACTTAAAGTCCTATAGTTTAAAGGTGTTATTTCGTTAACTGCACGGTTTGCTACATCAGAATCAGCGTTACCTTTAGTTTGTAGGTCTGATAATTCACTAGCTGCAGTAGAGTTATTCTTATTCGTTTTAATTTGCTTATCTACAATATCAATAGTTGGTTTACTACCAACATCGAATTGTTGTTGTAACTCTTTAGGTAAAGCTTTTACCTGAGCATTTCTAAATTCATCTTCAGATACACCAAATATTTGAGATAACTTTCTTACTAAAGGATCATCAGAATAACCTGTATTCTCATTTATATCTAATCTAGCAGGATCTGTTATCCAAGATTTATTCATTAACTTTTTCGTATTGAATATACCTTTTTGAGAAGTGATTGTATCAATAGCTTTGATATCATCTAAACTACCATAGAAAGGATCAATATTTTTCTGATCAAAATAAAGGAAACCTTTACCTTGATTCCCTGGATCTAGATACCATTTACTATTTTTATTATTTTTACCGTCATTAAATTCTATCTCTTTCTCACCAAAGGCAGAATCAAAAGCTTCTACATATGTTATAGGGCTATCCGCATCTCTAGCAGTTTTCATTTTCTGTAAAGCTAGCTGGTGTACTTCCCACTTAAACTGTTCAGAAGCTTCTCGATGGTTACCACTTAGGATTGCAATACCATTAGCTGTGATTTCTTTAGCAAACAGTTTATCAATATCACGTTCCTTATCCTTGACATAATCATCGTTTTTTTCAGTATAAGTTTCCTCAACAATTTCTATGTTATGGTCACTTACATATTCATCAACAACCTTCATATCAACATTAGCATCAGCAAGGTCAGCTGCTTTGATAACACCATTGCCTTCTCTTACTAATCGTTTAACTTCTAGAAGAGTGTCAACTTTACCAAGCTTAGGTCTAAAGTATTTACCCATCATATTTACAACATCCCCTTTAGCATAAGGGAACTCTTTCATTAAAGCAGCTTGGAAAGTAATTAGTTCTCCTGAAAAACTATCTAAAGTAAGAGATGGATCTTCAGCCATCTTTGCCTCAATCTCTTTAGATTTATTTAAAATAGAATCAGTTGCATCACTTTTTTGTTGGTTTACTGCATTACTCCAACGTTTAGCTCGCTCTTTATTATATATATTTTCTAATGAACCTACACTAAATTTTGAAGCATCTATCTTCTCTAAAGTTAATTTACCCATTGAGCTATCTATTTCTAACTGACTAGCAACCGCTATAAAAGCTTTTTTAACTGCTAAAGGATCTTTAGCTCTAGCAATAACTTGTGTATAAGTATTAATTAAATGCTCTTTAATTACAGCACCTTTGCTTTTTTCTTTAGTAGCTGACACATAAGGTCTCATCCTTGTCCAGTATGAAGCTATTTCTGTACTTAAGTTTGTTGACCCTGGAATACCTTCAAGTGAAGCAGCTAATGAGTTATTGATAGCAGTAACTTTATTCTCATTAAACTCTAGATCAATCCCTTCAAATCTTTTATGAAGTTCTGTATTTATATGTTTTTTAGCAGGTTTAGTTAGAATACTAGACAAAGTGACAGGATTAAAATCCTCTCCATATTCATCTTCAAACTGATTCAGGTACCAAGCAGAAGCAAATCTTAATTTATTTTTATCATTACCAGCATCTTTAACTTTCCAAGGTTCAGAATCTTCTCTTCTTTGTAGTAACTGTTCGCTAGTATCTAAGAAAGTTGATAATTGGGGAGCAAAGCCATCAACAGCTAGTTTACCTCTTTGTATTTTATAACCCCAGTTATAAGCATCTGAAAATAAACCTCTAGCTTTTTGTGCTTTCTCTTTCTCACCTATTGCATCAAGCCTTTGACCAAGATTGATTTCCATATTTTCTATGGTCTTCAGGTTCTCGTCCGCAGCAGCTTTAATTTTTTTTAATTCTTCTGCATCTACTTCAGAACCTTCTGTATCTGGACCATCATCTGCATCAGCAGCAGCAGCACCTCTTGCTCTAGCTTCATCTTGTGCAGTTTTAGCTAAACTTGCAACTGTTTTAGTCATGAAGTCTTTGAAAGTCTTAGACATATTCGCTGCTTTCGTTGCATCATATGCATCTAAACCATTACGAAGGTTAAAGATTCTTTGAGCTTCAGTTTCAATTTGTTTGTTTGACTTTTCTCTTTTAGCAATTTCTTCTTTGCTTTGCTGTTTTAAGTCTTTTACTCGCTTTTCATCTTGTTTAAGATCAAAAGTTGGGATGGTTCTCTGAACGTATCCAGTTTGCCATTCCCCTTGTCTTTTGTAAACCATTGTAATAAGTTAAGAGGGTTTCCACCAAGCTGTCTGTGAACCAGAAGCATGACCAACACCTGCGCCTACGGCTACACCTGTTGTTATACCTGTCATGATAGAACCAAGCATACTTGGTTTCTCTGGATCGGATTGTTTGGTTGGTTTAATAGTCTGGAATTCAGCTGAAGGTCCGAATGTTGGTCCACCACCAGAACCACTAACAGCTCGTGCATCAGCAGAGTATTGAGATAATCCAATCCCGTACTCAGTCATAGCTGCAGTTCTATTAGCATCTAGTAGACTAGCACTGGTTGATGCTTGGTCCATACCTAGTTGACGTTCAACATCCATTAGTTCAAGCATCATTGACTGTCCTGCTTGCATACCACTAGCTAGTACAGTACCTTGAGCTTTGATAGATTCAACTAATTTCTTTTGATCAGAAAACTGGGCTTCAGTAATTTTTTCATTTAATTTTAACTGATTAGCCAAGCTAGCTCTAGTAGCTTCTTGTTGGTTAATCTCAAGTTGTTTATTTAAAGCAGCTCTTGCAGATACTTGTGCATCTAAGGCAGCTTCAAATTCTTTACTCTTTCTTTGATCTTTATATGCTGAGATTTGTATTTCGTTTTGATACTGTAGTTTAGCCTGAGCATTAGATCTATCAACAGCGTTCTTTTGTGCTCGCCATTGTGCCATCTTTGCCTGTCTATCTGCAACTCCACTACCAACTGCCGAAACCCCAGCTAAAGCTAATGCGACGGTACACATAATTTAATAAACTCTATAAGAGGAACTCCTTTATAGACACTGTAGTTGATAAATTTAAAACCTAATAATTTAAGTAATTTAATATGAGCTTCATTCCGCATATCTGCTCGGTTGAATAAATAAGGATTGGGTAAACTATTTACCCAGCGTTTTGCCTCACGTACAAATGTATGTGGGTATTCTGTACTGGCATCAGTACATAACATCCATATAACATTATCGGGTGACACACCTGCCACTCCAGCAGCCTTGCCGTTGGGAACCTTAAAATATACACACTGATCATATGCAGAAGTGAAGTATGATTGAATCATCATAGCTTCAGCTGTCATACCTGTTGTTTCTTCTACCTCACGTCGGTCTTCCCAACGAAGGTTCAACCCTACACTTAGAGCTAACTCAGGAGTGCAGGGTTGTATGTATTTACCTACGTACATGTCTTTTGTGGTTATAAATGCCGTCCCAGGAACCTGAGATTAAAGCGGTGGAAAAGGGGTCTGGTATTTGTATTTGTAATCTATACTTTTCATTCTTCTTCTGAATAGGAACTCTAATTTCTTTCTGTAACTCTGAAGGCACCGAACCATAATTAGAAGAGTCTGTTGTCATCCCAGTTTCATAATGAATATAATCATTCATATCATTATAAATTGAAGAGAGATGAAACTCCATTGGCCCTGACACACCCATATTAAAATTGATTCCTGATATTCTTAAATCAGCTTCAGTATCATAACGAGTTTGATCTAGAGCTAAATAAAGAGTAGGTAGTTCAATTATAGCAGTATATTTGTAACCACATACATAAGTCCATCCTGTTAGATTTATACCTAGAAAAGTAGCTGTGTTAGTAGAAACTGAATCTGCTTTCAACACAGTACCAGCAACAGGATTACCTGCTGTATCATTCCCTGTTAAAGCTACAAGATAAAATTCTGCAGAGGTTGGGTTATATGGTAAAGTAACTACACTTTTTTCTACATTAGCACCACCAGGGGCTGTATAAGCCATGCTTGTTGGTAATGTCATGCTATCTAAACATGCTTCAAACCATCTAGCAGTTTTTAATGAGGAACCCACATCTGCTGGTACGCCTCCTACAGCATAACTACGTGCTGAGGTTGTATCTGTTACATATTCATATTTATTTAAAATATAATCACCATTACTATGTAATGTTACAACATAATAATTACCACCTGCGTAGCACATATGCTGCATAGTACCTGTTAAAGTCCAACTATACCAAGCAGATTGATCTCTTTTATCACCTGTATCAAAATACTTATAATGATATACTACACTTGTACCTTTTTTACCATAACTTACAATACCAATAGGTGTTGAATTAGCAGTTAACGTTATATCTTTTGGTATAAATTCAGGGACAACTCTAGTCTGTTCTATAGTTGCAGGTGGGATATCATCATCGAGAATTCTTGATTCAAAAACTCGGCTATAAGCAGACACATTGGAAACAAACATAACTGAAGTTCCCAAGTCAACAGGTTTAATAATATTATCATTTTCATAACTAGATACTTTCTTTAAACGTGCTGTCTTAGGACTAAATATATCTGATTCTGTGAATAATAAAAACTGCCCGTTATCACTAAATAACATTAAACCTTTATTGATAGGTAAAGTGTGATTTATAAAAGCGGGTTTAATATCAGAAACAGTAATATCAATAGGATT
>CENL01054540.1_pt1 | contig 12547 bp, 8 predicted proteins | sample 530221 | NCBI WGS metagenome assembly CENL01 (sample SAMEA2619791, study PRJEB7988) | marine metagenome | isolation source: saline water (ENVO:00002010), including
CGGCCAAAGGCAGGCCGATTTCAGACACTTGATCAAGATATTGCACGATGCCGACGCCCGCAGGCACATAAAGCAAGGACAGATGCGATAAAAATCCGGTCGCGGTTTTCTCAATGGCTGTGCCGATTTTGGGGCGCGTCAAAAGCAGAACCGCCAAAAGGATCATGCCAATCACTGGGCCGGGTAAGCGCAATGCAAAAATCCGTGCGATTGTTTCTCCGACAAGCTGAAAGCCCAAAAACAGTCCGAAATGTAGGATCATGTCGCGCCCTTTGTTTTGCTTTCGCGTCAAAGGGCATCATCGCAGCGCGGGCTAAGGGCTGCAAGCGGGGATGGCCGGATGCAAGACGCCGGACGCAAGAAAAAGGCCGCTCCCTAAGAACGTGTACTTTAGGAGGGCGGAGAATACGAATTGCGCAGGTTTTGGTCGCGGAGCGTTTTGTGCGCAGCCAAATTGGCGTAGGGTTAAGGGGAGCGATTTACAGTTGAGTCGGGGGCGCATGGCGCAGCCAAATAGCATGCGCGCGCCTGTCTTTTGAGCCAACTGCTCTTTCGTGGACGAATCACTTATGAGTGGGCCAATCTTGAACCGGCGACCGAGGAGCCAATGAAACTTGCACGCATCACAACCTACCCTGTCAAAAGCGTCAGCGGCACAGATATGGCCGCGGCTGAGGTGCGTGGTTTGGGGGTTGAAGGCGACCGGCGCTGGGCTGTGGTTTATGCCAATGGCGTGGTTGCGACCCGCCGGGAGTTGCCACGGTTGGCGCATTTGAGCGCGGTGACCACGCCACATGGAATTTCGATCTCCTTTGAAAGTGACCGTTTTGATATTCCGATTCCGTCCGGCGCGCCCTGTAAGGTCAAAGTGTTTTCGACCGGGATTGATGGGGTTGAGGATGCTGGCAACTACGCTTCGCATTTCCTCTCCTCCGCGCTCGAACGCGAAGTGAGGCTGGTCTATTTTCCTGACACGGCACAGCGTGTCGTGGATCGCGCCTATGCGCCGGGTGATCATTTCACGGCACTGTCTGACGGGTTTCCCGTGCTTTTGACCACGCAAGCCTCGCTGGCCGAACTCAATGCGGAGCTTGAAACCCCCGTCGAAATGCGCCGTTTTCGCCCAAATGTTGTTGTCGGTGGCGATATTGAACCGTGGTCCGAAGACACATGGAAAGTGATCCGCATCGGGTCGACGATTTTCCGTGTGGTCAAGCCCTGTGAGCGGTGTGTCATGGTCACGCAGGACCCAAGCACCGGCGAGCAGACCCATCGCAACGAACCGTTGGCAACGCTGCGCCGTATTCACCGGGCAGTGACCGGAAAAATTATCTTTGGTCAAAATCTTGTGGTCGAAGAGCCGGGCAGCATTGTGCTTGGGGATGAGGTTGAAGTGCTGGAATCTGGCCCCTCGAACCTTTTGGACCCCAAACGAGGCGACACGCAGTCGTTTTAGCTCTCTATGCTGTGTGATTGCGTTTGATAGGGACGTTTAACGCTCTGTTAACCATGTCCGGCCAATCTGGGCGGATGAAACACGTCCTCACCCTTCTGCCGTTTTTGATCTTCCCCGCATGTGTCGCCGACAGCCCAGCCTTGGGCTACTCCCGCGCAGGGTTTTCCTCCGTCGAACTGGGCGGAAATACCTACCGCGTCTACACCGAAGAGACCCGAAATTGTGTCGAGGTACATCGGGTGAACATGGTGTTCCCGCCGCCTTCACGCCTGCAAATTCTGTTGGAAATGGAAGAAGCTGCGGTTCTGGTGACGGGCTGTGCCCTCAAAAAGGGAACGTTTGTGGGGGATCAGGCCATGTCCAAGGGGCAGTTGGAGTGTAGCACAGGGACTGCGGCCAAAGAGTGGGTCGCGGGGACCTGTAACATCAAACCTTGGCGGTGGCGCTGAGGCGTTTTTGGAACGTGATCGAGGTGGGTCGATCATATCCGACATGTGCCGTACGCCCACACTCCTCAAAGCCCAAGGCGCGGAAGGTGGCGTGGTTTTCGACCAATTCCACCCGCGTCTGAAGCTCCAAAACCGCAAACCCCAAGTCCAAAGCCCGCACTTCGGCATGATGCATGAGATCACGGGCAAGCCCCTGTCCACGCTGAGACTTTGCCACCGCAAGCTTGCCGATATACAGCCGCCCGGGCTTTGGCGTCAGGATCACACAGGCAACGGGCGGCGAGCCCATGGCCCAGATTTCATGCATCTCGGCCTCTTGCGCAATCGAGCCCAACGTGAGGCGATGCATCGAGGACGGGGGATCAACCCGCCCATCCATATCGGCAAATTCCGTTTGGATCAGCCGCAAAACCTCCGGAAGTCGGGGATCATGTGCCAAAATCCGTTCCGGGATCATGCGAGTCCCTCCAACAGTGCGCGGGCTGAATTGGATCGAGGCTGCCAAAGCCCACGTTCTATGGCCTCCAAAAGCCGCTCTGCGATCTCTTTGAGCGCAGGCGCGTTGTGATCCGCAATAAATGTGCGGGTCACGTTATCCTCAATGAAGGCGCCGTATACGTGATCGAAATGGTGGTCCTTGACCGCATGGGTCGTGGCCGAAAAGGCAAAGAGGTAATCGACCGTGGCGGCGATTTCAAAGGCGCCCTTGTAGCCATGGCGTTTGACCCCGTCGATCCATTTCGGATTGACCACGCGCGAGCGGATCACCCGGCCGATTTCTTCGTCCAATGTGCGGATCACCGGGCGTTCGGGGCGGGAATGGTCGTTGTGATAGATCGGTCGATCTTGCCCCTGTAATGTCGCGACCGCTGCCGCTGCACCACCCTCAAATTGGTAGTAATCGTCACTGTCCAACAGGTCGTGCTCGCGGTTGTCTTGGTTTTGCACGATGGCTTCGACTTCGGACAGGCGTGCGGCAAATCCGGCGCGATCCTTCACGCCCTCTTGTCCCGCGCCATAGGTATAGCCGCCCCATTCCAAATAGGCATCGGCCAGATCGGATCGGTTGTCCCAAATCCTCTCGTCGATCATTGCCTGAAGTCCTGCGCCGTAAGCACCGGGTTTTGATCCAAACACCCGCGCCGTGCTTGCGCCCCTGCGCGCCCGCGCTGCGGCGGGATTGTCCGCATCAGATTCGTCCAAGGCCTGAACCGCGCGCGCAGCACTATCGACCAGCGCGATCAGTTGCGGAAAGGCATCGCGGAAAAAGCCGGAAACCCTGAGCGTCACATCCACGCGCGGACGGCCCAAAACCGAAGCCGGTAGGATTTCAAACCCGGTGACGCGGCGCGACATCGCATCCCATGTCGGCTTGACCCCCATCAGCGCCAAAGCCTGCGCAATGTCGTCTCCGCCCGTGCGCATATTGGCGGTGCCCCAAGCAGTGACCAACATCGCGCGCGGCCAGTCGCCTTGGTCCTGCAAATGCCGTTCAATCAAAAGATTGGCCGATTTCCACCCGAGTTGCCATGCGGTCTGTGTTGGCACGGCGCGGGCATCGACAGAGAAAAAGTTGCGCCCGGTGGGCAGAACATCCAACCGCCCGCGTGTGGGGGCACCTGAGGGGCCGGGGGGAATAAACCGACCGTCAAGACCGGTTAAAAGCGCGGACATCTCGGCGGGGCCACAGGCCGTCACCGTGGGCAAAACGGTATCGCGCAGATGCGCCAACACCAAAGCTGAGGCAGGGCCGGGGGCGTCAGCTTGCTCATCTAAAAGGGTTGCACACAACAGCTCCAATCGCTCAACGGTGTCGCCATGACTGCGCCAATTTGAATTGCTGACTTTAGTCAGGCAATTGGGTTTCGGCCCCTCCCATGGTGCGGCCATGTCACAGTCGAGCGGATCAAAGTTAAGGCCCAAATCCAGAGCCAAAGCCCGCACAAAGGAGGCATCAGCCCCCGTGCCGTTGCCCCGAGGCACACGCACCAAAGCCAGACCCAAATCCCGCGCCAAACGGCCTTCGGGAGCGGTGCCAAAGATGTGCAACCCATCGCGGATTTGCGCTTCTTTCAGTTCACACAGGTAGGCATCAAGTTTCGCCAGATCGCCGTCCTCATCGCGTCCGGTCATGCCGACGTCGTGGTCCAGTCCGGTTACGGAGGAGAGGCTCAAAATTTCTTTTCGTAGGCTGGCGATGCGGCGCGGATCGACGCCCGCGGCTTCGAAATACTCGTCCACCAGAGCCTCAAGATCACGCAGTGGGCCGTAGGTTTCGGCACGGGTCAAAGGCGGGGTGAGGTGATCCAAGATCACCGCTTGGGCGCGGCGTTTGGCCTGTGTGCCCTCGCCCGGATCGTTGACGATAAACGGATAAAGATGCGGCATCGGTCCCATGATGACCTCGGGATAACAGGTCTCCGAGAGCGCAAGCGCCTTGCCGGGCAGCCATTCGAGATTGCCATGTTTGCCCATATGGACCAACGCGTCGGCGCCAAATTCAAAACGGAGCCAAAAGTAGAAGGCCAGATAATTGTGTGGCGGCACAAGGTCAGGGGCGTGATAGGTCTCGGTCGGGTCAATGTTATACCCGCGCGCGGGCTGGATTCCGACGACCGCGTTGCCATAACGTAGCACAGAAAGCGCAAAGCCATCTTGCCCCACAAACGGATCGTCTTCGGGGGGACCCCAACGCGCTTCAATCTCTTGCCGGGCCTCGTAAGGGATAGAATTATATGCGCTTTTATACGCATCGAGTGACAAGCGCACACCGCCCTCACGTATGGAGCGATCTGTCAGCCAATTGGTTGGACCTGACAAAATCGCCTGCATCAAGGCATCGCTGTCATCCGGTACGCCCTCGACTGAGTAGCCCTGACTGGAGAGCGCTTTGAGGGTGTTCACCGTGGCGGCGGGTGTGTCGAGGCCAACACCATTGGCCAAACGCCCATCCTTATTTGGATAGTTGGCGAGGATCAGCGCCAGTTTGCGGTCTGCCTTGTCGGCGCGGCGCAGATGGGCCCAGCGGGCGGCCAGTTCCGCAACAAAAGCAATGCGCGATCCGTCCGCATGATAGGTGGCGATGGTGCATTCGGTGGCGGCGTCAAAATAGGCCTCCCCTTTGAATGAGATGGCGCGCGACAGAATGCGACCATCAATTTCGGGCAGGGCGACGTTCATCGCAATGTCGCGGGCCGACAAACCGGTTGTGCCCTCGTCCCATGCCTCATGCGATGAGCCCGCAAGCACGACTTGGAACACCGGGGCCTGATTGGCAAAGGGGGCGGCGAGGGGATTGTCCGGGCCGCCGCCCTCGGGAGTGCCGACGGCAAACGCGGTGCAATTGAGAATGACATCCGGTGGCGCATCTAAAAACAGCGCTTCTAATGTGGCGGCAGAAATTGGATCTTTCAGTGAGGCGACAAAGATCGGCATCGGGTTCAACCCCTGGCGCAACAGCGACTTCACCAAGCGGTTTATCGGCGCAAGCCCCGCTCCCTGTACCAGAGCACGATAAAAGATCAGCGGTACCACGGGCGCACCCTCTTGCCACTGCGATTTTATCTGATCTAGGTCAGCTATCCCATTGCCAGGCCAATAGAGTCCTGCCCGCAACAGCGGTCTGGCGGGGCCGGGCCTGTCGCCACCGTCGACCAAGGCACGCGCGTAGGTCAAGAACGCCACCGCATTTTCCGCGCCACCTTCGGTCAGATAGGCCCAAAGTTGGTGGTAATCCTCTGTCGGGATCGTCGACAAGGCGGCCAATTCCGCATCCGGTTTGTCATCACCGGGCAGGGCGACGAAAGGCACGCCCGCCTCATAGAGCCGCGCGGCATATTGCTCCAAGCCGTATTTCCAATAACCCGATCCGCCGAGCACCCGTGCAATCACCAGTTTGGATTTGGTGGCGCAGTCATCCAGATGCATGTCGACCGACATCGGGTGACGCAGATGTAACATCGAAGCCAAGCGCATCGCGGGGGGCGCAGCCATTGTACTGCGTGCCTCTGAGAGCAGGGCAAGCTCGGTATCTGCGGCGGAAATCACCACCAGATCGGCGGGGGTTTGCCCCAGATCGACCGCGTCTTTGCCATCATCAATGGAGCCGGGGGTGGCCGCGAGCAGGTGCATCGCTTTCTCTTTCCTTGTCTTACCGCGCGTCTTGCGTCATGAGCGGGGAAACTCTCAGGAGACCCCTCAATGGATTATGGTAAAATGGGCGCCCCAAAACGTGGCAAGAACGCACCGAAGCATGATGAACATAACGCCAAGGGGACATCGAAAAACCCCTATGGGACAAAGACGCCCAAGGCGGAGCTTTTGGCCCGGATGAAAGCGGCGGCTGAGGCAAAGAAAAGCGACAAGTAAGCCGCTTTTCTCTTATCATTTAGGCACTCAGCGCGGTCTCGATTGACAGGCGATCAAGGCCCGCTTCGCCAATGACGACCAGCCGCGTATCCCGCGGCGCGGTGCCAAAGGGTTGGTCGAAATAGTGATCGACGCGGGGGCCAACGGCCTGAACGGTGAGGCGCATCGGTTTGCCCTCGACCGCCACGAATCCCTTGAGGCGCAGGATGTCATGGGCGCGGATCACCTCGGCGATTTGACGGGCAAAGGCCTTGGGGTCTTTGATCTCGCCGCGCGTGACGACAAAGCTTTCAAACTCGTCATGATCATGATGGTGGTGATCGTCGTCCTCATCATCGTGGTGATGATGATGCACCTCGCCGCGTGCGTCCATATCGCCCTCTGATCCGATTCCCTGACCCAGCAAAACATCAATCGGCAACACGCCCATGCTTGCGCGCACAACCTGAACACCGCCGCGTGCCTCGCCTTTGAGTTTGGCAACCAAAGCGTCGGCGTGATCTTCGCCCAAAAGGTCGGCTTTGTTCACTACGATCATATCGGCACAGGCGATTTGATCTTCGAACAGCTCAGAGAGCGGGGTTTCGTGATCTAGGTTTTCGTCGAGTTTGCGCTGGGCATCAACGGCGGCGACATTATGGGCGAACCGGCCCTCATCAACCGCCTTGCCATCCACCACGGTGATCACACCATCGACGGTGACTTTGGTCGAAATCTCCGGCCAATTGAACGCGCGCACCAAAGGTTGCGGCAGGGCGAGGCCGGATGTTTCAATCACGATATGGTCGGGTTTATTGTCCCGTTCCAATAGTTTTTGCATCGTCGGGATGAAATCCTCCGCGACCGTGCAGCAGATGCAGCCATTCGAAAGCTCCATGATGTCGTCCTCGGTGCAGGTCTCGTCGCCACAGCCTTTGAGGATGTCACCGTCGACGCCCAGATCACCAAATTCGTTGATAATCAAAGCGATGCGTTTGCCACCCGCGTTGGCCAACATGTGACGAATGAGAGTGGTTTTGCCCGCGCCAAGAAAGCCGGTCACAACCGTTGCTGGAATTTTCGCAGCCATTTTAGATGTCCTTTATGAAAACGCCGGGGCCACAGGATGTCCCGAGCCCCGGCGCGAAATCATTGAAATGAGCGGTCTCAGGCGGCCAAGGTGCGCGGCGACACGAGGCCGGAGTTACCCAGACCTTTGATCGTTTTTGCCCCGGCCAAAACGGCCAAATCCACCAACGGTTCGATCAAGATGACGGTCATGTAAGCCGCACCGAATGTGCCGACGGAGGCCAGTGTGGTGGCGGAGACCCCTTGGCCGTAAAATGCCCAGAAACCAACCCATGCCACGATCCCGGCTTGATAGGTGGTTGAGAGTGCGAGGGCTTGCTTGTAGCTGATATCGGCATAGGCGGTGCCCGGTGCGATAATGCGCTCTGCGACGGCTTTGATGCCAAAGAGCGGTACGAGCAGGGTGGTGACATTCATGCCGTATTGCGGCAGATCGAAGGGGGCAAAGAACAGGCCCTGCGCCAAAAGGCCAAGGGCCAAACCAAGCGCGGCAGGGGCCGCACCGAACAGCAAGAACAGCGTGGAGCCGAGGATCAAATGGACCTCAGACACGCCAACCGCGTGATGCGGCAGCACTTGGAAAAAGGTAAATACAGCCGCTGTTGAGAGCGCTGCGCGGGCCGCAAAAGAGGCCACGCCTTTTTCGCTCAATGCGGTGATGGATTGTTTGAGAGTGTAGAGGCCAGCACCAGCGGCAGTGGCATAAGACAGCGCAATTTTTGCGCCAGTGACGATTCCGGGTTCGATATGCATCGACAAGTCCTCCTAGGCCGTCATCCCCGACGGCGGGTTGGTATGAGGTCACGGCAGGTTTCCTGGCTCGCGGGTCAAAGCGCCTTCGTCACCTTCCCAGAACAGGGTGTTCCAGTGGCATGTCGACGGGCACTCACCGCTTACAGTCGCGGGGGCGGCTGTGGTTTTGCGCCCCGATTTGGGTCTCGCGCACCACATTCCCATTTCTCCCCTAAACGCTTGGCGTCGTGATGGGGAACCATAACGCCCCTATTTGGCGCATTGGCTTGTGTTGGGTCAAGTGCTTTAACCTTCTGCATAGACTTTCTATGGCTATGCGCAGAGAAGGTGAGCACCAAACCGCAATATTTTGTGGATAACTTGGGTGTTTCGCCCAGATGTCGGTGTCACCCGGTTGACACATCCGTCGCAGTCCCAAACAGTTTTATCCACAAAGGAATCAACTCCGAGGCCCCATTTGCGTTTCACCCGCCTGCGTCTCAACGGCTTTAAAAGTTTTGTTGACCCCACCGATCTTGTGATCGCGGATGGGCTGACGGGGGTTGTCGGGCCGAATGGTTGTGGCAAATCCAATCTGCTTGAGGCGCTGCGCTGGGTCATGGGGGAAACCCGTCCCAAGGCGATGCGCGGGGCGGGGATGGAAGACGTGATTTTTGCCGGCGCGGCCTCTCGCCCGGCGCGCAATTTCGCCGAAGTCATGTTGATGATCGACAACTCGGATCGCCTCGCCCCCTCTGGATTTAATGAGAGCGACACGGTTGAAATCATTCGCCGGATCACCCGCGACGCAGGGTCCGCCTATAAGGTCAACACCAAGGACGTGCGGGCGCGCGATGTGTCGATGTTGTTCGCCGATGCCTCCACCGGCGCGCATTCTCCGGCGCTGGTGCGTCAGGGTCAGATTTCCGAATTGATCAACGCCAAACCAACCTCGCGACGGCGCATCCTTGAGGAAGCGGCGGGGATTTCCGGCCTCTATCAGCGGCGCCATGAGGCCGAGTTGAAGCTCAAAGGCGCGGAAACCAATTTGGCCCGCGTCGATGATGTGATTGAACAGCTTGCGGCGCAATTGGCCTCACTGGCGCGTCAGGCGCGACAGGCGGCGCGCTATCGTGAGATCGGTATTGAGTTGCGTCAGGCCGAGGGGCTTTTGTACTATCGCCGGTGGCGCGATGCCGACCACGCCCGCGTTGAGGCCGAGGATGTGTTGCGCATCCGTCTCAAACAGGCGTCTGAGGCCGAACGCCTCGCGCGTGATGCCGGAAAACAGCGCGAATCCAGAGAGTTGGCCCTGCCGCCGCTTCGCGAAGAAGAGGCTATCGCCAGTGCCGTATTGCAGCGGCTCACCGTGTCGCGCGATCAACTGGCCGATGAGGAAAAACGCGCCCGCGATATGATCGAAACTCTGGCCCGCCGGATTGATCAATTGGTCGCCGACATGGCCCGCGAAGAGCAACTCAACCGCGATGCGGTTGAAACCATTGCGCGGCTTGAATGGGAGCAAAAGGAACTGATCAAGGCCTCCGAGGGGCATGGTCCTCGTCTGACACAATCGAGTGCGGAGGCGTCCGAGGCCAGTCAAATCCTGGCGGATCGTGAAACCACGCTGACCGAAATGACCGAAGATGTCGCCCGGCTGGCCGCGCGTCATCAATCCGCAAACCGTTTGGTCGAGGACAATCGCAAGACCTTGGAACGGGCGCGTGGCGATGCGGACCGGGCCAAAGCGGCTGTTGAAGACGCGAAATCGACGCTGTTTCGTTCAGCGGATGCGTTGGCTACGGCTGAGGAGGCACAAGCCGAGGCCAGCGAGCGGGCGGAATACACCGAGGCGGCGTTGATTGAGGCGGATGAGGCGCGGACCGAAGCGCAGACCCGTGAATCCTCGGCGCGTGCGGCGCGGTCCGAGGCGGAAGGCGAGGTGGGTGCCCTCAAGGCCGAAGTTCTGGCTTTGGGGCGGATGCTCGATCGTGATCAGACTGCGGGGACGCAGGTGCTTGATCTGATTCGCGTGACTTCTGGCTATGAAAAGGCGCTGGGTGCCGCCCTGTCGGATGATTTGCGCCAACCCGCGATTGAGGCCTATCAAGCCTCCGGTTGGGTCACTTTGCCAGACTATGCGGACGAACAAGACCTGCCCTACGGCGTGGAGCCGCTGAGTGACTATGTCACCGCCCCTGCGGTTTTGGCGCGGCGCTTGTCGCAGATCGGGCTTGTGCGCGCCGAAGATGGTCCGCGTCTTCAGGCCGATTTGGAGCCGGGGCAACGGTTGGTGTCGGTCGAGGGCGATATGTGGCGTTGGGACGGCTATCGTGCCGGGGCCGAGGATGCACCCTCAACGGCGGCTCTGCGCCTGCAACAGCTCAACCGATTGGAAGGGTTCAAACAGGACCTCGTGGCGGCCGAAGCCAAGGCGGCAGGTGCGCGGCAGGCGCATGAGCATTTGAAGGCGGAATTGACACGGTTGAGCGAGGCCGACCACGCCGCCCGTGAAGCCCGCCGGGCCGCTGATCGCGCCCTGTCAGAAGCCGCACGCGCGCTGTCTCGTGCCGAAAATGACCGCACCTTGGCCGAGGGCAAGGTCGAGAACCTCGGGCTGGCCGTGTCCCGCCACGAAGAGGATGCGCGCGGCGCAGAGGTCCGGTTGCGCGAGGCGGAAAAGACCGTGTCGGAATTGCCGGACCTGAGTGCGGCGCGCTCAGATATCGAAGAGGTCAAACTCGCGGTTGAAGCGGCGCGGATCACCATGATGACGAAACGCTCGTCACATGACGAGATTCGCCGAGAAGGCGAGGCGCGCACCCGGCGCTCGCAAGAGGTGACCAAGGAGTTGTCTGGTTGGCGGCACCGTCTTGAAACCGCGGGGAAACGGGTGGCGGAGCTTCAGGCGCGCAAGGAGACCTCTGAGGAGGAACTGTTTGAGGCATCGGCGCAACCCGAGGACATCGCTGAGAAACGCGAGGCGCTTTTGGAACAAATTGCCGAGGCCGAGAGCCGTCGGCAGCAGGCTTCTGATGCTCTGGCGTCCGGCGAAACCGCGCTGCGCGATGCGGTGACAACCGAACGCGATGCGGAACGCGTGGCCTCGGAAGCGCGAGAAATCCGCGCGGCCTCCGAGGCGCGTCGGGATGCCGCGCGCGAGATGGTTGATGCGGCGGTCGAACGCATCCGCGAGGAGTTGGACAGCACACCCGTTGCGCTGCTTGAGGAGCTGGACGTCGATCCCGACACGATCCCGCCGCATGAGGCAATCGAGGTCGATGTGAACCGTCTCAAACGTCTGCGCGAAAGCCTTGGGGCGGTGAACCTGCGGGCCGAAGAGGACGCTTTGGAGGTGCGCGAAGAGCACGACAGTTTGGTGAGTGAAAAGCAAGATTTAGAAGAGGCGATCAAGACCCTGCGCGCGGGGATTGCCTCGCTGAACCGCGAAGGCCGCGAACGTCTTTTGACCGCGTTTGAACAGGTGAACGAGAATTTTTCGATGTTGTTCACCCATCTGTTTGGCGGTGGGGAAGCCAAGTTGATGATGGTGGAAAGCGACGATCCGCTGGAGGCCGGGCTGGAGATCATGTGCCAGCCGCCGGGTAAGAAATTGTCGACCTTGTCGCTTCTGTCAGGTGGGGAACAGACGCTTACGGCCCTCGCGCTGATCTTTGCGGTGTTCATGGCCAACCCGGCCCCGATCTGTGTGTTGGACGAGGTCGATGCGCCTTTGGACGATGCGAACGTCACGCGGTTTTGCGATATGTTGGACGAGATGACCCAACGCACCGACACGCGGTTTTTGGTCATCACCCACCACGCCGTCACAATGGCGCGGATGGATCGTCTGTTTGGTGTGACCATGCAAGAACAGGGTGTGAGCCAGCTTGTGTCGGTGGATTTGAAAAAGGCAGAAGCTTTGGTCGCTTGATATTTATGGCGACCAAAGCCAATTTTTCGATGTTTATATGATCAGAGCTTGCCCAGCAGCGCGGGCGTCGGCCAAGCATCGGCGGGCATCCCAAGGCGCACTTGCTCCTTCTGTACGGCCTCGCGGGTCTTTTCACCCAAAATGCCATCGACGCCGCCCACGTCATGGCCCCGGCTTTGCAGTTTTTGTTGCAGCTGCTTCATTTGCCCATCGGATAATCCGGTCTCAGGCGATCCCGCATTGTAGACTGGTGCGCCTTCGAGGCGGGCGGCAAAATAGGCCGCAGTGGTCACATAGACAAAGCTCTTGTTCCACTCAAAATAGACCTCGAAATTCGGATAGGCGAGAAACGCCGGACCTTTACGACCCATTGGCAAAAGCACGGAGGCCTGAAGCGATGAGGGCCCGAGCGATCCAGCGCGTGGCTTGACGCCGAGCTTTGCCCATTGCGCCACGGTCATTTTGTGGTTGAGCCCGGTTTTGGACCAATCGAGATCGGCAGGTACAATAATCTCTTGCAGCCACGGCTCATTCGCCCGC
>CENL01054696.1_pt1 | contig 12501 bp, 10 predicted proteins | sample 530221 | NCBI WGS metagenome assembly CENL01 (sample SAMEA2619791, study PRJEB7988) | marine metagenome | isolation source: saline water (ENVO:00002010), including
CGGCGTCGCGTACATTCCTAGCTGTGTGGGCACATCCTAGGAGCCCCGCCTGACGCCTGCATACCCAGAGCGTGTGAAAGTGATTCAAATTACGGATTGGCCCGCCATTTGCAGGCGGGCTATCCACACCTTGATCCAGTCATCCACAAAGCATCCCCACACCATTCACACTGGGAGCCACATCAAGCATCGAGTGGCGGAGGTGGTAGACTGGGTAAACCACAATCCAAGCGATTTTTCCCGACTCGAACCACAAGGTATTGCGATCTGCATCCTCTTTCCACACCATCCCAAAGCCTACGATTCTTTGTCAGATCTATGGTGTTGTACCACCCACACACGCGGACCCAAGCACCGGTTCGCAATGGAGTTGCGCGATGAAAGTCATCTGTGAACGAGCAGCACTGCTCGAAGCCGTCAATCAGGTCTCCAGTGTCGTCGCATCCCGCTCACCGCGCCCGCAGCTTACCTGCATCAAGTTCAGCGCATCCAAGAGCGCCGAAGGCGATGAGCTCGTGCTCTCCGGGACCGACGCGGAGATCGCGCTGACCGTGCGCATCGGACGCGTTGATGTGGTTGAAGAAGGCAGCTCGCTCGTGCTCGCGGACAAGCTCCGTCAGATCGTGTCCGCTGAGGACAACGAGAACACGCTGACGATCGAAACCAACGCCGACATGACGCATATCAAGGGCGAAGACGCGCACTTCACGCTGCACGGGTTCGATCCCAACGATTTCCCGGTGATCGCGGATTACAAGACCCTCGCAGAGGGTTCAGCCGCGGCCTCGCCAGCAAAGACGATGTACTCCACCGACGCTGGGATCCTCGATTCGCTCATCACCCGCACACTGTTCGCAGCCGCACGCGAAAACTCGCGTTATGCGATCAATGGCGTGCTGATGGTCCGCGACGGGAAGAAGCTCGAGATGGTCGCAACAGACGGACGGCGCCTCGCAAAGTCTGCCGTCACCATCGCAAGCTCTGGTGAAGCCGCACAGTGCATCATCCCGAGCAAGGCGCTCTCGATGCTGCAGAAGCTGACCGCCGACGAAAACGAACCCGTCCACATCGCGATCACAGACAACCAGGCGGTCTTCGCGTTCGGCGACGAGCCCACGGACTCCCGTGCGGTCCTCACGACCAACCTTGTTGAAGGCACCTTCCCGCCATACGAGGATGTCATCCCGCGCGATCTCGACATCAAGGTCACCTTCAACCGCGACACACTCGCGTCCGCGGTCAAGCGTGCGGCACTCCTGACGAACGAGGAATCCCGAGGTGTCCGCATGGCCTTTACCGGCGGGGATAAGTCCCTGATGCTCTCATCGCGTGCACCCGAGATGGGCGAGGCCACGATCAATGTGGATCTCGCCGATTACGACGGCGCGGACATCGAGATCGGATTCAATCCCGCGTTTATCACCGATGCACTCAAGGTCATCAACGACCCGCAGATCATGATCGAGCTCAAGGCACCGAATAAGCCCGGCTTGTTCAAAGCCGGCGGCGATTTCCTCTATGTCGTGATGCCGGTCAATCTGAGCTGATCTCAAACCGCCGGAGTACCCAATCAGGCCGCGGGTTCGCGTACGCGTTTCGTTTCGTGCGTTTCATCGATGTGTACATGCATCGGGGTTGAACGGTCGTGCGCACCATGCTGGGTGACCCGCAGCTCGTGATCTTCCGGGCTCGTACCCGTCTGCGATGCAACGGGTTGCGCCGCGACGCGTCGGTCGTATCGCACAGCCCCCACGGTAAGCACGGGCCCGAGTGAGAGGATCATGATCCCCAGCAGTTGAGGCGTGCCGAGCGTGGAGAGAACCGATGGGTTCGAGACGGTGCACGCGCAGACCAGACCGATCGCGCATGACGCGATCGCGATTCCTCTGAGCAGCCCGCGCCGTATAGAAGGCGGCACGACGCCCGTATGCGGGTCATCTTGGCGATGATCCTCGCGTGTGAACACATCCGAACTGGGTAACAATGATCGTCCCTCACTTTAACTGATGCATCCCTGCATCGGGTACCTATTGTACACCGCTGCAGAAACTGGTGCTCAATCTTGACGAGTCGCCCGAAGCGCCTCCGCGACGCGCCAATGATTTGTGCTCAGCGTCCGGCGCTGGTATGGTTTCGGTTCAAAGAGGTTAACTTTGCCCACGCACAAACGAGTTCAAACCCGAACCACCCTCAATGCTGCCCGCTGCGCCCTCATCGCGGGAACACTCCTCGCGGGCGTCCCGACCACCACCCTCCACGCACAAAGCGATCCCACGGGCGATGTGGATGTCGCCCCGGACGATCTGGGGCTCTACGAGAACCGGATCATCGCTGAGGTGTATATCCGTCCGGCAGAAATCGACGGCGAGGCCTCTCCCCTGAGCGACAGCGCCCGCCAGCAGGCCATCAATAACACCCGATCCCAGCCGGGCATCGTGTTCGATGCCGATCTGATCCGCGATGACATCCGTCGATTGAACCGGCTCGGCACCTTCTCTCGCGTTGAGGTTTATGCCGGCGTCAACGACGACGGCTCCGTCACCCTCGTGTTCGAGGTCCTTGAGCGACGCGTCGTTGCGGATGTCCAGGTCGCTGGGAACGAGCAGATCAACGACGCGCAGATCGCCGCGGTTGTCGATGTTGTGACGGGCACCCCGATCGACCGATTCCAGATCGATCGATCCGCTCGACGCATCGAGGAGTTGTACCGCCAGAAGGGATACTACTACGCACGCGTCTCGGTCGACGAGGACGAGCTCCGCGACACCGGGCTCGTGCTGTTCCGAATCCTCGAGGGCGATCGGCTCAAAGTCACCGGCATCCGGTTCACCGGCAATGAGTCGTTCTCCGACAAGCAGCTGCGACGCGAGCTCGAAACCAAGGTCGCCACCTTCTTCAGCAAGGGCCAGCTCGACGACGACAAACTCGATACGGATATCGCAAACCTGATCGAGTTCTACCGCGATCGCGGGTATCTCGACATCCGCGCGGACCGGCTGGTCCAGCCCGCACCGAACGGACGCGAATCGATCGTGACCTACATCATCGAGGAGGGGCAGTTGTACACCCTCCGCTCGGTGCAGATCCAGATCGAATCGGAAGACGGGCAGCAACCTGTATTCGATCAGAAGCAGATCGCCGGGCTCATCAGCATCAAAGCCGGGGATGTGTACTCTGTCCGCGAACTCGAAAAATCGATCGATACCGTACGCAACGCGTATGGGCAGATGGGGTATGTCGACGCGGCCGACTCGCGAGCGAACAACATCTTCCGCGTCGAGAAACGCGATCCAAATGAGCCCGTCGTCGATCTGATCTTCGCGATCAGCGAGGGCCCGCGCTATCGCGTGGGCGAGGTCATCATTCAGGGGAACGACCTGACGAAGCAGGCGGTGATCCGACGCCAGATCGAGCTGCGTCCCACACGCCCCCTCGACACCACGGCGATGGAACGCTCAAAGATCCGTCTCCGCCGATTGCGACTCTTCAATGATCGCACGGGTGCCAAGATCACCCCACAGGAGCCCGGCGTGGAGTTCTTCTCCGAGGTCTGGGACGACGAGTACCTCCCGCGTGCCCGCAGACCCAGGTCCACCGACACGCAGCAGGACCCCCGCACCAAACTGACCCTGAGCAGGGAAGAGGGCACCTATCGCGATGTGCTCATCGAGATCGAAGAAACCAACACCGGGTCGTTCGACATCGGCGGCGCTGTTTCCTCCGACTCGGGTGTCATCGGACGCATCGCACTCACCCAACGCAACTTCGATATCCGGGACACACCCGATTCACCCGGTGAGTTCCTCTCCGGGCGAGCGTTCCGAGGCGGCGGCCAAACCTTCCAGATCGAACTCCTCCCCGGAAACCGGGTGCAGACCTACTCAATCGGACTCACCGAGCCCTACCTGCTCGAAAGCAAATACTCCGGCTCCGTCAATCTGTTCTATCGCAACCGCGACTTCGATGAGTTCGATGAGAAGCGCACCGGCGCACGCATCGGGCTCGGACGCCGATTCGGCACGCGTTGGAACGGCAACCTGACCTTCCGCGCAGAAGAAGTCGAACTCTCCGACATCGAAGCCGATCGCCCGATGGATGTCTTCCGCGTCGCGGATGCCAATCTGCTCATGGGCACAGAGGTTTCGCTCAATCGAACAACACTCGACTCGCTGACCCGTCCGACGAAGGGCGCACGGACGAATGTCTCCGTCGAGCAGGTCTTCGGTGACTTCGAGTTCACCAAGATGGACCTCTCACACTCCGTCTTTATCCCCATCCGCGAAGACTATCTCGGACGATCCACCGTCCTCAACCTTCGTGGCCGGATCGGCTACATCCCGCAGGACCGAGCCGACACCCCAACCTATGAACGCTTCTATATGGGTGGGCAGTCATTCCGCGGTTTCAACTTCCGCACCGTTTCGCCCAAGGGCATCCGAAACGACAACGGGATGCAGTCGGACGACCCGATCGGCGGCAACTGGCTCTTCTTCCTCGGTGCTGAAATCGAGCAGCCCTTCTACGAGGACATGCTCTCTGTTGTGTTCTTCGTCGACTCGGGCACGGTCACCTTCGATCCCGGATTCGACGATTGGCGCGTCTCTGCGGGGTTCGGTTTCCGCTTCTACATCCCCCAGCTGAGCCCCGCGCCCCTCGCGCTGGACTTCGGATTCCCGATCACGAAGGAAGACCTCGACGAGAGTCGCCTGTTCACCTTCTCGATCGACCTGCCTTTCAACTAAATCCGACATAATCCACCACAGTTCCACAAACAAACGACGGTACGCTGTCAACATGCGCATCGGGTGACGGTATACCATGTGGGAGCCGGCACACACGAATACCGAACGAACGCATCGGAGGAATATCATGCTTAGCACATCCGGACGAACGCTGCACCCCTTGATCCCCACGCTGCTTGTGCTCATCGCAGCGCTCGCGTGGCAAGCGGGCGCAAACAGCGCCAGCAACGAGCGCCCGCCCGCACAGCCGACAGCGGTCGCGACGGTCGATATTGTCACGATCTTCGATTCACTCACAGAACTCAAGGACCTCGAATCAAAGCTTGAGCAGAGCCGCACTACCTCCCAGAACGCGCTCGAAGAGGTCAACAACCGACTCAAGACCATCAGTGCCGATCTCGAAGCGATGACGCGGGGCACCCAGGAACACAAAGAAAAGGTCCGCGAGGCCATGGAACTCCAGGCGGTCTACAAGGCCCGCTCCGAGGCGCTCAATCAGATCCTCTCGATCGAGCGTGGCTCGATGACACGCGATCTCTACAACAAGGTCTCGGACGCCATCAAGCGTATCTCCGACCGCGAGGGGTATGACATCGTCCTCTTCGACGACTCGACCTTCGTCGTCCCTGAGAATGCCGCCTATCAGGATGTGTACCGTGCGATCGTGACGCGTTCATTGATGTACCGCCACGACGGCGTCGATATCACCGATCAGGTCGTATCGCTCATGAACTCCGAGTACACACCCTGATCGCGTGCTCAAGGAACCACCGACGATGACGCAGACCACCACGCCCGAGCAACAGCAGACACCACAGGTGCGCGCTGAAGAACTTGCGCAGATCGTCCAAGGCGAACTCGTTGGCAACCCCGATATCATCCTCTCAACCCTCGCACCCATCGAGGCCGGGGGTCCGGGAGCGCTCACCTTCATCCGCGCACAGAACTTCGCCAAACACTGGGCGGATTCCGACTGCGTCGCGGCACTCGTCACCAAGGGCGTCGAAGTCCCGGATCACAACCCCGACGAACGGGCCCTGATCATCGTCGATGACGCCGACATCGCCGTCGTTCGCATCCTGGAGATGATCGACCCGGGTGTCGCGCACCCCGAAGCGGGTGTCCACGCCACAGCGCAGATCCATCCCGATGCTGAGATCGATCCCAGCGCCAAAGTCGGCCCCGGATGCGTCATCATGAAGGGCGCACACATCGGCGCAAACACCGTGCTGATGGCCAACGCGTACATCGGAGGCGGATCACATGTCGGCTCAGAGTGCCTCATTCACCCGGGTGTGGTCGTCGGCGATCGGTGCGTGATGGGTAACAACTGCATCGTATTTGCGAACACGGTCATCGGAGCGGACGGCTTCGGATACCTGCCGGGCGATGAGACACGCGGCGCAATCAAGGTCCCGCAGATCGGGTCCGTCGAGATCGGAGACGATGTCGAGATCGGCGCGTGCTCCACGATCGATCGTGCGAAGTTCGGCGTCACCAAGATCGGCAACCGCACCAAAATAGATAACCAGGTCCATGTCGGGCACAACTGCATCGTCGGCGATGATGTCCTCCTCTGTGGGCGAACCACCCTCGGCGGTTCCGCGACCATCGGCGATCGAACCATGGTCGGCGGCGCGGTCGTCATCAACGATCAGGCTCGTGTCGGGAAAGATGTAAAAATCGCAGGCGGCGCCATCGTGCTCGACGAAATCAAAGACAAGCAGACCGTCCTCGGCGTCCCCGCGATGCCCGCACGCGTCGCGCTCGCAAATGTCGCCGCACAACGAAACCTCGCGAGCTTCTGCCGCAAGGTTGAGAAATCCCTCAAGAAACTCGATCCTGATTTTAAGCCGCCCAGCGCCTGATCGGCACATAGACTCGCTTGTGCAGCGCATCACACTGAACCAATCCACACAACCCATCTCCGGGATCGGGCTCTTCTCCGCCCAACCCGCGACGATCACGATCGAGCCGAACGAATCGGCGACTGGAATCGTCTTCGCGTTCAACGACCAGCAGATCCCGGCACACATCGGATCGCTCTCAACACGACCCGCACACCCAGTGTTCGCGCAGATGAAACCCCGCTGCACCAGCGTCGGCAACAACACCCACACCATCGCCACGATCGAGCACATCCTCTCGGCGCTCGCAGGGCTCGGTGTCACGGACGCGATCATCCAGGTTCAATCCGACGCAGCTCACGCGGAAATCCCCATCCTCGACGGATCCTCCATTCCCTTCGTCGATGCGATCCTCGACGCGGGAACACAACAACTCGATTCCACAATCGAACCGTTACGAGTTCGGGAAACGATCGAGGTACGCGACGCAGACGCCCTGATCAGCATCGAACCCAGCGAGACCCCCAGCTACACCTACCACATCGATTACCCAGACTCACCGATCGGCATGTCGAGTGTCACCTGGTATGGCGATCGAGATGAGTACATCTCGTCTGTCGCACCAGCGCGGACATTCTCGCTCGAGCACGAGGCGAATCAGATGCAGAGCCTCGGGCTCTTCACCCACCTGACACCCGAAGACATGCTGGTCATCGGTGACGACGGGCCGATCGACAACGACTTCAGGATCGACGAGGAATGCGCCCGCCATAAGCTCCTCGATCTCATCGGCGACCTCGCGATGGTTGGCGCACCGATCGTCGCGAAGATCAGCGCGAACCGATCGGGCCACGCGCTGGCACACGACGCAGCCCGCGCGATCCTTGATCAATCCAAAAACTGACGCGCATCTCACGCTTTGTGCGCAACATCTCGGCGATGCGCGTGCTCGCGCTTGAGCCGACGATTGACCGCTGTACAATTCGAACGCCCATCGCCGCAAACGATCGTCCGCGGCGTAAACCCCGCAGATGAACCACCCCCGCAGCGTCCGATGTCCGCGTGCATCTCGCTGCGCTGGGTTTCACGCGAAGGGGAGGCGCACCATGCGCACACAATCCATTCTCGTTTCGTTCCTGTCCATTCTCACGATCACGCTGATCGTCGGGTGTGCCGATCTTCAGGGCGCGATCGCACAAACCAGCGCCTGGCGAGACGAGGCCCACGCGGTCAAGGACTCGCTGAGTGAGCAGATCCGATCGATGGAGTCCGAACTCGCATCGCTCGAAACCGGTTCACCCAGCGCAATCCAACTCACAACGGACCTGAAGATCGCCCGTGCGAAACAATCAACGCTCGAGGCCGCGATCGCGCAGGCGGATCTGGTGATCCAGGAAGCCAGCGAACCCACGGACTCGATCACCACGATGGCACGCGGCGTCTCCTCGTGGGTGCCCGCGCCGGTCCAGGGCCCGCTCGTCCTTGGCGCGGCGCTCATCGCGACCCTCGCGCGTTCACGCCAGCTCAAGGAATCGAGCAAGTCCATCGTCAACTCGATCGCGCATGTGCTCGAACGCGACGAGCAGTTCCGCTCTATCTTCGAATCGCACGCGGACACGATACGATCCATCCAAACACCAAGCGCCCGCAGGATCGTCGATCAAACCCAGTTGAAGCGCGGCTCACGACCGATTATTGAGTAACGGGGATGGTCTCGACCGCGACATCGACCCACTGATCGCGCATGCGGATCGCGATCAGGCGCGCCATGCGACCGTCGCCGAGCTCCAGCGCCCCGGGTCCGAGGTGGACCCGATCCGGCAACAAGTCGCCACCGCCGAGGAGCGAAACAACCCACGACGGGATGCCCGTTGTCCCGATCCTGATCGATCGGGCGTCGGCCCATAGGTCACCCTGCTCGTCGAGTTCGAGGGTGACCCTCGCGCTCACGATCGATGTGCCCGAGTTGTGCCGGACTCGCGCACCGATCGTGATCCCGTCCTCTTCGAATCGCATCAGCATCCGCTCAACCCGATCGTCCCAGGCGTCCGCGCCCATGTGCGTTTCGATGGTGTCACGCAAACGCACCATGATCCACGCGTTCGCTTGCTCATCGCTGATTTTCGCGTTCCACCTCGGCTCATCCTGCGACCGGACCGCGGTGAGCTGTGTCGTGATCGCGTTCTCGATCCGTTCCGCGCGTTCGATAACCCCGGCGTCGTCTGCGCGTTGAGTGTCGAGCTCCATCCACCATCGCGGGGTGTTATCCAACCCTGAAAGCATCACGATCACCACGACACCCAGCACGAAAACAATCGCAATCAACGCGATAGCAGCATGCACGAAGTACGCATGGACAAGATCAACAGATGAACGCTTTGACCTGGGCACGGGCAGACTGTACCACACTCGGATACACAAAATGAAAAACCGGCCCGACGAATCGGACCGGCTTGGTATGACTTGCGTGCTCTTCCCTATACAGGGCTGGGGGAAACACCCAAGAACAAGGTATCGTTTAACGCTTCGAGAACTGGAAGCGAGCGCGAGCACCGGGCTGACCGTACTTCTTGCGTTCGACCTTACGCGCGTCACGGGTGAGGAACCCTGCGTCGCGGAGTGCCGGTTCGAAGTTCGGATCGTAGTTGACGAGGGCACGCGCAACGCCGAGGCGGATCGCCTGGGCCTGACCCATGTACCCGCCGCCGTGGGCGCGGACGAAGATATCAAGCTTGCCTTCCGTGTCCGTGACCTTGAGGGGCGCGATCGCGTCGTTCTGGTCGCGGATCTCGGAGAAGTATTCTTCAACCGTCTTGAACTGCTTGCGGCTGATCTGAATCTTCAAACCGCCGTTGCCCGAGTCCTTGGCCGGACGGAGACGAACGCGTGCGACCGCGGTCTTGCGACGACCGACGCCCCACCACCAGCCGTGCTTGTCGGCGGGCTTGGGATCGGGGAGCACGCGGGTCTGCTGCTCGGCTTCGGGTGCGGCCGCGACGGAGTCGCCGGCCATGTCGGGGTTGGTGATGGTGGTTTCGTAACCTGCCATATGTATTGGTACCTTTCATGGGCTGCCCGCATCCACGCTGCCGATCACTCGTCGACGCGCTTTGGGCAGATTGTGTTCGTTCTTAGTAGAGGTCGATCGCGTTCACGCCAGCGTGGGGGTGATCGGTTCCCTCGTACACCTTGAGCTTCTTGAGCATCTGACGACCAAGGCGGCTCTTGGGAAGCATGCGGCGGACCGCGTCTTCGATCAGCAGCTCGGGCTTGCGCTCACGCAAGTGGCCGTAGGTCTCGGTCTTCTGTCCGCCGGGGAACCCGGAGTAGGTCTGACGCATCTTCTGCTCAGCCTTGCGGCCGGAGAGCTTGATCTTGCTCGCATTGGTGACGATGACGAAATCGCCGCAGTCAACATGCGGGGTGTACTCGGGGCGGTGCTTGCCCATGAGGACAACCGCGATATCGCTCGCGAGACGACCCAGGACCTGGTCCGTCGCGTCCACGGTGCGCCATTGCTTGGTGACTTCACCGTTCTTCGCCATGAATGTCTGACGACGCAGGTGGGTGTGCTTCTTGGTCGATCCCATGATCAAACTCCTTGCTTCCGTAATATGGCTCCCGATTCGATGATCGGGGCTGATCCAACGACTCGACGCGGGGGGACACACAGGGTGCCGACAACGCCGGGCGTGCTTGGTACGCTGCCTACCGGGCAGGGCGGGCGACAGATCGAGATCTGATCGCATGCTTGTCGAAACGATGGCCGCGGCAAACCACGGCGGAGAAGTAAATTAGACCCCCCACCCCATCAGGTCAACCCGCACAAACCTCAAGTTCTGAGGATCGGCAACCCGAACCCGATCAACCCCAATACACTGGGGTGAGGAAACTTGCCCGATCAGCCGATGAATCGGGACCCCAACGCATGACGCGAACCCCATCCGAGCCCTCTATGAGCGACAACGAACACAAAAATCAACCAAACACCAACGGCACGGATGGGACGCACGACGCGGACACCGATGCCCCACTCGAGCCCGCAAAGCTCGATCATTGGTCTCCCGTCACCGAAGCGATGCGTTCACAAGGCGATCCACGCGTTACCAAGCGGGGCAACCCGCTGGACCCACCGGACAAGGGCAGCTCGATGTCGCGGATGCTCGCCATCGTCGCGATGATCTTCGTCGTCGTCTTTGTCGTCCTTTGGCAGAACACGCCCGACCCGACCAAGCAGGCGATCTTCTACGGCAAGACGACCCCCGATGAAGCCAGAGCCCCACAGCCCGATGAGCCCGCACCGGGAAACTTCGGGCAGGTCGATCTCATGGGACGCCTGTTCCTGCGCGGCCTGAATCTGTTCGGGCAGCATGACATCATGTCGCAAATCGAAGCGCCCGGGATGGACTTTATCGAAGAAGACCGGGTCCGCATCGTCATGATCAGCGCCGAGTTCGAGGACACCGAGGCCGCCCTGCAGCGCCTCGAATCGCTCCGGCTGGAACTCCTCGGGTTCGATGAATCAGATGACCCCGACGAGATCGCCCTGAGCACCAACGACCTGGTCCTGCAAGAAATCAATATCCTCCGCACACTCTACACCGATGGTGCCGATGCGCTCAGCGCTGATCAGGCGCAGCAGCTCAAAGACCGGTACGGGTACATCGGGCATGTGGCCCTGACCCACGGACTCCCGAGCACGGATGAGACACGGGAGAAACTTACAAACGGATTCACGACACTGCTGCTCTTCCTTGCGTTGGTCGGGTTGATCGTCGTGCTGGGTCCGCTGCTCGGGCTCGTGCTTCTTATTCTGGGGATCGTGCAGTTCTCAACAGGGAAGTTGCGGATGCGAGCCCGAGTCCCAGCGCCGGGCGGCAGTGTGTACCTCGAGACCTATGTGCTGTTCGTCTTTGGGTTCATCATCATGGCCGTCTCAACCTTCCTGATCCAGAACTCCAAATACCCCGAGTTCGCGGCCTTCTCACTGCTCGCTCAGTGGCTCTTGCTGGGCACGATCTTCTGGGCGCTCGTCCGCAAAACCCGATTCCACGATTGGAAACAGTCCATCGGTTGGAACACCGGCGAGGGTGTCTTGAAAGAAATCGGGTGCGGTGTCCTCGCGTACATCGCGTCGTTGCCTGTGTACATTATGGGTGTCATCGTCACGATGATCCTGCTCATTCTCAAAGAGATGATCCAGACGCAATCCAACGGCGGCGTTGTGCCCGATCCGGAACCCGTCTCCAACCCCATCTTCGAGATGATCGCGCAGGGTGATCTGTTCATCATCCTGTTCCTGTTCGTCCTCGCGACGACATGGGCGCCGATTGTCGAAGAATCCATTTTCCGCGGCGCGCTCCATCGACACTTCCGCGCCCGCCTCCATTGGATCCCCACAGGGATCGTGACGGCGTTCCTCTTCGCGTTCATGCACGATTACGGGCCGCTGATGGTGGCTCCGCTTATCGCGCTGGGGTTCATGTTCTCGTTCATGCGTGAGTGGCGCGGGTCACTCATCGCGCCCGTCACAGCGCATTTCATGCACAACTTCTCGTTGATGTCGTTCATGATCATCCTGGTGCAGCTGATCAAGGACCCGGTGGGGTGAGACGACTGTTGGCAATCCCCCAGAGGCGGATCTTCGGTAGGCAATAGGCACGAGATGCTATTGCATCCTCCCCCAGTGATCCGGGGGAGGTGGGAGCTCCCCGTGAATCAGTTGCGGGGTGCCCGTACTCGCCGTCTTCGGCGCAGTGCGGCTTATGCCTGAAATGATCTGAGCTGTATGAGCGTGGTATGCCCTCCCCGCGTCCCGCGGGGAGGTGCCGAGTCTTCGAGGCGGAGAGGTCTTGAGGATCGAACGGCACATAAAGACCCTCCGATCCGCCTGCGGCGGACCACCTCCCCGC
>CENL01013419.1_pt1 | contig 12462 bp, 17 predicted proteins | sample 530221 | NCBI WGS metagenome assembly CENL01 (sample SAMEA2619791, study PRJEB7988) | marine metagenome | isolation source: saline water (ENVO:00002010), including
GGATTTGTATTTATTTGTTGTTTTAAATCTGTTTTGTATGCAACCTCATGAGCTGCGTATAAAATTTTATCTTTGCTGCCTGGATCTACAATTCCCAATTCTATCGCTTTGTCTATTTCTAGTTCTATTTCACTAAAACCTTTATTTTTTTCTGACTGATTAAAACCATTTACAAATCGATTTGTTGAGTTGTTGATATTTTGTGCCAGAGTTTCTTTTCCTTTATCAATATTATTTTGATAAACCTGGGATTGAACATCAATAAAATTAGAGGCAAAAGTATCATTGTATTTTTCTTGAAATGCTCTTTTTACAACATCATCATCAATAGTAGACAAAATTTGATTGTAATAATTTTCAGATAACATTTTAAAATTTTCAAGAGCTGCGGTATCTCCTTTAGACATTGCATCTGCTTTGATTAAATTGAAACCTTGATTGTTATCATCACCAATTAAAAACTTTTCATAATTAGCAGCTAATAAATTTTCTCGTTCTATTGCTTTTTGCTGTGCAAAAAACTTAACTGACATATCCATACCAGTTTTACCAAGCTCTGCTAGAGCATTAGCTGGAGCTGCGGCTGCCTCTTGTAATCCTCCAGGAACACTAAGCTGTGTATTACCAGTTCCAGCTCTCAAACCACTTTGAGATTTATAAGTAGGTATTTGTGCCATTATGTAACTCCATATTTATTAATCATGCTTACCTGGGATGCTGTTCCCAATAATGTTTGTCCAACTCTGTAAAATGATGCAGTTCTGTTTTGTCGAGCTCTAAATGTATTAGCATCTCTTTGTAACCTGGCATTTATAGCTGACTCTTTAAATTCACCAGACTCTATTTTTGCATTATACATAATGCTTTCTTTTTCTACTTCTGCTTCTACAAATGCATCTTTCATTACTTGTATTGGTGTTCCTTCATCTAATCGAATACCAGAAATAGCATAGTTTGCTTCTGTCGATGCCAGGGAGCTGTCAAATTCTTTTTTAAATCTATCAACTTGGTATTCACCTCTTTTGATAGATTGCTCTGCATTTTGTTCTGCAACTTTTGCATTTCTATCTAAAATACTATTTTCATAATTAGCAGCTGCACTAGCAGCGTTTGCAGATTGGATAGTAGCTACAGTTGTAACAGCTGCACTTGCCATTAATAAGGGAGTGACTGCCATTACTTTACCCTCGCATATCTAATATGATCTTGATTTAAAATATATTTTTTCATTATTCCTTCTTTTTGTAATCCTAGCCAACTTGCAAATCGATGACCAAGTTTGAAATCACTTTTTACAGCTGTTTGCAATCTGACAACATTATTAGTTTTGCAAAGCTCCTCTGTTTTTTTTTTAATAATGTAAGCAGCTTCTAATTTAAAATTCCAAATTTCTTGTGAAGCCATTACCCATCCTTCATAAACACCTTCCCATAAAGGAGTAATACCTCCACTTACAACAAGGGTATCTTTATAAACAGCAGAAAAACTTAAATTATCTTCTTCTAAATATTTAAAATTATTTACAAAATTTTTATCAATTTGAACCCTGGGATCGTTCATAAGATTGTTTGATAAAAACTGTGCGTGTTCTTTTTTAAAAGGTATTAATTTTAATTTACCCTTCATTCGTAGTAACTCTAGGATAGATACCTATAACATTGGTAGGCAAAGGCTGTGTTTGCCTTATGTATATATATCCATCAGTTTCAAAATCTCCTCTAAACTCTATGTCTTTATCTCCAGTAAACTCTAATGTTGCAACATCCATCGCATCGGAGCTGGTCCTAAATGGGATGGTTTCCATATCAGCCAGGTTAGATCCTACTTCTAAACCAACTGATCTAAATAATCTTAATGTTATTTCGTGTATTCTTTTAATTCTGGATTGAGCCACACCTTGTTGAGCTCCAGCTTCAATACGCATTGTTTGCAAAATACTTTCATAACCTAAACCAATTTGTATGGTACTAGCAGATCGGTCTAAGGAGATAGCTCCTGAGCTGACTGTTTTTGCACTATGGGTAGAACCATCTGCTAGTATAGTGACTTGTTCCCCCTCTAAATGATCGAGTCCAGAAATTGATGTGATAGGATCACCAGAATATGATAATCCAGAGTCTAAATAAAAAGCATTATCTATGGTTTCTCCATAATCATAGCTTGTTAAATATTCAACATATCTGCGTGTAGCTCCGTTAATAGTTCTTTTAACAACCATGTAAAGATCATCTTCATCAGCATCTCCTGGTATTGTTGCAATATTTTCTACTACAGCATTTGCAAAAATATTATCTGTTTGTTCAGTTGTCGGAGCTGAAGTTAAAACCACAATATTTTTTAAATCTTTTGTCGTGCTTAATTTAAATTCATTCAAATTAATTCTTTTTACATAATATTTTAAATTTTCTTGTAAACCGCCTATAGCTGTACCAGATGTTTCATAATAAATTTCATCTCCAGTTTCAAAACCATGTGATGCAGAAAAAAGAGTATTGTTTGCAATATTTACGCCTTGATATAAATACTGAGTTGTATCATTTTCCGGGGTAGATGTTAATGAGATCGCAGTTCCAGCGGTAGCATTAGCTGCACTTGTTGCAAGTTTTACAGTATTACTATCAGTAGCTATCACATAATAAAAAATACCATTACTAAGACCACCAATAGTATTGGAAGCTGCATAATAATAAACGACATCTCCAGTAGATAATCCATGACTAGATTTTGTAATAGTATTATTTGTGGTAGATACATTGCTGCTATTACTGGTAAATGCAATACCTTGAGCAATAATATTTTTAGTTGTATCTACTTTGCCACTAATTTGATGTTCATGCCATCCCACAACTTCTTCGTTTCTTTGATAAGTAAGTCCAATAAGTTTTCCATCAGTTCTAGTACACCATAAAATACTATCTGGCTCTTGTTGGTAAGACATTTCATTGATACCACTTTCAGTAATATCTTCTGATAAAATTGTCATGTCTGGAGCTACATAAGTATCAAAATCATAGCTGTATGCCATTTCTCTTAATTTTCTTTTAGCTCTTTGTAAGAACATGGTTACATTTGCAATTTGTACTGCATCAACATTTGCAGATCCATAGTTTGTCTGTTTTTGGATTTGAACATTAGTCGGTGTAAGAGGGGATGTAGTACCAGAAGCACTTACAACAAACTCTCCACCAACTGTTCCAGCAATCAAAGTTCTTTGAGCTGATAGATATCTAATAGCATTAACTTTATTACTAGCAATAGTGTAGACCATTGCATCTGTATCATTAGATCCAGTTGTAAAATTATTATAATCAGAAGTTTTAGAAAACCATAATGTTTGAGGATTATCATTAGATCCAGCAAACACTAATCGCTGTTCAAAAAAAGATACAGAGCTAGGATATTTATCTGTAGTTGTGTTTAGAGCTGGAGATACTGATCCAGTTAGCGAAGGTGTTGCTAAGGTCCAGGATGTATGTCCAGTTCTAGTTAAAGTTCTAATAGCATGGCTGGGATGAACCAGGTACATTAGATCAGCGGATTGTGCAAATTTTATATCTGGTAGATCCGCAGTTCCATAAGGCGAAGTAATTTGATAAATTTTATTAATTGTTCCAGCTGAAGCGTAGGCAGTAAACCCAGATGAATTAATATTTGCTGCGTCTACATTTTGTAATTCAAAAGTATTTGTTGTTTTATTGGCTACAATAAATGTTTTGCCATTTAATTCTGTCATTCCTACAACACCAGAAATAATGACATGATCTCCATCTGTATAACCATGTGAGTTGGAAGTAACAACCGCTGGATTAGCCTGGGTAATTGCAGAAATGCTTTTATCACCTTCTGTTATTATTCCTTTATCTTTATAAAATCTTATATAGCTATTTCCAAACTCCATGACATAAGTTTGTGTTGTTGAAAATTCAAAAGGTATTAATCGTACAGCACTTGCACTTGATTTAACTTCGTGGATAAATCTAGTACCTGGTCTACGAGTAGCTCCGCCATGTGGCTGTATTGTAAAATTTGTTAAAGTTTTGCATCCATTATAATATTTATTTAAATCTGTACGACCATCTAACCTGGGAGATAGTTTTCCAGCTGTAAAATTTGTAAATGCAAAAGTTTGTTTAGCCATTAATATCTCGCATTGATGTAAGAGCTGCTATCTAAATAATCAGCACTACCCTCTGAAGCATCAGTATGTCTAGCGATAGATAATTTTTCTCGATATTCGATTTTTAAAGCATTAGCTAAAGGATTGCTGTTTGTAATAGCGTAGGCTAATTCAGCTGCTAATCTTGTTGCAAGTGTTTCTACTAACAAAGTATCGTATTCGTTAGGATCAGTAATCCTAGCTACATACAATAAATAAACAGTATCCTCGTCTGTTAAAATTTTTCTACCTTCTACTTTAAAAACTTGACCACCATTTAAATCAGATGATGATCCATCAGCTGTGCCGCCTATTCGTATTACACGAATACAATCACTAGGTAGAGTATATTGATGGATATATTCATGTGTTGGAGTTTCAGACTCCACAGCAAGTTGTACTCGTTTAATTAAACAATTCCATAAATGCTCTCTAAATACACTATCTCTAACTGAACTAAATCGTTGATTACATAGCCTGGCATTTTTACTATCTTCAGTTAATGAAGTAATATTATTTGCACCAAGCATATTAAGTCCAGAATTACATATCTCTACAATTGATGTCATTTTAACCTACTAGAGTTTTTTTCTTTTTTTTGTTTTTGATAGCAGCTGTTATTACATCTCCACGAGTAATTTCATTTTTGTTGCCATACATAGCCGCCAGGTTTTGATTTTTTGTTTTTGGTTTTTTTGTTTTATAAGTCATTTTATCCTACCAATGTTTTCTTAGCTGTTTTTGCTGCTCTTTTAAAATTAGCAGCTGTGGGAGCTCCCTCGCTTCCAGGTTTACGCATTTTTTCTCCAGAACCAGCTTTTATTCTTTTGCGTTTAGCATGGATGTTTGCGTATAGTCCAGGTTTTGCCATAATTTCTCCTAAATTTTTTGAAAGAAACCAGGGGGAGATATCCCCCTGGCATTTTTTATTTAATTAGTATGCGTAGTGAACCCATAAATGGATAGATCCAGATATAGTTGCACCGCCAGTTGTAATAACCAAATCAGTTGTTGATGAGGTAATTACATAACCAAGTCCAGTTACTGGTGTTTGTGCAGCTCCAGCAGAGCTTCCAGCTAACATGGATTGAGTTTGTCCAGCGACATTCCAAGTTCCCACCGCAGCCATATAACGATCATCATCAGAAGCATCTCCAACTTTTAAAGTAGAAGAACCTCCTAATGCATCACATTTTAAGATTACATTGTGAACTGTAGCTCCAACAGGCAATCTTGCGATTGTGATGTCTGAGCCAGACGTTAAAGATGACGCTTCATAAGTATCATAATGGACATGAAGAGAGCCAGTATTACTGGCTGCATCTACCATTACACTAGGAGTCGCATCTAGGTTAGTTACATTTACACTTTTAACACTTGCCATTTTTTATTTTCTCCTATTACTCGTCACAAGCTATCTGAACAACCTTATCTTCTTCCATTCTTACAGCACCAATTGACATACAATAGTACACTTGGGTAGAATAAGATTTATCTGCTCGTTCTGTTATTTTAGCTGTTACATCTTTACCAACTGCTAATTTAATAGCATCTTCAGTAAATCCGTAACAAAGTCTGTCATCAGTATTTGTTGCGTCAAATGGCAATCTGTTAGACATAATAAATTCAAAACCTAAGAATGAATTTAGTTGTCCTTGTGCCAATGCTTTAACAGTATTGAAGTCTGATGATTTTACCTCTGTAGTTGCTAAAAGATCTGTCATCTGTTTAGCTCCACATACAAAGTATCTCTTTAATGAGGGATCAACATCCGCTAAATCCATTAATTCTTTTGCTTTTAATAGTTTAGTAATTGTTAAGCCATCAGATTGAGATGAGCTGAAAGGCTTTTGACCAGCACCAAGAGCTGTAGAAGTTGCTCCACTTACTCCAGTTGCAGCAGTACCGCCTAATGCAGTAATGATAACATCATCCATTGATCTACCCATAGCTGCCGCAGCTGCCTTTGAGTATGTAGATGTTGGATCTATTAACATTCTGATTTTGTCTTGATCGTCAATGAGATCAGCCCACTCGTAGTCTGCTAAAGATACTCTTCTTCTGTCGTGTGGAGTATCTATTTGGGGAGTCGAACCATGCCTGGAAGTTCTGACTTGTGCACTTGTAGAACCGATTTGTTCAAAAAATGCGTTTTTTCCAGTTATTGTTTCAACATCACAAGCAGATCGTAGTCTTGAACCTTGTTGTTGAGAAAGTAAAGAAACATTGTTCTTATACTGTTCAACAAACGCAGTTGTTATTTGATTTGACATTTAAATGTCCTCCTTGTTGTTAGTTGTTATGTGAAAAAATTGGAAAAATTATCTCGAATGAGGTTTGTCCTACATTTTACACCTGGTGGGTGATGGTCTTTCCCATAGTCACGAAGAGTCCTATCGGATTGTTCTTCTATTCCCCAAACTGCACTTTATACAGTTGAGCAACCTCTTGTACTGCCATCTCGTGATTTGGATGGTTTTTATTCATATATGGCTCACTTGCCTGGAGCTTTGCAATTTCTCTTTGAGCATCAGCTGGTGAAATACCTGGTGAATTTTCTTTAGTAAGTTGGTCCTCACTAAAATTTTTACCAAGAGCTACTAATGATTTTATAAACTCTGGATGATTACCTAGCATTGTTCCATCTTCTAAAGTCAAAGTGTTCATGCCTTCAGCAAAATGTGCTTTAAAAACATTATCTGCAATAGATAAATTTTTATCGTAGTTCAATCCCCATTCTTTACGCAGCTCTGTATCTTTTTCTACTAAATTTGATTGAGCTAGTGTTTCGGCTGATTGATTAGCATCTGTTTGTATTTGATTATAAAAATCTAATACAGCATTAGCCTGGTTATTAGTTAATCCATTTTTGTGAGCAATATCAGAAAAATTATTTATTATTTGTTGATTTTCTTCTGGTATTTCAAAATTAAATTCATAGCCATCTGATTTTTCTGGTCTACCCAGTTTACTATAAACTTGCTGCCAATCTTCATCGGTAGAGTGTTTACCTGGTATAGCTATCTTATCTGATCCCACCATTCTATTGGCGTGTAGGTAGCTTTTTGCTAAATCACCAGCATTAGTAAAATTTTTTAATGATGGTTCATTTCTTATATCTTCTGGTAGTGTATCTGTAAATGTTTCTGTCACAGATTGCTGAGTATCAGCAGTTGTCTGATCTTCACTCATTCGTTATTTTCTCCTTTTGATTTATAATGTTTTGTATAAACAAAATCACACTCCGCTGTCCTTCTAAGAACATTGTTTCGTTTGGATCTTTAGAAAAAGTTGATGTGTGGTAATGAAATCTTTTTAAAAGATCTTCTAATACTTTTTCTCCATTTTGTGATCCAAATGTTAATTTATAATTAGTTTTTAATTCCTTAACTTCCTTGCTGTCCATTTAACTCCTTGACTAGCGGTGCAACTTGTCCTCCAGCTTGTGCAGCTTCCATCATTTGTTGTTGGTTTTGTTGTTCTTGTTGAGCTTGTGCTCTTTGTTGTCTAATGGCTTGTACTTCTTGTGCAGATCTCATAACTTTACTTGGTACACCTAATACATCACCAAGATGTGTTACCAGCCTATCACTATCAATATAATCCATAATTGGTTCTGTTTGTGATAATGGCATGACAACTTCTAATGTTCTCATAATAGCCTGGACATCTCCTACTTTTTGAGATCTTGCTAATGGAGATACATATTCAATATCTACTGATTGACCTTGCAGCTCTTCTGGTGGAACTGGTAAAATATTTTTTCTTAATAAAATATTAAAAACTCTATTAATTAATGGCTGCAACATTTCAGATTGCATCCGACCAAGAACTGGAGCTAGTAATCTCATTTTTTCTTCGTTACGCTGCATCACTTCAGTAGCTGTCATTGTTATGTTTTGTGACATTAACAATTGGTCCACAAAGTATGCTTGTTTGATAGCTGTTCGTCTTTGCTCTTCAATATTTAAACCTAGCGGAGTATTTGCTCCAATAGTCAATGGCTCAACTCTATCTCTTGTGCCAGATCTATAAAAATTTAATCCTCCAGGCTGTGTTCTTATTGGTAAAATAAAACTATCATCTGGAACTAATAAAGGGGGATCTACCATTTTTTGTGCTGCTTTAATGGTAGTTTCAGACATCTTGTTAATCATTTTAATGTCTGGTAAGGCAGTCATACTCGGAGATCTGCCATAGACCTCTGTCGATGATTTTAACCATCTTGGAACAACAAATGGAAACTCATTAAATCCAGAAACAGATATTATGTGCTCATCCTCACCATCATAATAGATAGATACAAATGGCATGGATTTATTATCCATTTTGTAAGGATTTAATTTATCGTTTGGTTTGATGCATTGATATAAAGTTACTTCATCATAAGGATTTGCCTTTAATACATCTAAAATTCTTTTGGGTAAATCTTCTCCAAATTGATTGTATGCAGCTCTTGCTGTCATCTTAAATTCTCTATGAACTACATCAACGATACCTCTGTCATTTTCAGATATATAAATTTCATTAATATGCCTGGTAGAAAATCTTACAAAATCCTGGTCATCTTCTTCAATCATCATGCAGCCAGTACCAAACACAACTAAATCTGTATAGAGCTCGTGTATTTCTTGCTGAAAATTAGATCTATCAAGAGCCATATACATTGTATCAGTACACGCCTCTAACCATTCTCTGTTTTCTTGCATTGCAGATATAGCTTCATCTTTATATCTCATGCTAAACCAGGGGGAAGCTGCGTTTGTTAGCATCCCATGTAGCGATGATGATAGCAGCTCCGCACTATGCATGGCTGTACCATCAAAAATATTTTCAGTTCTTTTATCGCCTTTTGATCTTACAGTTGTAACATCAGCTCTTCTGGGTAAAACAAAATCGGATATTTCTTGCCAATGCTCTTCCCAATTTTTTCTTTTGCTTTTTATTTGCTGAAAACTAGCAGCTACTTCTTTTGCGTTCATCTGATTAATTTATTTCTATTCTTTGTTGCAGATCCACTTAATAGATTTGCATAGGTAGTGACACCTTTGTTGTATTTTTCATTCATAGACATTGGTTTATCTTTTTTATTTCCAGTTATAGCGTTCATAGCAATCATAAAGGGAGTTCCTCCAGCTTCAGCCATTGTAGGTATTAATCCTTTTACCTTTTCTGTTTTTGGTAAAAATTTAGCGTAGTTTGTTGTTTTCTTACCTGGTGCAGATTGTAATTCACCTCGTAAATATTCTGGATCTTTTGCTTTGCCACCAAAGATAGCTCTACCAGCATCTCCTACTGCTTCACGAAATGTAGGAGCATTAGCAGTTATTCTTCCAGTATAATCCGCAGCTGTTGCGTTAGTTCTTAAAATTGGCTTACCATCTTTATCATATAAATTTCCAACTGTCGGAGATCCTGGTATAAATTGAACACCTCTACCAGCGTTAGCTGCTTTTTGTAATTCAGCTTCTCTTTTTTTTGAGATCTCACCAGCTCCTGGAGACATGATATTTGACATGAGCTCTTGCGTGTTCGCTGTTCTTTTCTGTTCTCTTGATTTTGATGCTGCTTCTGATCCCATGTTATTGACCTAATAAAGTTTTATTAAAAGTATTAGCTGGATCAGTAACACCTTTATTTGAAGTTAATATTGTATTGGTATAGCCTTTTTTCTTCTTCTTCATACTCGCTTCAGCCTCTTTTTCTAAAGTAGTTGTTTCTCCAGTTTCTGATGACACATACTCTTCATCTGGCTGCGTTGGTGGCAGCGGAACTGGATCTGGAACTGGTGGAGGAGGTGGCGGCATTTTTGGTTTTCTAAATAATGATCCCATCTTTAATTCCTTCCTAATGGATTATAATTTACACCTTCTGCAAATCTTTGCGGTGGTCTTGTGTTCTCTAAATCTAATTCTTGTATTGCAACTGCCAAAGTTCTCCAGGCATCTGCAAAATGGCTTGAATGATCGTGAACTGGTTTAGAGAAAATTTTTTGTTTTTCTAACCATTTGCGATGATACCATCTCATGGCATCTATAAATGGCTTACATCTTTCTCTGTCAATGTAAGATTTTGCTAAGAGTATTTGTCCAGCGTGGAGTCCATCTTCTATTGGTAGTTTTGGACATACTTTTATTGGTCTCATACCCATACTCATGGCATACTCTTTACGAGTATGACCAGTAGACATTTCTCTATGCTCTATGTCGTGTGGCATTATATAATTTCTAATATTGTAATCAGATTTTCTAATAATATCTGCGTAGTGATCGAGGCTTTGATTATTATTGGTATAACAATCGATTACAAACAAAGCTCTTCCAATTTGTTGCGTATATAAAATTGTTGTTGCATCAGATATACCCAGGTCAAAAATCACATCTACAGGGTATCCTGGATCATACGGATAACGACCAAGTCGTTTTTCGTTGTCCATTTTTTCTAAAATTTTTCCATAAACAGATCCACTAATATTAGCGGTCCAGGAACATTCAAACTCTTGCTGATACTGGTCATCAGTCATCATCTTCTTAGCAGCTGCTAGTTCCCCAGCATCCACTAATCCAGTTTCAGAAGCCTTATGAACACAAGTAAACCATTCAGCATCTGTTTTAGCTTGTTCATATAAATCGTAAAACGAGTTCATTCCTTGCGGAGTTCCAATAAACAGCACCCTGGAATGAGGAGCTCTATCAGACATCGCTGGTCTAATAACTTCTGGAAACATCCTGGCATCCATTTGTGCATATTCATCACAAACAACAAAGTCAAAATACTGTCCTCTGGCTGCATCCACATTTTCTGCACCAAACAATTGTATTCGACCACCAGTAGGAAAGTCTGCTCGTAATTCTGTTTCGTTAAATCTAATACCAGGTATCTTCCTGGAAAATTCTTTTAAAGCATCCCAGGCAACTAATTTAGACTGCACCCTAGTTGGAGAAAAGAAAGCTCCTCTGAAATTCTTTAATTTATAAGTTAATGCCAGTTTTATGCTGTGATTAAGAGCAAAAATAGTTTTACCAGCTCTTCTGTGCATGACAGCTACAGCAAAGCGGTACTTACCTAAAGCATTATGTAAATCTAATTGTTGTGGTCTTGGCTTGTAAGGTATTTCTATAATCTTCAATGAACTGTATCTCTTATGCTAGGATCAACAAAATCTATACCCAGCGTTTCACATATTAACCTGGCAGCTACAACTGCTGATACATCATCTCTAAAATCTCTAATTTTTAAAATTAATGTTCTGGATTTTTCATCGATGTAAAGCTCTGCGGTTAGCCTGTTATCGTCTGTGTCTGTGTGAGTGTCTTTTGATCCCATGATATATATATACAAAAATGCACCCCAGAATTTGGGGGTATTGGTCATTGTTTTGTTTGTATTTTGTTCTTTTTAATCTGATTTTTTTGTCTTTATAGCAGCTCCAGGCTGAACTGTAGATATGATGTCCTTTAATCTGTATTGTATTTATTAGTTTATGTCAGATTGGTCAATCTTCTGGTCAATTTTAGGTTTCGAACCTCTTGATGTGTGCGCGAGAGCTGCTTGTTTGCCTATCGTACTGGGATCATTAGCAGCTTCTTCATCCTTCCAAACTACAGTAATGACATTATCTCCTTCATTAACTACAGTCTGCTTATCACCAAATACACTAACAAGTTTACTAGCTACCCACCTGGCATGATGTAATCGTTCTCTATTCCATTGCACCTGGCTAGGCTCTACTTCAGTATCTAAGAGATCTTGCATCTTATCTAACCAGGTCATTGCTCCCATACGCCTGGCATCAAGTATTCTCTCTTTAATCTTGTTATCATTTTTACACCAGGCATTGACTGTCGATAGTCCTGGCATTTCATTTGATTTACAAATTGATGTCAATGTATTACCGAGCTCCAGTCGATCAATGAGTTCTAATAATACTTTCTCTGATTTCTTCATACGATTTATCTTTATATTGTTTTAAGTTCATCCTGGCTTTGATTTTGCCTTCTAATGTTTTTTGACCATCCGATAATCCGCCATGCAATCTGCATAGATACCGACCATTTTTTTTTAAGATGCCTTTTGCTCTACATTGATTACCATCGTATTTACGAGAAGCCTGGCAGAATATTTTTTTGGATGGTCTACCTACCATAGATATTCGGTAGTGTATCTAATTTAGTATAGTATCTTGTCAATTATGTCTACTATCTTTTTATCTCTTCTGTTTGTTTCTAACAGCAAAGATAAATAAATTAGTTCCTCTTCATATTTGTTTTTAACTTTTCTTCGGTCCATGCCAAGAGCTCTTCCAA
>CENL01037519.1_pt1 | contig 12389 bp, 5 predicted proteins | sample 530221 | NCBI WGS metagenome assembly CENL01 (sample SAMEA2619791, study PRJEB7988) | marine metagenome | isolation source: saline water (ENVO:00002010), including
ATCTCTTTGAGCGACCTTGATGACAAAGATATGCGTCACGCTAAGGATTGGCCTTTCCCAATTAAACGAGCTATGGCAAACAATAGCGCTATATTTAGGGAGAAGCCATCCGCAGCTGATTTTTTAATTGAATGGGGAGCGTTAGCTAAGTCTGGAACTGGAGAAAGAGGATTATTTAATCTTTCCTCAGCCCAAGCTAAAGCACCTTCCCGTCGTTACGCTCCTCTAATACAAGGAACTAATCCTTGTGGAGAAATAATGTTACGAGATATGCAATTTTGTAACCTTTCGGAAGTAGTAATCCGAGAAGACGATGACCTTGACACGCTGTTAGACAAGGTTGAAACAGCAACTTGGATAGGAGTTATACAAAGTTCATTCACTCACTTTCCCTATCTAAGAAAAGAGTGGAAAAAGAATTGTGACGTAGAAGCGCTGTTAGGTGTTAGTTTGACAGGACAGATGGATAACCCTTCGGTCTTGACCTCAGAGGCACTAGCGGCCCTTAAAAGCCGTGTTTTACGTATCTCACGTAAAGCATCATCTATTTTGGGTACAAAAATGCCAGCAGCTACTACTTGTGTTAAACCAAGTGGCACTGTTTCACAATTAGTCGACTCTGCCTCAGGTGTTCACCCGCGCTACTCTAAATACTACATACGTCGTTACCGAATTGCAGCTCGTGACCCATTATTTACTATGATGAAAGAAGCTGGTATAAAATGTAGTCCTGAGAATGGACAGACAACAAAGGATGCTTCGACATGGGTATTAGAATTTCCAGTCAAATCTCCAGAAGGATGTATTACTAGAAAGGATGTTACAGCTTTAGACCAGCTTAAACATTATAAAAACCTACAACACAACTGGTGTGAACATAACGCTAGTATGACTGTGTATGTCAGAGATGACGAATGGTTCGAAGTAGGTAATTGGGTGTATCAAAACTGGGAAATAATTAACGGAGTATCCTTTTTACCATATTCTGGCGGTAAGTATAAATTAGCACCATATGAAGAGATAGACCACAGAACCTACGAAAGGCTTATAAAGGGGCTACCCCTAATTAACTATGCATTATTGTCAAAATACGAACATCAAGACAATACTCAGGGTAAATCCGAGTATGCTTGTGTTGGTGACAAGTGTGAAATTTAAGGAGTAAATATGGAATTCGATACAGATATAACAGGATATGGTCGCAAAATGGGAATGGACGCAGGCGTAACTTCCAATGGAATGATTGACAATGTTGTCAGACTCGGCGACGAAACCGTAGAAAACTATGCAGGAATGCAACCAGCTGGTACAGTTCCAGTTAGAACAATTACTCCCGGTAACACAGAATCCTCAGGTGGTTCAGGTGAAGCAGGAGATTTCGCACCAACTAACGGAAGGACAGATATGCAGATAGGAAACCCAAGAGGATAAAAATATGGCAATAACAGCAGACTCAGTATACTCAGGCTCCCAAATGACTCAATATAATCCATTACCAATGGGTTTTTATTTTAGCGGTCCGGTAGCTTGTACAAACGCAGCAGAAACAATCATGGATGACGCCATGAGCACCACAGCCGATGTGAAAGTAAATGTAAGAGCACATCCAAGTGTTAGAACAGTAAAAGCTTTTGACTTTATAATATATGTAGATGGCACAGCCGTCGGTGTTATTACAAGTGACACTGCATATACTAGCAGTAATTCAGAAGGATTAGATTTTATTATACCAAAAGGTACAAATTTGAAAGTAACAGGAGACAACCAAACAGATGGTACTTCAGTTAACTGTCAGACATATGTCACAATATCAGAACTAATAGGTACAACTTCAGCTTAATTATCTTGTTGAGCTATATACTCAGTTAGTGTAGGTGGATTTCTATTTATATTTATTCCTACATCAAAGGAGTTTTGACTAAATGCTATTTTTTTACCAGTTACTCTGTAGTTACCATTAAATATATCATCATCAGTTTCTACTCTAACAATATCATTCTCAGCTAAATATGCTCCTTCCCAACTTTTAATAGTATATTGATATTGAGTTTCTAAATTAGCCCTAAATACTTTTTGAGCAAAGTCTTTACACTCTGCTGGACTTCTAAGGTTTTCATTAGTAGCCTCTAAATAATTTCTATCATACGCTGCCATAGCACTATCGTGTTGGAAAGTACCTGTAACATCATTGGCACCATTTATTATAACTATTGTAGGTATTTTACGTTTTATAATTTGTAAGTCTGTTATATTAGCATGCTCTGAAAACACATGCTTTATTTGACTTACATCTAGTTCGCTCTGTAACTCTATAATAAGCTCTGAAGTGCTTCCATTATCTATTAAGCGTGCTATATTAGGTCTAGGAGGGGAGCTTGAATTATCTATTGCTCTACTCATCAATGTCTTTATTATATCTAAAACAGTCTTAGTTCCTCTTAAAGGGGGCGTAGAAGCGCTCACAAGGGGCGTTGTATCGCCTATGTACGTAGTGCTTATCTTTGAGCCTAGTTGAGCTTTATTGATAGCTTTACTAATAGCATTACCCACTGTCAAACCATCTAAGTTATCATCATCTGTCAAAGCAATTTTAGCATTCTCAGGGTTACCACCTAAAAGTAAATACCCAAGCATATCTTGCGCTATGATTTGTACCATGTCGAAATCTTCTTTGACTCTTTTTATATAACCTCTAAATAGAGGAGTAGTATCTGACTCATTGAGAAAAAAAGTTACTTCTTTGTTCCATAGCTTTTTTAAACCACCATAAGTTAATGGTAAACTAAATTGTAATGTAGCAGCTCTTAATAAACCAGTGTTAGTATACGCACCTTTGATATAAGGTACATTTCTTCCTTCTATTTTAATACTAGGAATAGTTTCTATCATTGAGTATTCCTCCTAAAGGAAATAAATCAGTCATTAAATCACCAGTATTATCTATCATTGCTATCTCTTTGACGGTTATATTAAATGAAAAATTAACTATAGCTTTTGGTCCACCAGTTCCTCGTGTTTCAGTTACATCAGTTATTGAACCCCATATTCTAACAAAAGTACCGTCCTTCTGAGGTTCATCCCAATACACAGGTACATTCTCAGCCTGCAATCTACGTACAGTATGAAGATGTCCATATAATGTAGAAGGTCCGTGATTATCAAACATAGCAGAGCTACTTAGAGATTCATCTCCTAGAGCTACACTACTCAAACCAAAAGTAGTTAATTGAATGCCAGTTTTACTAATATAAACTTTACCTTTACGTGTAATAGCTTTAAAGTAATGTCCACTTCTACTTAAAGAAACATCACTAGTAATAGCTAAAGAGTTCAAACTATAAGCAGAATCATCAACTACCTTGATTATAGCACTATCTCCACGTGTACCATCAAAGACATTTTCAAACTGAGGGACTGCAACTGAGGCACTTGATACACCAGTTGTTCCGCTGAATGCAATCCTTAATAAATATTTAGAATTGGTAGCCCATGAAGAACCTGTAAGTCCAGCTTGAGTAGCGTTATATCTGTTTCTAAAATATACAGAGCCCGCTCTCCAGTTGTTAGAATCCACAGGCATAATTTTAGCAGCGCTCACCGTTGTATTATTTTTGTCGTCTTGGAATACTTTTGAAGCACCCGGTAAAACATCATACATATTAACTCTACGAACTATCATTTGAACAGTAGAACTATTCACCGGAGCAACCCAGAACTCTGAATCCTTAGCAGAAGTACCAGTTTCACCATACTGGAATGTTACTGCACTAGTTGCATCGGTTTCACCGTTCCAACCATTCACTGAGGTACCTGAGGCTAACCAATACGCTGCACCAGAGGGCTGACTAACTCCACTTCCTGACTTTAAAATACCCATGTATTTATATGCACCTACATCATCAGCACTTCCAATAGCTGCTAGTGAAGTATTAATTCCAACTATAGTACTAGTTTTACCATAATTAGAAACAGAACCATTATTAGTAACAGTACCAGTTATTATTATATCATCAGTTCCAGCACTTATAGCTTCAGATAAAGTTCCAGCAGCAGTATTGTAGACGCCACCACATAGATTTGTAATAGAAGTTGCGCCCCAATCTAAAGGCATATCAAACGAGATATACCCTGATTTACAAAATGAACTCGAGTAAAATTTATAATCATCACTAGCAACAGTCCACTCTTCTTTATCTATCTTCGTAGTATCTTTAAATACTAAAGGTTTCCACGTTGCATGTTGTGTTTTTGTACCTGAGTTTTCGAGACGTAAATATTCGACACTTCCAATACTTAAAGCGTTTAAAGCTGCACCAGCGTCATCCATCATACCTTGAGCATAATTAGCCATATTAAAGAAAACTTTATTTGTAATCGAATCAAAAGCTAATATTAAATAATCTTGATTTGCATATCCAATAGGGTTATTGAACATGTCTGTTCCCCCTTCAGTTACAGAATTTATAGCACCAGCAATAAAACTAGAACCAGATGCGTTGTTTTTCATTGCAGTAGTTATATCTGTTACAGGGTTATGTGTAGATACATCAGCCGATGTTGTAAAGTTAGGAGATGGTTCTACTACAAATACTTCTGGTTGATTACCTGTTATTACACTACCTGAAGTAGAAGAAGCGACTACAGAGTTTCTAGTCATGTAATACTGGTCATAAATCCTACCAAAATCATCAGTTAAAATAAGTTCATCTGCTTGAGGAATAGCTCCGGTATACCACTTTTGGGCATTATCATCGTCAAATAAGATTTTTCCAGATATAGCGCCTGTTGTTCCAATACCACGAGAAGGAGTAACATATGAATAGTGTACTGGTAGAACACTACCTGACTGTAAAGTTGCAGTACCTAAGATATTTGTACTCAAAGACCAGTTAGAAACAGGCCAATAACTATCCCACATTTTACCATTATCAAACCGATAATTAGAAATAGTGGAATTAGAAGCCGCAGCTCTACTTTGTGAGAAATCTAATGTTGAAAACCTTGTATTAGTATCTACTGATTTAACAGGCATACCTGATGATATATAACAAATAGGATAAAACTTACCAGTTGATGGAGATTTAGCCACCAAAAACATTTTTAATTTATTATAAAGAGCATTTAAAGTGTAATCTGTACCTGTATTAGCTTCAGAAGAAGCTGCACCATAACTCTTTGCACTAACATATTTAAATTTAAGTATTCTCGATATCTTACCAAAAACAGCAACACCATTACTGAGAGGTGCTGTAGTTGAGGCTAATATACTATATAAACTTTGAGTTTTATTAGTTGAAGATGTAAGGTCTACGTCAAAGCTTATTGTTTGTGGTGATTCGTTACTCCCCATTTTAACTATATCTGAACTTGTTGATATATACTTGCTGTAATTAACAATAACTTCTACTTCGACCTTTACTTGACCTATTGTATTTAATTCTGCTTGCGTTAAAGTAGGAGCTAATCCAAAATATACACTACATGGTCCTTCACCTTCCATAACAGAATTATCTATTCCTGCATTTACGGTGGTGTTTTCTACTCTCATAATTGCTGTAGGGGAGGTATCACTCACAGCCATACCTAAAACTGTAGTTAGTTGACTATAAGGGACTACATCTGTATTAGTGGCGTCTTTACCGTAGTATCGAGATACAATTCCATCTGAATTTATACTCTGTACAACTGGATTAAACGTACCAGATTTATTATATGTGTGACTTACCACAATATCTTGTACAGGTTCAGTAGTTTGAACCCATTGATAATTAGATTCGGTTTTTTTATTAGAAGTTCCATCATCCCAATCTATATAAACAGCACGAACATCAGGTTGTTTAAATGATAACTTAGCATATATTTCAGAATTCACCGTACTAGTAGTAATTACAGAAGAGGCTCCTGAATCAGAATACCAAACAAGACCCATACTATCTATACCGTAGTAGGCCTCCATGATAGTTGATTTGACATACCAATGCCACGAGGTGAACTACCTCTGAAATTATGATAATCTGCTGCAATCAAACGTGCATTATAAGTTTTATTTGTAGTACCATCTATATCTAGTAAATCAACACTATTAAATAAGTACTCATTAGCAGAACTTACTATCTCAAGAGCTTTGTTATATATAACAAATTCTTCTATTCTACCAGTGGTTACTGGTCTTGAAGCTGCATATTTACCACCTAGATACCAATCATTGTTTCCTGCGACTATAGTTTCACCAGTGCTGGATGCAACTAAAACACCATTCTGGAAAAGTTTAGCTTTTATGTTAGCACTACTATTTTTATCCATAGTTACTATAATAGAAACAGGTTCATTACTATTACAAGGAACTACCGCGCTACCTGTCATAGCTATATCAGCGCCAATTGTAACTACTATTTTATCATTACTGTCTTTATACATGAAAAAGTTATCAGTAGCAGAAGCAGTAGCAGAAGCTGCTTGTGTAACTAGACCTGCGCGACTTCCAAGGTCACCAGTAGAAAATGTCACATGAGTAGATAAAGTAAAGGCTTCCAAATTATATAATCCACTATTAACTGTCTTAGGTATTGTAATGTACCCATTAGCTGAATTTAAAAAGATTGGAGCATAACCTCCCTGACCATCAATATCAGTTCTAACATCTGTTCCTACACCAGTTGCTACACCTGCTCCTAAAGCAGCCGAAGCATTTGTAGTAGGGTTATATATATTTATAGTAGGGGGTGAATTTAAATCGTTTAGACTTTCGTTGAGAGGTAACCACGCTGTTGCGCTTGAATATTTGTCTTTGATAGGAACGTCATCAATTATTAACATCCTATACCATATGTCATCACCATCTTCATCCCAGTTGAAAGTTAAAGAGTTTAAATTTTGAGATTCCATATCATAGAAATCTTCAGTGTTTACATCTATAGGTGGAGTTATTTTAAGATTCCTTATTACAGGTGCTTCATCTTTAAATTCCCAATAATAAGTAGGTCTTCTTTGGAAATTCTTACCTGAAGTAGAATCATTGTTATGGAAAGTTACGCTTTTAGTAGCTGTACCACTATCTTTAAGATAAAAAGCAAGAGGTACATTTCTTCCGGGTTCTATTTTTCGAGCGCCCATTACATTATTTAAGCTATATTGCATGTAATTGTTAACATATACTGGCCCTTCTATAAAAGTTCCGCCAGCACTAGTTTCTTCGTCAAACTCTCCAAAACCAAAATCCGTATCGAGTACAAAAGTATCATTATCAATAGAGGGAGTCAAATCCCAAGTACGTTCATAATACCCTGCTCTTCCACCAGTAGTTGAAGGAGCATTATAACTATATTGCCATTCATTATAAGAAGCTCCAGAACAAGTTGCTATTGCTGGAATGTTCTGAATCATACAAACATTAGAATAACTTCTAGAAACACGAGTAGGAGGAGTATCAAAAGTCATAGTTACCCAATACTTTTCTGGGCATATCCACAGTTGAGAAAGATTACTTTCGGTTATTAAATTTCTATCACCATTATCTGCATAATGTAAATCTTCAGTAAAAGATATAACGTCACCTACAATTGGTTCTAATGAATTCAATTTTAAACCAGTCTTCATACTAGCCGTGGTTTTAGTTTCCCCCACATAATATATAATATAAGTTTCATCAGGGTCCACACTATTAAATATAGTAGGTTGGTCCACTCTTATTTGATTAGCATTCAAAGTAATACCTCCAACTTCGGTTAGTTTGGTACTACATGCAATCGCCTCTCTCTTAGACCAATCACTAATACCATTGTTAGTCCCACTAACATCCCAACTTATAAATCCTTTTTGACGGAATCCATCATTATTAACAAACTGATTACTATTACCTGTACCAATTCCCATAGAATTAGAACCTAGTGTAACAACAGTAGTTCCCTCAGACAAACCAAATTGAGCACCCGATATATTACTACCAGTTGTAGTACCACTTACATAATAACTTGGGGCATCAAATTGTGCACCTAGATTAATATCATGTGAAACTATGCCAGTATCAACACTAATGATACCACTGGTTTTACCAAATATTGCAGAATTAACATTATTATCTATCTTTAATGGTAAAATTGGGTCAGTTTTAATCTCTTCATAATTAGGAGTAGAAAAATCATTCCAAAGTAAATATCCATTTGCGTAGGATGAATAATTAGTAGTTTGAGGTAAATAAGTTTTTTCATTAAGTCCTAACGCTACGTTTTGTCCTACATTATAATTGTATAAATTAGCTTTATTTCGACCCGGTCTTAATGTACCAAAAGAACTAAATATTACATCAGTAGTGTAAGTATCAGTAACACCGTCACCGGTTGAATTGACAGCTGCACCAGCACCACCACCTACCATTTGAAAAGTATTTGCAGTTAAAATGTTTACAAAAGTATCAGCAGGTATACCCGTACCTCGTATAGAAAGTCCTTCACTTGCACTAGCAATAGTAGGTGGGCTTTCACCATCTACTCCAGTTGAGGTTGCTAAATTTTCTATAGTCCCACAATCAAAACCACTAGTTTCAGGTATAGTTACTATAGCAGTTCCAGACACCAAAGAACAAGTTCCAGTTACTTCCAAAGCAGCAGTACCACTTACCGCAGCATAAGACTGTACCCAAGCCTTTTTAAAATATTTAGGCGTAGCAGAAACAGTTGAAGTACCTGATATCATAGTTGATATAGGACTACTGTGTTGTAAAGATTCAAAAGTCATATTACTATTTCTACCCTGAGCTGAGAAGTTTCTTATCCTAGGTGCAAAGTTGTATAGACCTACACTATCAATAAACATTTCAGCTTCCATATTAGCTCCAGAAGGATATCGTACTTGGTCTCCAGCAGTAGTTTCAAATGCAAAATTACTACCTCCTTCACTCCATGGGTAATTCTGTAACCATATAGTCATATGCTTAGGAAACCATGAAGGATTATCTGCAAAATTATAATTAGCTCCTCCAGTAGGATAGTTGGTACCCTCGACTCCTCCTACACCTACAGGAAAGAATATATCTAAGAAAGGTAAATTACGTGTATCGGTTTCTAAAGTTTGACCCTCTTCTCTTGGTCCTTCGTGTGTATCAAATATAATGCGTAATGGTATACCAGTATCAGCGTCGGCAGCCATAGTTGGATTGCTGAGAGGACCACTATCAAGACCGTATGGTCTTTTAGATGTAGTACCAAAGTTATTTTTTTGTTTAACATCAAAAAAGCATCTCATGTCAAACCAACCATTCAAAGGTAATTCAGCAAATCTTAAATAACCATCAGTATCTTCTAAAGAATTGCTACCAGTTGTAGCTCCTGAAATTACAGGTGTAACACCCCAAGTAAGTGTATCTAAAAATGGATAATCATCAGCAGCTTTACCAATTGCTCTTACCATTCCACCAGACAGTAAAGTTTTACCATCAGTATGACCTGTATTAGAAACCAGACTCTTTATCTGTGTAACTGGTAAAGGGAAGGCATACATGTCAGGAACAGACCCTACAGTAGTAGAAGCTATATTAGCTTGGTCTACAATACTTTGGTCGAATGTAGTAAAAACTACACCACCCACTATATTATCAGTATCTTTACCTGTGTAAAATCTTTCTAAGCCGTAAGCCATAAATTTATCCACAGTAGTATGCTCGGGTTTAGGTTTGTAATTAGAGAAAGTAACAACTGCACTTCTCAAAAATGTATTTTCGTAACTACTAAAAAGAGTGTTAGCCATATCAGCACTATTCATAAAACTACGTGCTCCACTTACAGGGTTACTTGAATTAGTTTGTTTGATTCTTAATGGTAAATTTGAAGCTAATTTAGTAATATTAAGTCCCATTCTTATTTCTGGAATAACACTTTGCATATTACCTACATTGTTAGTATTCGGTAGTTGAGTTGAAACAGTGTCCATTCCTACATCAAAAGGAGGTGGAGGCATTGGTATATTATATATACTAGCTCTTAAAACTTGTGGAATTATATTTTTCCCATCACCTAAAGAAAAAGGAATTGTCGAATGTTCCCAAGTATGGTACATACGCAACGAGTTATTACCGTCTAAACTTTTTTCAGTACTTAACTCAGTTACTGTACTTACGAGAGGTTCGTTTGGTCCACTGAAAAACGGATTGTTACTTACGTCGGTTGCATAAATGTCGTTAAATATAGTGTTAGTAGTAGTTGCTGCTGGTCCTGTACTATTGTCGGTAGCAGGTACAGCAAATACACTTTCAAAATCTATTAATCCTTCTGCCATAGCACTAGAAAGTGAAAATGTACCATTATAAAATGGTTCTTCTTGTGTCTGCATTACATCGGGACCATAAACCCCAGTAGTAGTATTATATAACGCTTTTGCAATATTTAATGCAAATTCTCTACTTATGCTCGTAGGTTCTACTTCAGACGATAATGCCTTTTTAGAAAAAGTAAATTCATCTAGTTTTGACCGTATACTATAACTATGTCTTCCACTCGACTTATTAATATATATTTTATATCCTATTTGTACACCATTTGTTCCACTCATAACTTCGATTCCACTGCTTTGTATACCTGCATTTATATCACCAGCTTCTAATCCAGCCCATTTTAAAAACGCAGGCCACTTTTCAAATGAAATATAAGGACCTACATATTGTGTAATAGAGCCACCAGTTATCTTTGTTACACCATTTAACTCAGTAATACCTTCAAAACTATCATATGCGAAGGGTATCTGAGACACTGGCCTACTATCAAATGCTGTAACTCTGTTTCCTACAATATCTCCAACTCCACTACCTACTATACTACCGCTATCCGTAGCTAAAAAATATTGACCCTCAACTGGAGTTATATCTGGTTGTGTTCTAAAACCAGCAATTTCAGGGACACTTCTCCCATCTTGAAAATCAATACTACTATTGTATAATTGTAAAAAACCACCAACTAACTCTCCCGAACCATAATCAGGATAATCTGCACAAAGTCCATTTAAATAAGCCAAATTAGAGTCTAATACAGTACCTACTGTAAATTTATTTCCTGCCTTGGTAGTATTATTTGCTTGTGTTAAATCTTTAAATTGTGGATTTACATTGAAAACGTCAGTGACAAATTCTTTTTTATAAAAGGTATTTCTTCGTACAGCTCTTAAGCTCATACTATACCTCCAAAAGAATCTATTCCTATTGTTACATTTCTCATAACCACGTCACTACCTAGTATATTATTGGTTTCAGCATTATTTAAAACTTGTCCTGCCTGTCCCGGCATAAATAACTCTGGACCTTGTTCTCCTACCATAACTGGACCACCGTTGGCTCTGTTCATATAACCACCATTTGCCATACCCGGAACATCCGCATATCCTTTACTATCTACAAACTTTAAGGCTTCATAGGCTAACAGCGCTGTTCCTATACCAGTACCAGCTAAAGCAGCTCTAGCACCCCATTTAATCGCAGTTCTAGCAGCAAATCCCCCTCCTAATCTTGCAGCGAGACCAGTAGCACTTCCAGCAACAGCTCCAGTGCCAGTAAAAGAGGCAGCATACATCGCACTTCCTACAGATGCAATTCCACCACCTATACCTGTTAATAAACTTGGTATACCTAGCATCTTCAAAGCTTTCCAATACATGAAAAATTCAAACAATGACCTATTAAAAATGGGCACTGTAGTATTAGCCATGATGTCTAATATATCTGCCATCAATCGTAAAGGTATAGTTAGCAATCTAAAATTCTCAGCTGTAAAGAAACCAGTGTCCATTAATTCTTGGGCATTTTTAATTAAATCCTGAAGTACTTCATCGAAACCTTCAACGGCTCCAATTGCAAAATCTTGTATTTGTTGACCAAAACTAGTTAATTGTTGTTCTGCTCCTTCACCTTCAATAATTAAATCTTTAAAACCAGCCACCATCTCTACTACAGCCTTATGAAAGCCATTAATAAATTCAGTTCCTTCAAAAGCAGCATCTCTAAAAGCAAATATAGAAAATATATTAGTCTTCAATATTTGTATTTGAGCAGTTAGAGATTCATTCTGTATTCTAACCATATCATCTAATTGTCCACCTGCATTAGCAGTATCTTCAACTGCTTGTGTAAATTCATCTGAAGCTTGAACCAAGTGAATAAATGCGGTAGCACCTCTTACATTCAAGTCTTGTATTAAAGTTGTTAACAATTCTGTATTCGAAGCAGTTTCAGGTCCAACTGCGGCAGCAAACTGAGCAGCTATCTCAGTTAATTGCATCATTTCACCTTCAGCGTTTAATATCTCAACGCCCATTTTACGGAATCCTACTTCAGCATCCATAGCGCTTTCAGCAAACTCAGCCAATGCTTGTCTAAGACCCCTACCAGCTATACCAGCCTCTAAAGCTCT
>CENL01053710.1_pt1 | contig 12388 bp, 9 predicted proteins | sample 530221 | NCBI WGS metagenome assembly CENL01 (sample SAMEA2619791, study PRJEB7988) | marine metagenome | isolation source: saline water (ENVO:00002010), including
TCCGATCTGATCGGCGCGGGGTTGATCGAGGAAACCGAACTGCCCCGCCGCGACACAGACTCCACTCGGGGCCGCCCCCGCGTCGGCCTCAAAATCGGCACCACATCCGGCATCATCGTCGGCATCAAAATCTCGGATCGCTCCAACTCCGCCGTGGTGCTGGATTTGGCCGGCAATCTTTTGGGTTCGGCCACCCTGCCCGCGCCCCCAATGGCGCGCACGACCGACGAGATTCTGATTGAGGCCGAGACCATCGTCGCGGCGGGCCTCAAGGATGCGAACCTGACCGGCACACGGCCCACCGCCGTGGCCCTCGGCCTGCCCGGCATGGTCGATTTCGACGCAGGTCATGTGCTGTGGTGCCCCTTCATGGAAGCCGCCGATATCCCGCTGCGCGACCTCTTGGCGGAACGTTTGGGCGTGCCGGTGCGGATCGACAATGATGCCAATCTTTTGGCGCTGGCCGAACTGTGGTTTGGCGCCGGACGCGGGTTGGACAACTTTGCCGTGGTCTCGATCGAACACGGGTTGGGCATGGGCCTTGTGATCCGGCACCAGTTGCACCGCGGCGGCATGGGGCACGGGATGGAACTTGGCCACACCAAGGTACAACTCGACGGCGCGCTGTGCCGCTGCGGGCAGCGCGGCTGTCTTGAGGCCTATGTCGCCGACTATGCCTTGGTGCGCGAGGCCCACACCGCGCTCAACATCGGCCCGCAAAGCCGAAGCGCCGACGACATGTTGGAAACGCTCTATCGCCAGGCCAAAGACGGCAACGCCTTGGCGCGGACAATTTTTTCCCGCGCCGGGCGCTATTTGGCCGCAGGGCTGGCCAATGTCGTGACCCTGTTTGACCCGGCATTAATCCTTCTCTCCGGCGATCGTTTGCGCTACGATTTTCTCTATGCCGAAGATGTGCTGCACGAGACCCGCATGTTGACCCACAAACCCGGACGCCCGCCGACCCCGGTGGAAATTCACGCCTGGGGAGATTTGGTCTGGGCGCGGGGTGCGGGTGCCTTGGCACTTGATCTGGCCACGGAGATGCTTGTGGGATGACCCGCCGATTTTTGTTCCCCCTCTGTGTGCTCTGCACGCCCACTGCCCTCATGGCGCAATCCATTCCACAATTCCAAGATCGCTCCGACGCCCTGCCCGCGCATGTCTACGGCGGCGGATGGGAACATTTTGTCGGCGGCGGCGTCGCCTCCTTTGATTGCAATGGCGATGGGATGACCGATCTCTTTGCCGCAGGCGGTGAAAATCCCGCCAGCCTGATGGTGAACCGCTCCGAGCGTGGCGGGACATTGGCCTTTGAACGTGGCGAGATGGCCGAGATCACGGGCGTCACCGGGGCCTATCCGATCGACATCGACAGCGATGGGATCACCGATCTCGCGGTGCTGCGGGTCGGCAAAAATCTACTGTTAAAAGGCTTGGGCGACTGCGCCTTTGAGGAGGCCTCAGAGGCCTGGGGCTTTGACGGCGGCGACCGTTGGACCACGGCGTTTGCCGCCGGGTGGGAGGGTGACAACACCCGCCCGACCCTGATTTTCGGCAATTACGTCGACCGTGACAACCCGGACGGGCCGTTTGAGGCCTGTGACAGCAACGAATTACACCGCCCAAACGCCACGGGATGGGACAAAACCATCCTGTCGCCGGGATTCTGTACGCTCTCCGCCCTGATGTCCAAAGGCGCGCGGGGGGTGCAAAGCCTGCGACTTTCCAATGATCGGCATTACTACGTCAAAGGCGGCTACGAACAGGTCTATGACCTTCAAAACAATCGCTTTTTGGATGAGAGCGATGGTTGGGACCGGGTCTCGCTTTGGGGCATGGGCATCGCGGAACGTGACATCAATGGCGATGCGATCCCGGATGTAATGTTGACCTCAATGGGGGATCAGTTGCTGCAATTCGGTCGCGCGAATGGTCATTATGAGGCCGCGCCTTTTGACATCGGCACCTATGCCCATCGGCCGCATTTGGGCGATGACGGGCGGCCCTCGACCGGCTGGCAGGCCGATTGGGGCGATGTCGACAATGACGGGCGGGCCGATCTGTTTATCGCCAAGGGCAATGTCGAACAAATGCCCTCAAACGCCGCACGCGACCCCAACAACCTGTTGCAACAAAGGCCGGACGGGACGTTCCGCGAGGTCTCGATTGCGGCGGGCGTGGCGTCCTTGGAAAAATCGCGCGGCGCGGGATTGGTGGATTTAAATGGTGACGGCAAGCTCGATCTGGTGGTGGTCAATCGCGGCTCCAACATGGAGCTTTATGAAAACGTGACGCCCACCACCGGGCAATATTTGGACGTCTCTTTGGTGCAATCCGGGACCAATAAAGCCGCCGTCGGCGCGGTGGTGTCGGTGCTGACCAACCTGGGCCTACAGGTGCAAGAGCTGAGCATCGGTGGCGGGCACGGATCGGGCAAGGCGGTGCCGTTGCACTTTGGCCTGGGTAACGCGGAGAGCGCAAAGGTTCAGGTCACATGGCCCGACGGCTTTGAGAGTGATTGGGTGGAACTGACCCGGTTTGATCGTTGGGTCGAGCTGGCACGGGAGTAAACGCTACTTCTCAAACGGCAAACCTGATGGCACCGTGTCCGGCACGCCCAGCCGATTTGGATTGTCTTCAAGCGCAGCAAGAAACGCCATCAGCGCGTCGATTTGATCGTCGGGCAAGCTCCGGTCCGGTACTTTGATCGCCGACAGTATCGCCGCGACATCGGCCTCCGTGTCCATCACCTCCCAATCCGCAACCGGCAGATCGGGCAGCACAGCCTGTGCGCGATCATAGGTCATCAGCGCCTCTGAGGGGGCCAGATGCGCCACCACAAAATCGCGCAGATCGGCGTAGGCGCCCGTGTGACCATAGGGAGATGTCAGCGTGACATTGCGCAGGGCGGGCGTGCGAAAGGCGTAGAGGTCTTGCGGCTGGCCGGTGACGCGGAACCGGCCTTCGTCGCGCGCACCCTGTTCAAAGATCAACGTCTTGCCGGGGCCAAATTGCGGCTGGCCCATGGCGTGAAAATCATGGTCGGTCTGAAACGCGCCGGAATGGCAGGCGGCACAGCCCGCCTCGCCGTAAAACAGCGCCATCCCCGCCTTGGCCTGATCGCTCAAAGCCGCCTCGTCGCCGCGCAGGTATTGGTCAAAGGGGCTGTTATCAGAGCGGAATTCAAACGCCATAAACGCCGCCACCGCATTGGAAATATCGGCAAAGGCGATAGGGCGGCCAAAGGCGATTTCGGGATAGGTCGCCTCAAAACGCTGTTGATACGCGGGGATCGCCGCGACTTTACCCGCGATCATGTCCCATGCGCCGCCGGGACCGGAAAATTGCCCTTTGCGGATCGCTTTGGACAGGGGGTTTTCACTGACCTGCCCACCCATCTCATCGGGCGAGAGCACGGGGAACGCCGCTTGGGTCGCCAAAACGCCCGACACTGTGGCGAAAAACCCATCCTCAATCGGCACGCGCAAATGGCCATCGACCTCCTCGACCCGACCATCATGGAACATCCGCGTGTACTCATGCGCGCCAAGATTATAGAGCGCGGGCGCGTTGCGCGGCACGCGATGTTCGGGCAGGTTTTGCGGGTCCGCCACACGCATCGGCCCAAGACCGACCCCGCCCTCACCCAAGCCCAAAGAGAGCCCGTCCGAGGTGCCAAATTTTGGATGATGGCAGGTCGAGCACGAGATATTGTCATTGCCCGACAGGATCGGATCAAAGAACAAAAGCTGCCCCAAAGCGACCTCGGACGGACTTACTGTGAGGTAATCCTCATCCGTCACCGGCGCGGGCAAGTCACCCCCCCACACCGGGCTGGCCAGACTGGCCAAAATCAAAGCCGAGACACCGGCCCTATTCCGCGTATTCAACATAGGCAAATGCCCCCCCATCGGGCGACCATGATGGCACATTGATCGTGCCCTGTCCGCCGGTCAACGTCACCAGCGTTTCACTTGGGTGCCCCGGTCGCCACAGCCGCAATTCCACATGCATCATCGGCGGATGGCCCACCGTGCCCTCGGGATAGGCCAAATAGACCACCGCATCGCCTTCGGGCGCGGGATGCGGGAACCAATTGACCATCGCGTCCTGAGTCATCCGCTCCAACCCCGAGCCATCGGGGCGCACCCGCCAAAGTTCGGACGCACCGGTGCGGTCCGAGTTGAACCAAATCCACGCCCCATCGGCGGAGAAATCCGGGCCATCGTAATGATGACCACCCTCGATCACGCAATGCTCGCCGGAGCCATCGTTTGCCGCGACGTAAATACCAAACAACCCCTCGCGCACCGCCGTGTAGCAAATCCATTGGCCATCGGGTGACATGCCATGAAACCACGACGGGCGTTTCTCCGTGACCTGTTCCGGGTCGGCCTCACCGTCCAGAGATTGCCGCCAGATCAGCGCGCCGCGGCCATAGGTGTGATCCGAGAAATAAAGGGTCGCGCCATCGGGTGAGATGCCGTGATCATTGTTGAGATTGATGCACAGCCCGGTGTCGATCTCCAACAATTCCGGTGCCTCCAGATCGACCCAAAACAGGCTGCCCCCGCCATTCACGATCAACGCCGATCCGTCCGGCGTCCAGTTGGGCGCGGCAATCTCGAAATCGGTTTCAAGCACGGGTGTGCTGATCCGATCCTCAAGGTCAAAGATCATCAAACGCGATGTCCATTGCCCGCCAAATTGAGCTGTCTCATTCGTCATCGCGGCCCCTCCCGAGCGTATTTTCACCTAGAATACAGCCTCCGAGAGAAGCCGCCAATGACTTAAATCACAACCACTTAGACTAATCTTGATCGCTTTCCGACGACAGCGCCCAGAGGTTGATTTTCTCCTCGTCGGCGGCTTCGTCAATTGCCGCCAATTCTTCCGCCGTAAACGTCAAGTTGCTCACCGCCCCCACACAATCGACAACCTGCGACGGCTTTGACGCGCCGATGAGCGCCGTGGTGATGCCCTCATCGCGCAACACCCAAGCGATCGCCATTTGCGCCAATGTTTGACCGCGCGCCTGCGCGATGTCGTTGAGTGCGTTGAGGTTTTTGATCGCCCGATCCGACACCATCGACGGGGCCAGGGATTTGCCTTGGGTGGCGCGCGAGCCTTCGGGGATGCCTTTGAGGTATTTCGCCGTCAACATGCCCTGCGCCAAGGGCGTAAAGGCGATGGAACCGACGCCCAGCTCTTTGAGCGTGTCTTTCAACCCGTCGCGTTCGACCCAGCGGTTGAGCATGTTATAGCTCGGCTGATGGATCAGGCAGGGCGTGCCCAAGTCTTTGAGAATGGCCACCGCTTCGCGGGTGCGGGCGGAATTATAGGACGAAATCCCCACATAAAGCGCCTTGCCCTGACGCACGATGCTATCCAATGCGCCCATGGTTTCCTCCAACGGCGTGTCGGGATCAAAGCGGTGCGAATAGAAAATATCGACGTAATCCACACCCATGCGTTTGAGCGAGGCATCACAAGAGGCCATCAGATATTTGCGTGATCCCCATTCGCCATAAGGCCCCGGATGCATGCGATAGCCCGCCTTGGAACTGATGATCATCTCGTCGCGGTATCCGGCAAAATCGGTCTTGAGGATCTCACCAAAGGCCGCTTCGGCACTGCCCGGAGGCGGGCCATAGTTGTTGGCCAGATCGAAATGGGTGATGCCGTGATCAAAGGCGGTGCGCAGGATGTCGCGCTTGGTTTGATGTGGCGTGTCATGGCCGAAATTGTGCCACAGGCCCAGCGACACGGCGGGCAGTTTCAGCCCGGAGTGGCCGCATGTGCGGTAGATCATCGTGTCATAGCGGCTTTCGGCAGGGGTGTAGGTCATCGGGGCCTCCTTTTGGCTCACAGCCAACTGTCATAATCGCTGACCAAAAGGTGCAGCGGTGCTTCGTCTTCTTCGATCTGGCTGAACCGCCCGATCGGTTGGTGAAAAATATTATCCGTGCGGTCATCGTTCACATTCGACACTTCGCCGATCAACACCTTACCGCCCTCGCCCCAAAATGCGTGCCAATGCCACGGTTCCAACGTCACGCTTTCCCCCGGCGCCAGTGCAAGATGTTCGCCCGCTTTCAAGGTCCGCATCTGACCGTCAGTCCTCACCTCGACCGGGGCCGTGTCATTGAGCACGCCATCTTCGGTCCGGGTATAAAGCTGCAACACCAAGGTCGCGCCGCCGCGGTTGATGATGTCTTCGGTCTTGTAGATATGGTGATGCATCGGGGAAAGTTGGTTTTCCTCCGAGATCAACAGTTTTTCGGCATAAAGCGGCCCCATGCCCCGCGCCACATTGGCGGCATTGCCATTGCGCAGGGTAAACAGAAACAGGCCCAAACTGTCGAAATCGCCCTGACCATAATCGGTGATGTCCCAGCCCATCATATGATCGCGGATCATCGCACCATCGCTGGCCACGCGGGCTTTGAGCGCCTCGGGCGTCAGATAGGCAAAGGGCGGCATGACAAAGCCGAAAGAGCGCATAAAGGCATCCGACTCTCGGATGATCTCGTTGACAATGGATCGTTTCATCTGGCCCCTCCCAAGGTCGCCTCATAGAGATTTTGAACTGTAAAATTCGTTTTCATATCTGAACCTTGCGGCACAAAGGTGATCTTTTGCGGCACATCTGGCAATAGCGTCACAGCATTGGCCGAAAACCGCCCCGGCTGATCTGCCTCAAGCGTGACAAAAAGCGCGAGCGCTCTGGCCTCAAGTGTGATTTCAATTTTTCCGCGCAACTCTTTGGTTCCAATCACAATCTGAGGATCAATCAGATCATAAGTCTTGAACGGTTGTGGCGCATGGATGTCGCCGCCTTCGCCGCCCTCATTTTGCCCCTTATACTGCCATGTAAAGACGTAGAGTTCATCCTGTTTTAACAGGCTACGCTCCAACTCCAAAACATCAAAGGCTTTGTGGGTCATCGCCGTGACGCAGACCTCCGCCAAAGGCCGCACATCGCCTTTTGGCGTGACGGCAGCGACCTGAATGGACACATCCACCTCATCTGGCAAATCGTTGATAAGTTTAAACACATCTTTATCGCCCTGCGGCACGACTGTGACCAAAACCGGGGCATAAAACCGCGCGGCCATATGGTGTAAAATCTTCCAGCCGCCGCCATACTCCAAGCTCGACCAAGAGGCGCAAGGCCATGTGTCGTTGAGTTGCCAATAGAGCGTGCCCATGCACTGCGGCTTGAGCGCCCGCCATGCGGTGACGGCGGTTTTGATCGCGAGTCCCTGTTGCACCTGCGACAGGTACACGAGGTCTTCGAACCGCTCCGGTAGGCGAAAATCGCGCATCATCGTGCTGACGATCCGGGCGTTTCCGCCCGCGTTTTTCTGATGCGCATCCATCACCGCAGACGCCATATTGCGGTCCTCGGGCGCGATGAACCGGCGGATCACCGCCATCGAGGGAAAGGACTGAAATCCAAATTCGGAAACAAACCGCGGCCTCATCTCGCGGTAGGCCTCAAACGGCATATTCTCGTGCCAGACGGTCCACACATGCATGTCGCCCGACCTGTCCTCATGCCAGGCATCGCCATAATTCAGAGGCCCCAGCGAGGGCGAAGACGGCCACCAATTGGCCTCTGGGTCTACGCCAAAAAGCGCACGTTCCAAGGTCTGATTGAGCCGATCATACATCACCAGATAGCGGTCGCGATGGGCCCGCGCCTCGGGAAATTCATGCAACATGCCCAAAAGCTCGTTGTCGCCACACCACAGCGCCAGACAGGCGTGATGCTGCAATCGCTGCACCTGCTCACGCACCTCAGCCGCCACATTGTCCAAAAACGCCCGATCTGCCGGGTAGAGATTGCAGGCGAACATAAAGTCCTGCCAGACCATCAGCCCCATCTCATCGCAGAGATCGTAAAACCAACCCGGCTCATAACGCCCGCCGCCCCAGACCCGGATCATGTTCATATGGGCATCGACGGCGGAGCGTAAAAGATCGCGCACCTTGTCGCGCTCAATGCGCCCATGCAGCGCATCCGCCGGAATCCAATTCGCGCCTTTGGCAAAAACATCCCGGCCATTGACCCGGAATTTAAACCCGGTGCCCCCCGTGCCTTTCGCGTCGTTGACCGCCACATGTTCAATCCGCCTAAGCCCAATCCGGCGCGTCACCACCGCCTCACCGCACCTGAGCTCAAGCGGATAAAGCGGCTGATCGCCCTGCCCGTTTGGCCACCAAAGCCTTGGCACCTCCACAAAAAACACCGCCTGCGCCACGCCATCCGTGACCACGACCTCACGCGTTCGATCCGCAAAGCGCATCGCAACCACCGCGCCGTCCCCATGTTCAACATGCGCCGTCACCGTGACCGACACGCTCTCGGCCTCAATATCATGATGCGCCTGCGCCACATGGAGATGCGCAATCCGCGTCTTCATTGCAGGACAAATACTCACACCCCCGCTGACCCCAAACGGCGCCAAAGCGATGTTCCAATCCCAACCAAAATCGCATTGCTGTTTGCGCAGCATGTTGATGTTGGGGATCGGGCAATTGGCCTTGTGATAGGGGATGTAAAACGGCTGCGCCTTTTGCCGCGCCTCTGCCGCGTGGATCACCGAGTGGAACCGCAATTCGATCTGATTTTCGCCGGTCTGAGCATACTCCGACAGGTCCACCCGCCAGGTTCGAAACGCATTGTCGGCGGTCAACACATCGACGCCGTTCACCCAGACATCGACGACGCCATCAAGGCCTGAGAGCACCATCTCAACATCCGTCTGCGTCAGTGTGACCGAGCGGCGCAACACCCAATCGCGCTCGGCAATCCAGCGCAGCGCGGTTTCCGCGTCACCCGCATAAGGCTCCGGCCCATGCCCCGCCGCAACAACAGTCGAGACGCTGTCAAACGGCAGTGAGACCGGCAGATCATAGGCGCCCTGCGCATCAACAAACCGCCACCCCTGTGTCAATTCAATCTCCGCCACGACCCCTCCCAGACACGATTCCGGCCTCCACACTCCATCTAAAACGTTTTAGCGCCTCATCAAAAGCGATTCTTTCACGGTGATTGGCCAAGATGCCCGACGATGCATTTTTTCAGGTTGGAAAATTTTCCCGAAAAGTCTTACCGTGCTGTCGCGACCCCAGCGACCGCACAAGCGACACTGCTGCGATCCATGATGGGCGAAGCTGACATCCTCGTAAGGAGCGGATATGACAGGTGAGGATGAGCATGAGAAAACGGCCCCTGTGATCACACACCCCTTGTCTCCGGGCGAGCGCCCGACCCTTAAAACCATCTCCCGCATCACCGGGCTGGCCATCGCCACGGTCAGCCGCGCGCTCTCAGATGCACCGGATATTTCGGTCGAGACCAAAAGGCGTGTGCGTGAGTGCGCCGATCACATCGGCTATCAACCGAACCGTGCCGGTCAGCGCCTGCGCACGGGCAAAACCCATGTCGTGTCGTTGTTGATGCCCACCGAACCCGACATCATGTCCCACACCGCGCAACTGATTTCCTCCATCGCCGAAGGCCTTCAAGGCACGGCCTATCATCTGGTCGTCACCCCCTATGCCCCGAATGAGGATCTGATGCGGCCGCTGCGCCATATGATCGGCACCCGTTCCGCCGACGCCGTAATCCTCAACCAGACCATGCCCAAAGACCCGCGCGTCGCCTATTTGATGGAGCGGGGATTTCCCTTTGCCACCCATGGCCGCACGATCTGGGCGGATCAACACGCGTGGTTTGATTTTGACAACCGCCGCTTTGCCGAACTGGGCATTGCCGCCTTGGCCCGGCGCGGGCGGCGTCATGTGCTGATTGTCGCCCCGCCTCTGGATCAGCTTTATGGTCAGGACATTCTTGAGGGTATCACAAAGGCCTGCCAGATTCATGGCATGACGCCGATCTGGCTCAAAGGCGCCACCTCGGACAGCGCCTCCAAAGTGATTGAAACCGCAGTGAGCGCCGCCCTCAAAGAGAGCCCCGAGATTGACGCCATCCTTTGTTCCTCGCCGATGAGCGCCATCACCGCCATTGACACAGCCGAGCAATTGGGACGGGTGATCGGCAGAGATTTTGATGCCTTCGCCAAAGAGGCAACCCCGCTTTTGACCCGGTTTCGGCGTGAGGCGCTGACGCTTCATGAAGACGTCGCCAAGGCTGGGAAGGCATTGGCCCGCGCCGTCATTCAGGCGATTGAACAGCCGCAGGCTGCACCTCTTCAGGGCATGGATGTGCCATACTATGAGGACCCATTGGATCTTTCGCGCAGCCAGAGCTGATTTTCACGTTGACCTGTCCCTGTGTCACGTTAAACCCCTGCTGCAGTCCAGCCACAGCTTGAGGGGGCCCCAGATGCATCACCGCCTGTCCCGCAGCCTGACCCACAGCCTGCCCCAGTGGGTCGCTGGTTTGGCGCGGCTGACCGCCTATGCCGGCGGGCTGAGCCTTTTGGCCGTGATCGCATTGACCTGCGTGTCCATTCTGGGCCGGGCTTTGGATGGCGTCGGCTTTGGCCCGATCCCCGGCGATATTGAGCTGGTTGAATTTGGCATCGGATTTGCCGTGTTTTCCGCCATGCCTTATGCCCAATTCGCCCGCGCCCATGCTCGGGTCGATCTGTTCAAACCACTGATGGGGTATAGGCTCAATCGCCTGTTGGACTTGATCGGCGATCTGTTTTTGTTGGGTTTTTCCGCCCTCGTGGCGTGGCGACTTTGGCTCGGGATGATTGACAAAGGGACCTATAACGAGACCTCGTTCATTCTGCAGATCCCGGTGGTCTGGGGCTATCGCGCCGCCATGGCCACCTGTGGAGTGGCGGTGATCGTCGCGCTCTACTCTGTGCTGCGCTCAACTCGCGCCCTGCTGTCCCCCTCCAACGGAGGCCACACATGAGCCGCTTTGAAATCGGCCTTTGGTCTTTCCCCATCCTCTTGGCATTGATCTTTTTGCGTATTCCCATCGGGGTGGCGATGTTTGCCGTGGGTTTTGGCGGAGCCTATCTCCTGAGCGGCAATTCCGTGATGATGTTGAGCCAATTCAAACACCTGATCTATGGCGAATTCTCGTCCTATTCGTTTTCCATCATCCCGCTGTTTTTGTTGATGGGCCATTTCGCAACCATGGGCGGCATGTCGGCGGGGTTGTTTAAGGCGGCGGAAACATGGCTCGGCCACCGCAAAGGCGGGGTCGCCATGGCTGCGGTCGGCGCCTGTGCCGGTTTTGGCGCGATCTGTGGGTCGTCCTTGGCCACCGCCGCCACCATGGGCAAAGTTGCGCTGCCGGAGTTGAAAAAATATGGCTACACGGGACGTTTGGCGACGGGCGCGCTGGCCGCCGGCGGCACATTGGGCATTCTCATTCCGCCCTCGGTGATCCTCGTGGTTTACGCCATGTTGGCAGAACAAAACATCGCCAAGCTCTTTGTCGCCGCCTTTATTCCCGGGATTTTGGCCGCCCTTGGCTATATGATTTGCATCTCGATCTACGTGCGTATCCGGCCACAATCCTGCGGGCAACGCGACAAGGCACCGATGACCGAACGCCTCAGCGCACTTGTGGCCGTCTGGCCGGTTTTGACGATTTTTGTCGCGGTCGTGGGCGGTATCTATTTGGGCATTTTCACCCCGACCGAAGCCGCCGCCGTGGGCGCGGCAGGCACTGGAATCGTGGCGCTGGCCGGTGGCGGATTGACATGGCGCGGCACGGGCGAGGCGATTTTGGAAACCGCCGCCTCGACCGGCATGATTTTCCTGATCCTGATCGGGGCGAAAGTGTTCAACAACTTTTTGGCACTGTCCGGCGTGCCGATGCAGGCCGCCGCCTGGGTCGGTGCTTTGGGCCTCACCCCTTGGGTGATTTTGGCGGCGGTTCTGCTGCTTTACCTCGCCTTTGGTTGCGTCATGGACAGCCTGTCGATGATCATTCTCACCATCCCGATCCTGTTCCCGATCTTGGAGGGTTTGGACTTTGGCTTGCCCCATGGCGAGTTCGGCCTGTGGTTCGGCATCGTCGTCCTGATCGTGGTCGAAGTTGGTTTGATCACCCCGCCCGTGGGGATGAACCTGTTTATCATCAATGCTTTGGACAGGGAAACGCCAATTTCCGAGACCTTCAAAGGCACCCTGCCTTTCGTCATCACCGACCTGATCCGCGTCGGGCTTTTGATCGCCTTCCCGGTACTCACCCTTGGCCTCGTGCGGTGGGTGTATTGATGCCTGCTGCACTGCCACCCAGTCCCCTTTGGGGTGTTCAAGCCGCCTTGGAGCCGATCGGTGGCGGTCATCGCAATGCGGTGTTTCGCACCTCGGGCCTCAAACGCGATTTGGTGTTCAAATCGACCCGGCGCACGGAGGCGGCGCTATTCTGGCTCACGCCCGT
>CENL01039534.1_pt1 | contig 12285 bp, 4 predicted proteins | sample 530221 | NCBI WGS metagenome assembly CENL01 (sample SAMEA2619791, study PRJEB7988) | marine metagenome | isolation source: saline water (ENVO:00002010), including
TGAAGTATCATTAACTGGTGGTGCTGGCATACCTTGAGGATCCCAATTTGGTTCATGACCTAATTTGTATGACCATTGAGGCGCTCCATCAATATCAACACTTATTAAAACATTAGGATCAAAATTAAGAGGACCACCATCGTAAGGCGTATTACTCCAATCTTGATCAGCCCCACTAGCTATAATTTTATTAAAAATAATACCAGTAACAGTGGGATCAGAAAATGGTGGGTTGTAGTCAGAAAGAGATGGATTAAAATCCCAATCACCAGTAATTAGTGGGTTTTTAAAAACAACAAATACATCAACAGCATTGCCTGGTAGACCTTTACCAAAATCATCCGTACCCAATGTATCAAACATAACAACATGCGAAACATGTTTGTTCCACATCTTTTCTGCCGTTAATAACGGATCTACATATGACAACTGTGGGTCAGATAAAGCATCTGTCCATATACCCTGTGGACCACCATCAACATCCATGTAATTCGAATTTGACAACTGTTCTATTGTTGCGTTTGAAGTTGTTAAATCATTTGGATAATTTCCTGTTACCGCGAGCCACGCCGCTACATCTTGATGACCATAATCCAAGGTATTACCTTGACTAAATATTCTATAATGTCTATTTGCGGCCCCAGCTGGCTGACCGTCCCACGCTTCAAACTCATCATCGTACCCAGCACTAGTCATCATCCAACCACCAGGTAAAGCGTAAGGCATAATTGGTAGATTATTTATTTCGTGACCGTATGCTTTAGCAATATCAAAATCTGTCTCATCTAACTGAGCTGGAGGGCTTACTGGGTGGTATTCTGTTTTGTACAGCGGGTTGTTATAGTGAGCACGGTCATGTGGACCACTACCAAAATCTGTATCCGCTGTTTGTGTTTCTGTCAACCACCATGTATACCCTAGTAAACCTTGATAACCACTTATTGTTAGGTCATTATGACAAATAGAGTAATAACCAACTCCAGTTTCATTCTCCGCTTCGTACACATCATAGCAGCCATAGTCACCTTCTTCGCAGTCTTCTGTGTTAAACCACACGTCGTCAATTGCTAGGTTTTCAGCGGGTTGAACTTCCACTCTCAATCTAACAGCTCTAAACACACTTAACGCTGTACCTCCACCAGGTACAAACTCACCTGTTTGAGAAAACTTATTGTAATCTAGCCTAGTAAAATTTGTTATTTTTAATCCTTTTAAATTTCCCATTTTTTATTTATATATTATCCACCGTATTCATCACCCTCACCAGTGTAATTTTGTGTGCTATCTATAGATTCCGACTCATGAGGGTAGTTTTGTACGACCATAGTTTGTGGAGCATAAGTGTCATATTCACAACCAGTAAAACCATCACATGGTAAGAACGTTGTAATATTAGGTGCAAATTCCATACCACTTGGGAACCAACCCGCTGTCATATTACCTGTGATATATTCCCCTTCTATAGCAGCTCCAGGCGCAGGTCTTCCAGCAGATTCTGTATTTGGCCAGTATAGGCTTAAATTTTCATTTGCAGCTGTACCATAAAACAAACTGTCTGGGTCATTGTCTGTAAAATCAGCTAATAGGTAATTCTGTGGATCTACTGTTTCTGGACTTTGCCACCAATATACACCTTGAATATGCTTAGACATTTGTATTTGCGTATTTGCATTAACGTCGTAATTAGAAGCATATTGATCTAAACAACCACAAACCCAATACATACACTCGCCTGAATACTCCCATGAATTCATCGCATAATTATTTCCATCATATATAGTTGGATCTAGTAATGTCCAGTTGTTAGAACCAGCCTCATCAATTGTGTGATAAACTGAGTAGTTTATAGCTGTTGGATCTGTACAACCACGTATTTCAGGTCTACATGACCCATCATTTTCTGTTGCTTCCGAATTGTAGTTTGCTGCGTCTGGATCCATACACCCAGAAACAATAGGATTAACACATAGATTAATATCATTTATAGCAGTAAACCAAGGCTCCCACCCAACCCAGTTTTCGCTAGGGTAGTTGTAGTCATTTTCATCCAAACAAGCATATATAGTATACGTGCAACTACCATCATCAGTTGTGGCAGCCATATTGTAATTATTAACTTCAACAGTGTAAGGGAACTCAATCCAACCACTACCATCATCCATGCAACCTGGTACACCAACTGTAATTAAGTTTTGACAATCACCTAGTTGAGCATACTCCCCTAGGTCGTTAGTGTATTCTCCACAAGGACCACCTGCCCAACAAGGAATTTCACAATAACTTTCCATCCCAAGGACCTGCCATTGAGGATTTGCATTACCAGGATCATCTCCACAAAACTCTTGATACGCAGGGTCTAAACAACCTGGTATTGAACAATCTTCCTGACCAGAGTAACAACAACAATTGTCACAAGCTATAGTTGAGTTTCCATTTGGTGGACCGTTATAATTGTATGCTAGTGGATCCAAGCAGCCAACACAGTTGTAATCACAAGAACTTAAATCTTGTTGTGTAGCGTTTTCATCATAATTGCACGCCGCAGTATCCATACAACCAACAACATAATTATCAGAATAACATGAGTCATCATCGCAAGTAGCAGCAGGATTGTAATTGTCATAAGCAGAATCTGTACAACCGTAAACACAATCAGTACAACACTCTTCTTCACTATCAGTACACCCAGGTGTCCATATTTGATCTGGATCTGGGCAGTTTTGTATAACGCACGAATAACCAGGTTCAACAACATATAAATCTATTTTACCCATATCGTCTTCATTATCCCAAATATCTCCATTGTAAGTAGGAGAAGAACTATCTAAGTCTTGAGACGGTGGACAAGGAACAACAACCCCTTCCCATTGACAATAACCATCAGTTGTATTACCAGCACTATAGTTTAATGTTGTTAAACCGTTCATTACTGTTAGGTTGCAACCATATTGATATGTTGAGCAATCTGTACAGAATGGCCAACAAGTTGGATAACCATTAGTGTAGTACGTCCAGTCAAAATCACCAACTGCTCCAGTAGAGTTGTCAACCGTTGATTCAGCAAATGAATTATAATTAGGTGCCATAGGATCCATGCAACCTACCACGTTGTATACACAAGTTGAATTATTTGGCGAGTTACACTCAGGTTCTATACCATTATTGTTACCTGGCCCACAGTAGTTAGATGCTAAAGGATCCATACATCCTAATATCTCTTGATATGTTTCTACACACTCACCTTGTATGCACGTGTACCCAATTGGACATGGTGGCACGCAGTCGTCTTCATTGCCGTCAATATCATCATCAGGTATATAGGTTACATTTCCAACTACTCCTATACCCTGTACGCTAAATTGATCTGTTTGTATATCTAAATGCGTTCCGTGATCCCAGCTTATTTGTTTACCTGAAATACCCTGAAACCATTTGCCTTCTTTATTTTTAAAATCAACAACATTACCTTTCTCTAAATCAGTTTCAATATGACTAACATACCAACCTCGTCTACTAACTAGATTATCATGTTGACCATCGGTTACACTAACCATAGTCGTTAAGCTGTTAATTATAGTAGTGAAATCAACTGGCCCATCGCCTGTTGTTCCAACCTCTCCCGTGTAAGATATTACATTTGCTCCAATAAATTGATTTATTCTAGCTTGGGATCCCGTGTAGTTTATAGCTTTAAACGACTTCACTACATCATTTTGTTCGTTGAATATAAATTTTAGAATAGAATTACTTGAACCCATTCCATAAAAATTATTTCTAGTTACATTATCTGAGTAATGCAGCCAGGTACTATTATTTTTAGCTGTTATATATTTACCTGATATTGATAAGCCTTGATCTGGTTTAAACGATTTAAAACTAACCCAACCTTTTGAAGCCTCGTTAAATGATATTGTACTACTACTATTATTAGGATTGTTTGTTTCTAAATGTAAATTATATTCTCCTTGAACTACATCAAATGATCCTATTAAATAATCTGATCCATGTATATTATTTCTAAACCAAGATCTCATACCAACGTCAGATATTGGTGTTAAACCATCTCTAGATAATCTTAAAGCAGCTCCTCTTTGCTTATCTGTAAAATACATTCTGTATTGATCCCAAGCTAAAGATTCTGGATTTTTTGATATACCGTAGTCACCAGCATAGGGTATAGGTGTTCCTAACACTCTATCGGTTGCTGTTAACTGTGGATTTCCGTCAGCATTGAATACAGCATCTTTATTTGCTAGTAACCTTAAAACTTTATCCTCAGTAAATACAACCATATCCGTGTCCCTAGCTTTTAAACGCTGTATACTACCATAAGAAGGATTTAATTCCTTTGTTATTTTCTGAGACATGTTAAATTCATTCAGATCATTAACTTGTGAAGTTGAATTATATATACCAGAATATATCATTCCACTACCTATCTTTTCTTCACCATACCCGGAGAACGTAGTAGAAACTCTAACACCATTATCAATTTGTGGAGCATTGTAGTCATCTCTTATTCTATCTGACTCCACGCCGTTACCGAAAGAATAGCAATTGAACCAAGGCAATTGAACTTCATTTTCGGCAACATTAATACTTATACCATAGTACCCGGTTGGAGTAGTTGTTGTTCTGAATGCTTTTGGTCCAGATAATAACTGTATACCGTTTAAAGGGTCAATTTCACCTGGGTTTTCTATATTTTCAAATATAGTTGAATTAGGGGAATCATCTATCAACTCCCAAAAGTTAGTTACTTTAGCCCTAGTTACCGTACCGTTGGGATGTGTTATAACCATCCAATCACCAATATTTAGATGTGGTGTAACTAGATTATTTATGTCATAAGTGTGTAATACACCGATACCAGGGTTTCCATACATTGCGTCTCTAATAACACAAACTATAGCCTCTTCAGATTCTGTTGACATGTGGATATTAGCAACTCTTATATTATCGTAAGCTCCTCCGCCACCTCCTTGATATACCTCCACCTCTACTATACCTTCGTCTGTTTCTCTAAAAGATTGAATCTTTGAATTTATTGGGGCAAAATCAAAAACATTATTTTCATTTAATACAAGAGGTATGGCGTTAGAAGCTTCATAATATATATCTAAATCAGCATCTTCTTTTGGTTCAGTCTCCCAGCATGCTCCTAATTCATTTCTATTACTATCATCATTGTATATTATAGCCATACCCTTAACCTCAGTTATCGCTACAGAGTCTCTACCGTCATGGTGCATTTGTCCACGAGGATCCCATGTTGATAAATCTAGACCAACATCACTAGTTCCATCATCAGCTATCACAGGTAATCCAGATACTGAATTTAATTTTCTGAATTTTACTCTAGCTGTTTTTCTAAAACACTCACCAACGTTAAATAGATTGCTATTCTCATAAGTATCACTACCAGAGGTATACTGTGAAATCTCAGGGTAATCAGGGTATATTTCCTGAAGAACCGAATGGGGGTGTGGATTTGGGTTATTTCCAGTGTATCCACCTTCGTCACAAGGCTTACATTGTTCTAAAAGTATATCTTCGCCTTCCATATCAACCTCCCCAATCCAACTAGCAAAATCAACATCAGCTGTCACGTTCCCAGTTAAAGATGTTGAGTAGTTTGTTGCTTCTCCCCCATTAATTCCGAAAGCAAACTCGACATCAGTAATTTGGTATATAGTGTCTTGAGCACCCCATCTAAAAGTTTTATCAACCGTTGTTAGTAAGCTATATAATTGTATAGCGTCGTCACTACCTTCAGATAGTCTAGATATAGTCATTTCACCATACGTCTGCACACCATCAACCACACCAGCGTTTCCAACGCTCATTGATGTGGGTTTATGAAAATGAGGATAATCTGAATCGGTGAAAGAAGGGAATTTCATATACCTAGCTCTAGAGCCATCAATAAAAGCTAAACCACCACCACCTTCTTGCTCACCTGATAAACCAAATCCCGTTGGCATTATTGGTGCATTGTCTCCATTCCAGAGCTTTATTCTAGTAGGACCGTTATTAAATTTATACGTTCCCCAAAAATTCTTAGTCATGTTATTAGCGTGATGTGTGCAAGACGCAAAAGCGCCATAGTTAGCAGCTGTGTTAAACTCTTCACTAGAATCATCTTGCCTTAACTTTGATATTTCTTCCATAAAACCACCACAACCATATGTATATCCATCACCACTAACAGTATAACCTTCACCACAAGGAAAGTGACTAGGGTGATACCATGTTTCCTCTGGTGTACCACCGTTAGCAGAGGAGCCAATACAAGTACATGCTTCAAATCCTCTATAGTCAGCAGAGAAAGTTTGATCTCCTGCTCCCCAACCTTTAAAATGCTTACCATTACGCGCGTAATCCCATAGCCATGCTCCTAAAACACTTACATCTGGAGAAACAATATCATCAGCTGTAAAAACAGATCCACTCCATGGGCCCCAACTTCTACCTCCAGATTGAACACCGCACCAACTTAAGACTCTATTTTCAAATAGTGAAGCATCACCATCACTTTCCCAATCTCCGGAACTAAGGTTCCTAGACATTGTTACGTTTGGAAATTTATATTGAAACCAGCTATAAGAATCACCGTCATCATAAGCATTTGTTGTATCATTAGCGGATTCGCCAAATAAAGCTGGTACGCCAGAGTATGGGCCAACAGTAGCCTCATTATTTACAGTACTAGATATATAAGCTAAACTATAAGTTCCTTGTGGTAACCATTGGTTATTTAAACCAAAAGACATAACACCCGTTCTCAAAACTTCGTCTTGATCTATTTTTACAAAAAACTTACCATCGAACTCAGGTTTGTTCTCTATTTCAACTTCCATGAATTCTATAGAATAAACAAGATCCGCTGCGTTTAGTGGATAACCATTTATATCTGTAGCCTCACCATCTCCTGATGTTCCCCAGTAACTATACATATCAGCATCCATGAACCATTTTTCAGCCCAAGTTATTCTAACGGATTGGCCATTATTGATAGCTCTGTGATTTGTTAGTAATCTCCACTGTGAATTTCTTTGAAAAGCATTATACATAACACCATCTTCATCTTGCTTCCAAGACTTACCAACAATCCTAATATAAACCTTTTTAACACCTCCAACTTGGTCAAAACCTGACGAATAGGTAGTGCCACTACTTGTAATTGATTCAGTACCAAAAGCATCCATCCAGTGACCAGCTGATATGATACATGTTGTAGAATTAATCCACCCATCTGGTGGAGCGGTATTAGCGCCTTGTCCAGTTAACCACACTCCAACAGTAGAAGTAATTGATTCATCCAAGCCACCGACACCAGGTCCAGCATCAGCTTGTGTAACCGCACCAACTTCCCCAAGTATATGCCTTGTTTCTTTTATGTAATCTGGTGCTTCATTTTCTATAGCTATAATTTTATATCTAGCTTTCTCTAAGACAGGTTCTTGACTTCCGTGTTTATTTTTTAATAGCAAGTAAGTTTCTAAATCCACTTTGTTTCTGTCAGCAGAGTTGAATGATAACCAAACCGTCCCATCTCCAGAATCATACCATCTATCCATTATTAGATTATAATACTCATTAGACGTTTCCTTCACATAATACTTAACATAGTCTATCCAAGAGTCTGGATTATTACTCCAGTCTTGTTTTACAACTATGCTATTTTGATTAGCGCATAACGTTTTCTCAACTGTTATATCACCAGTTGTTGATACTTCAACGTCATCATCAATTCCATCTCCATCAAAATCCGCTGCTGTAGTAGTAAAAGCATATGTACCAGTAATAACAGGCGTTTCTCTACCGTATTTATCACCAAACACCATACCAACTTTATAATCTCGAATAGATTTAATAGACTTGTGAGGCGGTTGATTTATTTCTGTTACCTCTATGTCAGAGCTTATAATGTTTTGTGTTAAATTTACGGTGTTATTAATATCGAACCCCTGTATGTAATTACCGAAAAGTAATCTATTACCTATTATTTCTTGAGATTTTGCAAATCGTGGTACATTATCCCAACTTCTGAGAGTTTGTGTAGAAGGTAAAACCCTGTGAATCATCTCTGATGTCACAACTAGTTCTCCAGTTTTTATCTCATAATCATCAGTGCCAGTTGGCGTGTATAACTCCCACTCTGGACTTTTAACTTTATCAATTGTTTCTAATATATAAACATTAGCAGAGCTAGTTGTTTTATAAAGTATATCTACGCTAGCTACATCCAAAGGAATGTTATATGGTATGAAATCTTTTATTACCAACTCTCTAACGGTGTTTGTCATACCTAAATTATAAGCTTTGCTTATAACGTAATCGAAATCACTAGGAAGAAAAGCTAATTCAGACCAGGGTGAGAAAGAGGAATATTCTCCGTCTTCATATTTATATCTATAACCAAATCTACCTAGTTTTAATTCAAATAATGGTTTCTTTTTATCTAGAGTTATCTCCCACGATTGATAAGTTGCTGTTACTTCGGGGAATATTCTAACTAAACTAACTCTTATGTTTTCAGTTGTTTCTGAAACCTCATTACCACCACCATCTTCGTAGCATATAAATTTAACTTTTATAACACCACCTGACGCACCCATACCTGTAAATGTGAAGGCTAATATATCATTAGGTCTATAGGCTGTGTCTAAGAAGTTGTTACTACTAAATCTTTTAATTTCACCAATCTTAACGCCAGCCTCATCTCCACTAACAAAAGTACCTGAAAATTGCACCGGTGAAGATGCTCTCTCAACGTCTTTCATTATTAATGTTGGAGCTGATCTAGGTGATTTACGTATAACGGTTATATGTTCTTCTTTTATATTAGTATCCCATCCACCACCATTATCATTGCCATTTACTCCAACGGGACTACTTAGTGTATTTGCGTCTACATATATACCCTCGTTATCTGGATCATTTAAATATAATTTAGTTTGTGTTTTTCCGTCGTTTAAAGTGTTATTTAAGTTGGTCCCAGCTTTACATCTAGGTATGTGTATTTTTTTTGGCTCAGATGAGTTATCTGTCCACATTAAAAAATCATCAATAACGTTTACACCTGTAATTATATTTCTTTCACCAGCTTTACTACCAGGTGTAAAGTTTAAAACTCTAGGTGATTCAAATACTATAAATTGAGATATAGATGGATCTAGAGTTACATACACAGCTTCATGAAATAAGATAGTATTACTATTGTGATCCACCGCTTTTATAACTAAATCATTATTAACAACATCATCGCCATTACCAGCTAGAATTGTAACTTTCATTCCAGCTCTCAAGTTGTCAGTGTTTGTCATGTACAACTCGGACCAACCATCAGCTAAATAAGGATTAGTAGATTCACTGTATGATTGAACTATACTAAAGAACGTGCAGACGGTTGTGTAGTTGTCTATTAAAACGGGTGTTTTTGTGCCATCAACACTTTGTTCCCATATACTATCAACATAATGTCTAGTAGTTTCGTCTCCAAACGGGAAATCGCCATCAGTAACAATCGATGGTCCTAAGTATGGGAATGAAGCATAAAAAAAATACCCTCTATCTTTTTTCTCATCACTAATTGAAGCAATACATTTTGGCAACTTGTTTGGACCCCAACCATTAACTACAACCTGTCCACTTAAATCTGAGGTCATAGTAAAATTTGCTGACATCCAGTTTTCTTCATAAGAAGAGCCCATTATCTCATTACCCTGTAGGTTTTGAATAGTACCAGCGTTACCCACGCCAGCAGCATCTTGTGAATCTGTAGTTCTTACCTGTATATTTGTAGCATGTCTATACTCACCGTTTTTAAGTAGTCTCTCGTCGAGATCTTTATTCATTTTACCGCCGGTGAATGAGTGTTTAATTTCTGGCATAATATTATTTTATTGGCTTACTTAAACCTTTAAGTATTTGAGTAAATTCTTCTATCTTAATATTTGATAATCTTATCTTCGCTTTTCTACCTTCTGCAAATTTTTCTTTTTTAAATCTTTGTATTATGAATGGTGGTATGTTTGACCTTGTAGATAATATACAGTAAGCCATCCATTTGTAAACAGCTTCCTCACAGAACTTATGTACTACCATTTCCCCATCAGTACCTAAACCGTCACTAACATATTTTAGTATTATTGTTTCTCCAGCTAGAGATGAACCAAAGTTTATAAAACCCGTTCTATTATCTATAAAAAATGTACCATTTGATTGAGCGTACTGCGGATCTAATCCGTATCTTCTACCGTAGTTATCAATTTCTATATCAGTAGTATCATCTGAGTTTGAATTATTTACCGCTTGAGAATTGTAATTTTGAACTGTATTACTAGCAAAAGGAGAAAAAACGTTAGCATCTTCCATTTGTAACCAATTCTGACTAGTCCCCTGTTCATCTAGTTGTAAGTTGTCACCACTTATATCACCACCCATTTCAGCGTATGAGAATTGTCCCGAAGAAGCACTCATAACATAACTCCCGTTTTCATGTTGCTCTATAGCAAAAGGATTTGATGTTTTATCTGTTGGATATAATACTCTTTCTATACCATTAGAATCAACTCTAACGACCTTGATATAATTAACATAATCATGAGGTAGTGTCATTCTTAGCGTATTTGGAACTTCTATTTCTTGAGATTTTACGGATCGGAATATGTCGTATGAGAATTCTTGAATAGCTCTCATACCACAAAACTGTGCGTCTGTTCTACTGAGTTTTGTTATTATCTTGTCCTCACCAACATACATATACATGAAGGCATTTATAATATTATCTAAAGTTACAAACTGATAATCACCAGGTTGTAAAGATGAGTTACCAGATTGGTGATAATATTGTCCAAGATTTACGTTATCTAATAATCCCATAATTAACTATTTTGATTTTGTTTAGTAGATTGTTGATCTACCATAACTGATTGTTGTAACTGTGGTTTCTCGATTGTTATACCAGCTAGTTGTAATATTCTCATTACTAAAGGTTCTTCTTCAGTTGGGTGCAGCATAAAATTTTTACTAGTAGCAAAATTATATAATGTTTTTTCGTTAACCACAACGTAGCCCCAATTTGGAGCGTCTGGTCTTTTCCAATACTCTATAGTTATATTACACGTGGTTGTTAGATCATCACCGTCCCCACTTAAAATGCAACCAAAATCAATGTTAGCAGGAAATATGTCTAAATCAACATGGTGACCAGTGTTAGTTAATTCTGTGTTAAACCAATTAGACTGTCTAACATAAACCGGTCTAGTTGGAGATGGATACAATAGTGGGTTATTTAGCATTAACATCATCTCATCATTATCTACTTCAGTTATTAATATACCTGGTGCACCATCTCTATGACCAGTTCTTATGTTAGCTATCATATATATATCCGCTTGGTCTAAGTTGCATCTCCACCTTAAATTATCACTTTGCAGAACCACCTGCCTAGTCTTATAATTTCTTAAAAAGTTCATCTTTTCTCTAACCATTTCTATTTCATCAGAACTTTCTGTTTGATTTTTGGGTTTAGCATGCCCCATTTTTATTTTATGAAAGTAATCATTGATTATTTCCAATTGTGCTTTATCTGCTAACAGGTTAAACTCTTGAGGTGTTATATAACCTCTCTGTTCTTTATTAGCTAAAGCTAAAACTTTTTGATATACATTATCTACATTTACCATGTTTAATATTTTTTATACGGAAACATTTGATTTAACCAAGCTTTACGCTTATTGCAACCACATCCATCTTTCTTGCCTGTTACCTTTTGAAAAGTGTATTCCGTTAATTGTTTTATGCCAGTGGCTGTAGTAATTTTCTCCACTGTATCCCCTAGTCCTTTTGATTTATTCATAATATAATATATTTTACTATTATATAGTTACATAATAAAGTGGAAGGTTAGCCCCTAAATAAAAATAGCCACCCTGTTGAGGTGGCTATTAATATTAGATAAAAGATATTAATTTAATCTTTTCTCTATACTTGTGTACACTTCCATACCTTCATCGGTTTTAAACCAATGAGCTAGTGCTGAATATGGGTGTTCATCAAATGGGATAGTCATTAGTTTTCTATCGTTAGAACCCCACATAAAATATCTTTGATCTTGAGATAACTTAAGTATCCCCATTTCAGTAGCTCTAATACCAAAGTTTCTAAGCATTACATTATCATCACTAACTAAATCTAAGAACAGTCTAGGATTTCTTTTAGCGAATAATAATAAATCTCTTTTAAGTTCCTTAGAACTCATCTCTGATACTTTAGAAC
>CENL01121982.1_pt1 | contig 12263 bp, 10 predicted proteins | sample 530221 | NCBI WGS metagenome assembly CENL01 (sample SAMEA2619791, study PRJEB7988) | marine metagenome | isolation source: saline water (ENVO:00002010), including
CACAACTGGAGCCCGGCCATCAAGGTGTGATGGCCGGACGCTTACCTATATTGGTCTTGCGATCGGCATACCCGCCATTTTGCCCGAACATCCCGCCTTCCTGGCAATGAAATCAGCGGGCCCCGCAATTGCACCCTGGGCAGCATTAATCTTGCTGATCCCCATGCCGTTTGCGTACCTGAAGGGTCGGCGTAAACGGGCACTTGTGGATCGTCACCAGAGTATCAGGGCCATCCGAGCATTGTCTTGGCGGGAATTCGAGGAGCTGGTGGCCGAGGCCTATAGGCGTCAAGACTACACCGTCAAAGAGAACCGTACCACCGGGCCTGACGGGGGCATTGACCTGCGACTCGAACGCGATGGCACATTGCACTTGGTCCAGTGCAAACACTGGCAAGCCCACAAAGTGGGTGTCGGTGTCGTGCGGGAACTTTATGGCGTTATGATCAGCGAAATGGCCCTCTCCGCCCGACTCGTGACTTGTGGCATCTTTACAGAAGACGCCGTCCAATTCGCTGCAGATAAGCCCATCGAGCTGATCGACGGCGCACAACTCGAACGATTGCTTGGCTGGCTGGCAACAGGCGAACAATCCTCAGCGGTGAAGGGTACCTCAACCCAACAGGACTGCCCACAATGTGGCAGCCCACTGGTAAAACGCACCGTCCGTCGGGGACAGCGTACTGGCCAGACTTTTTTTGGATGCTCATCCTTTCCCGGCTGTCGCTACACTCGCGATGTTTAAACCACTGACCAAGGTCTTAATAGCGTGATATCCAAATTGATCGTTATCGGTCGATGGCTCGAACAAACACTAGAAATATTCTTCGCAGCAAAGGGTTTTTTTTGCAAACTGAATCAGGCGGCCAGCGTCATTTGTGACCTGCGGAATCGCCGGGAGCTGGCAAATCCCAAAACCTTTATGCATCAGTATGTAGGTTTCAACCGAATCTTCTATACTTCGATCATGCTTGGAATAACAATCCTTACAAGGGCGTCGAACGGGTGGAACCAATCTAATAAGCATCTAACAAAACTTTCCGAATCAACGCTCGGTTAGAAATACAGCCCGGCAAAATCTGACCCAGTTCTTCAGCAAGATCTAGAGCAGCATCTAGATCTTTCTCACCTAATTCAGCCAAACTGCACATCACAGGTTGAGTACTAGGTTGACAATCTTTTTCACCGTCTCTCGCGACGTCACGATCACGAATAAAATCAACCATTTGCCGCGTCAACACGCCATTGGATTTTGATACCTCTTGTAGTTCTTTCAGACCAAATCCCGCTGCCTCGGCGATTTTTAAAGACTCATGTATAGCAACAAAAGAGGACCAAGTGATCATATTATTACATATTTTAAGAATCATCCCCGAGCCAAGGTCACCCGCATAAATAATACGGTTAGATGACAACTCTAGTATCGGGGTACAGATATTAAACGAGTCCGTGTCACCACCAAACATGTAGCAAAGAGACGATGATTCCGCGCCTCTAACCCCACCCGTTACTGCAACATCGACTACCTTGACTCCATATTCTGTGCACTGCCCTGCGACCTCTAACAAAGTTGCGATACTAATTGTGCTGTGGATTATTACAACCGCTCCTGTAGACGCCGTTTGAACAATGCCATTCTCGCCAAATAGAACGTCACGAACATCATCGTCGGACCGAACGCATACAAAGATTATGCTAGCGAACATCGCCACCTCTGCAGGTGAAGATGCCGCTATCGCACCGTGTTTTGTGATATTTGCTTGCGCTTCGGCGCAAATGTCGTGAACTATGAGTCTGTAGTATTCACCAGCCAGGATAGCGCGAGCCATTGGACGGCCCATTCTTCCGAGCCCAATAAAACCGACATTCTTCATGATAACCCCATTAAACGATATTTAGTGAATACTCCACCGGCTAAAGCCGGATCGATCGGCCATTCAGCCTATGGCTGTCGCTACACCACGTCAAAGTCATCGTCCGGCTCAGGCGGCTTCTGCTTTAGGATGTACTCCTTCCACACCTCGCCCGTCACATTCCCACTACTCGCAACCCAGTAGCCTCGCCCCCACAAATGCTGCCCCCAGTAGCGTTTCTGCAACTTCGCATACTCCGATAACAACTTGTGAGAACTCTTTCCCTTCAAGTACTGCACCGCCCGCGATACCGACAAGTTCGGCGGTATACCGATCAGCATGTGCACGTGGTCCCTGTTGATCGATCCGGCATAGATGTGCATTTCCTTGCTATGCACTATCTTCCGCAACAGCTCGCGGCACCTATGCCATACATCCCCACCCAGCACCTGGTAACGGTACTTCGTCATCCACACCAGGTGGTATTTGCCGTACCAGACTGTGTGGCTTCCGCTCTTGTAATGTTCAATCTCGACAGCTTATACCAACCACCCATCCGCCGCCTAAAGGCGGGGGGTTTACGGATCCCCTATCGGGGACTCTAAAAATCTATTTCTTAAGCCGGAAGCTGACAGCTGCCGAATAAAGGGAAACAAGCGTTACCGCTGTTTTCTATCTCTGAACACCACATACAATAATGAATATCTTATCAAGGGAAAAAGGACTTTTGGCCGGCAATTTTTTTGTCAGCAGGCCGTAACGGCGACACCAATCTCGTTGCCTAAACCTAAGCAAGCAAGGCTACGCTACGCAAAATCTTTCTTACCAAATCCACCTGTCTAGATATTCCAAGCTTCGAGTATATATTTTTGCTATAGCTTCTAGCAGTGCTGATCTTTATCCCAATAGCTTCTGCCGCTGTTTCCAAAGTGTAGCCTTGGGAAATGAGCAAAGCCAAGTGTGCTTCCACATAGCTCAGACCAAATATGTCTGAAATAAGCGTAATAGGAATCTTTTGACGGATCGATAGCGATTGCATATAAATCACTACGGCTGGTGACATATCGCTGATACCGTTGTGCTTATTTGCAATTGGTAAAATTAGGATATCCAGTTTTTCTCCATTGTCGTTATCAATAGAGACCAGACCGTGGTTGAAAAGAATCGGGCCGCCGGCAACAGCATTATTGAGTTGGCTATCGAACTCCGTCCGTCGATCAAGATCCTGAATATAAATGGCGCCATTCCGAATAGTAATCGATTCAACATTATTGATTACCATGAGAGCCTCATGATTAATGTCAACTATTCTAAACTGACGGTTGAGAAATATCGCGCCAATGCCAAGTTTGTCCATAGCACTCTGCAATACAACTCTTTGAGTGCGTGATCGCTCGAGTTCAAGATAAAGCTTTACGGCTGGCCCCAAGTCGCGGCCGATTGTCTGAATAGCACTCAGCACTATTGAACTTAGCCCACCGCGCTTTGTATTACGTGCTACGCAGAAAAAACAATTCCACAACTCATTTCCCCCAATTTTGATGGCGGCGTTTAGATTCTTGAATACTATTTTATTAGCCTTCTCGCCTCGATTTTTATCGATGTATTCGCCTTCAGTAATCGCGATATCACACTCAGCGTTAATCAAGTCATTATGGCTGCCTCGGCATCTCGCCAATGCATCAAGCCCGAAGCCTCCTCTTGGATCATCAACCACAACATATGGACGATCGTCCGCGCCGTCTTTCTGTAGCATTAGTCCACAAAAATCAGCTTCATGAATTTCACGGAATTCCTGTACGAAGTTTCTCCAAGGCGGCTCATCCATCACGCCACGAAAGAGTGCAGAAGTGGCTTTAATTGTATCTTCAACGTGATCAGACATACTCATGAGTGCCTATTAAAAGATAACGCAATACGATGTTCCCGCAGGCCGCTCGCAAGAAATAATGCTAGGAGAAGAGTAAAGAGAAAAACTAGAAAGGCTATATTATACTTCCCGGTAATATCGTATATCTTACTAGCAAAGGGCGGGAAGAAGATCATACAACCATTAATAATTGGCGCAGAAGTACCCATGACTTTTGCGAGGGATTCTTTTCCAAAATATACCGCTATATATCCTGGCCAAGAAACCAACAAACCACCAGATGACAAGCCCACACAGATAACGGCAAAAAACAACGTATAAAAATACGGTAACCAGAGCAACATGACCATCGCCAAGATATTCAGTAAGAGCGCGACTATGAACGTTCGTTTTACACCTAGACGATCGGTAATAACTGCAAATAAAATTTTTCCGACTAGGGCGCATGCAGTAATACCCGCGAGAAATAGAGCACCTTGACGTTCGCTAAATCCAAGTGTAGTTGAGTAGGGTACGATATTTGCGGTAACTGCCATGAACACCGCAAACCCGATTCCTAATGCAAATCCGAGTCTCCAAAAGACCGGTTGTCTCAGAATATGCGCGATAGTTGGGACAATATCGTGTTTTTCATCGATTAACTGCTCCGTTTTCGGCGAAATCTGTTTTCCATACGGTTCCAAGCCGCGATCGACAGGCCGGTCAATAACAAAAACATATACAAGCGGAACAGAGACGACCAGAAACAGCCCGGATAGCATCTGAAAAGCAGGGCGCCAACCGTAAACATCAACAATCATTGCAACAACCGGAGGTATAGCTAGTCCGCCAAAGGACGTCCCCATTGCCGCAATGCTTAATGCACGACCCCTTAGATTATCGAACCAGTTGGTGATCAATGCAGACGCTGCTATCGGCGCGACCAAAGCGTAACCTGCCCCTATAAAGGTCGCGTACGAAAACCAGATCAACCAAATGGACGCACTAAGACTGGCCAACATGAAACCGATGGCTAGAGATATTAAACCAACTACCATATAGCGCCGAGGCGAGCCGTTTGCTATCAAATGTCCCGCCAATGGTGATAGGACTGCTATTGCAATGTTTAGTGATGTCAGCCCTAACATCACTTCAAATGTTCCGGTTTCAAACGCACGAGATAGTGGAAGCACAAAAACGCTAAAGGCGTATAGTGCGGCGCCCATAACTATCATTTCGAGGAAAAAACCGTTGGCTACTATAACCCATCCATAGTGAAATGGTCCGTTAAGAAGCACTCGCTGCAACCGTTTCATTTCGAACCTCATTATTTTTTAATCGATTACTAATACGAGTTTTTAGATAAAACGTTTCTTTCACATCAATAAAGTGGGCCAAGCTAAGCGCCCGTCCCAATTCCAGAAAACAGTTGTTCACATAGTCGGGATTTGGATATCTTCCCACCCGACGCCATAGGCATTTCGGTTATGACATAAAGTTTTTCTGGGAAATACGATTTCGAGACTCCTTCGTCAAGCAGGAAGCTAACTAGATCGCCTAAATCAAGTTTCACACCAGACTCAAAGACAACCGCAAGACCAACACGCTCACCGTATACAACATCAGGCACTGGGAGGGCGGCTGCGAGTCGGATCTTTGGATGTCGGAGCGCATAGCTTTCTACCGCGGCAGCACTTATATTTTTGCCTCCTCGGATAATAAAGTCACCAAGGCGTCCAATAACCTTGACGTAGCCAATTTCATCAATTTCGACCTTATCCTCCATCGTCATATAACCGTCATGTGTAAAAAGCTTAGAGTTCCCCTCATCGTTGTTGTAATATCCATATGACATTAATGGGCCTCGACAGATTGGTTGTCCAACGCCGGTTCTTGAACGCTGATCGCTAGATGAATCTACTAACAAAGAAACATCCATTGATTGAATTACGTTACCAGCAGTCTTCAACCGCAATTCTTGGGTATCTCGATACCTCGTGTAGCTTATTGCTCCTGTCTCGTTAGATCCGTAAAACTGAAGGACCTTCGTTCCCACACGTTTTTCGAATTCGAGGGCTTTGGAATACGGAACGGATTCGCCTCCAGTAAAAAGCACGGCCAAAGATGCCAAGTTATGTCTCTCAATGGAGTCTGAATTTAAAGCCATAATAAACTGAGTACTGACGGCAGCTAACACAGTTACTTTGTACGCCTCAATGTCTTGCAACATCGTACTCACACTGAATTTAGGCAGTATAATGGTAGTGGCACCTAGCAAGGTCGGTATAAAATGACCGCTCCATAACCCAAAGCCCACGGAACTAGGCACAGCTCTCATGAAGACGTCATCTTTCGTCACGGGATAAGCATCTTGAACATACTCAGCATAAGCAAACCATCGAGCCTGGTGTTGCTTTACACATTTGGGCATTCCCGTCGTACCCGAGGTAGTGTTTAACAGAAAAACAGCCTCGGCTGACGTTTCTGGAAGAGGCCCCAAAATAGATAATGTGGTATCATCAATAACTTCTCCGTCAACCAAATAGCGCTCAGAAGGGCCATCGATTATTATGTGATGGGATAGCTCTGAGTCTTTGTTCTTTGCTATCCTTTTAAACACTTCACCAGCTGCTACTCCACCATATTCTGTGGTGGTGAGGAGGCATTTTGCGTTGGCAATGCTTGATATATGAGCGATTTCTTGAATACCTGCACGAGGGGTAATCGCTACTGAAATCAAACCTGCACGTTCGCATGCTAAGAATGCTATATGGGTCTCTAAGGAGTCCGGCATCAAAATTGCTATCAGATCCTCCCGTTCGTAACCCAGCTTCATCAGTAGGGTAGCCAAGCGGTTAGCCGCTAAATGGTACGCAAGCCAACTCATCTCCCTCCCGCGCTCAATGAATGCTACACCTTCTGGTCGTTCCATCGCATGGGCTTTCACAATTGCAGAAAGCGTACTTAGACCAGTGGGGTTAGCGGCTGTCTTTCGTGCCATAAATCTGTCTTCCGTTTTCAGTGTCAGTCTCTGTTTTAGTTTCAAGACGCCCCCAGAATAACGCCCCCAGGGTATCCGTGTTATTTTCTAGTGAACCACCGAACAAGCTGCTACCTTCTTTGTAGTGAACGGTCTTCTACAGCAGGGATAAAATTGCGGTCTATCCGTTTCTTATTACCCCACTAATTCGAGGTTTTACCGAAGTCGAGGCGCCCTCGCCGCGCTACGCGTGTGCGTGTTTTAGTAGGTTTAGCAGGCAGCTCAAGTCGGCCAAACATCCCACCGATTGTGATTTTTCATCAATCCACGGTAACGACCCTTGTCATAACCAACCGGCACTTGATGATGGGAACAACATTTTCCACCATCGCCCGGGCCTGGGTACGGGGTCCCTCCAGTGGGTGCAATGGGCTGCACTTCGGCAGCTGAGTCCGTAGTTCGGGACACATCACGACTTGCCAGTTCACATCATGCATCCCGATGCTCATCGCATTTATTTATTCTGGCATAACTGGCGTCCACCGAAGCCGTATTTTTGTCGCCGTAAAGCAAACGACCGAAAGCAGTGACGTCATTTTCGATGGCCGACGTGGTTTCATGTAAGTAAATGACGCCGAGGGCGTCGTCTACCCCAATGTGAACCTCCAGCCCTAAATGCCATTCGCACCCCTTGCGCATTTGGTGGAATTCCGCATCCCTGACTTTCTCGCGATTCCTGGCCGGACTCAAGGCTGCAGTAATTGATGTATCCATGGCAGTGCCTTCCTTGATCCTTAAACCCGCGTCAGCTAAATGCTTAGTCACCGAATCGAAAATAAATTGGCCCAGGCCATTACGTTCTACGTGATGCCGGCAATTAAGTATGGTGGCTTCTTCAGGGAGATCATCGAACAAGCGCAGGACCATAAACCGACGCATTGATTCGATCTCCTGCAGGGCATCTTTCATCACGTGATCACTCAGATTGTAAAACATTTGAAGCCAGTGAACCCGCAACATCGTGGACAGCGGATAGGGTGGCGGTCCTGTTTTTCTCTTGTGGTAATGCGGCCTAATTTTTTCTCAATCTGCTTCCAGCAAACCAGGCTATCCATCTGCGCCAAAAACACCTCGCGCCTTTTTTTTAGCTTTTTCGAGGCATTTTTGGCTTCAGTCAAGGCCAATGGAGGCATGGGTAGCACCCTGTTAACGAAACGCTGCTATCTTCGAGCAATCGATGCGTTGTTTAGAGATTCCCAAGAAAGCCAGCGATCAATAATCATAGCTCCAACGAACACCCCAAGTGCGCGGTGGGAATAAAAATCGATTGGCTCCGAGACCTCCCAAGTCAGCCCCCTCAAAGGCATAATCTTCGTTACTAAGGTTCTTGCCGAAAAGTGAGATTGTCCAATTTTCCGAAAAGGGTTGAAAGCTTATATTAGCATCAACAATGTTGTGACCCGGTTCATATACGAGGTTTTGGTCGTCATGAAAAAGGTCGTCAATACGCCTAAGTGCTAAACGAAAATCCACATATCCTTTATCCGCAAACTTCTTTGAATAGTTGACTGACGCATTATAAGTATTTTCTGGTACTTGAGAAAACTTTAGTTGACGCGCTTCATCTGGATCTGGACTGCCGTCACCATCTAGATCAAAGCCTACAAATTCGTCAAATTTAGCATCAGTTAACCCCCACGAAGCAGTAAATATCAGGTTTTGGGTTGCCTGATAACTAACCTCAACCTCAGCACCACTAATTGTTGCTTCGCCAGCGTTTTGCGTAGACTGTGTGAACGCAATTTCGGTGCCGGGCGTAAGGATCGTTCGCTGTAGATCTGCGTAATCGTTTTGATATAGTGCAACATTCAAACGAACCCTATCATCTAACATCATGCCTTTAAGCCCAACCTCTATAGCGGTCACCTCTTCTGCGTCAAACGGCGGCAACAGGCTATTTCCTCGTGCAGCAAAACCGCCACTTCGAAAACCTGTGCTCCAACTTACGTAAGTCATCAGATTTTCATTGGGCTCCCACCTCAAGGCGATTTTTGGGGAAAAGTCGCTCCAAGACTCAGTGCCCATGGGACCTAAGTCACATGCAATCGAGCGAAGTGACTGAATTCTTTGCGGATTTGGTACATTTTCATCTAGCGGGCAACCGCCGAAGGGTACTGTTCTCACTTTTTTTTCTTCTTTGTTGAAACGGCCTCCAAATGTCAAAATCCATTCCTCGGATAGCTGCAGATCAGCTTCGCCAAAAGCAGAGTACGAAGACTCGTTCATCGTATTACCTGAAGCAAACACCAACGCATTGTTGTTGATTGCTCTCCCCTCTCTGTAATCCCAATCCTGTTCAAAATAATACAGACCTAAGGTGTAATTAAAGAAACTGGAATTTGAGGATGCATAACGAAGCTCTTGAGAGAGTTGATCCTGCTCTACATCAACCGATAAATTCAGCCCCTGAGATGGCGATGCATCAAAGTCCCCGAATTGGTTAACTTCTAGATCGCGATACCCAGTAATGGAGGTCACCATGCCATGGCCAAGATCCCAGTTCACTTCAAGTGTCACCGAGTCAACTTCGATATCTGCCCAGCCGGGGTCATTATGTGCAACATCAAACGGATCAGACGGCGCACGATGACCTTCCTCGTAAGGCAGACTTCCTGGCTTGTCTACCTGTCGCACAAGGACTTGACCAGAGTTCTGATCGTATCTATCAGCTATCAGAGTTAGATCAATATTGTCTAGAATGTCATAGACCAATGTGCCTCGTATCGCTGCAACATTATCCTCGCCGGCGTCCTTCCCACCTTGTAATACATTGTCATAGTAGCCATCGTGCATTCGACTAAGCACAGATAACCTACCAAGCAGGCGGTCACTTAACGGGCCTTCGATGGCTGCCGAGAGATCCAGCCTGCCGTGGCTACCGTATACCCCTTCAAGTTCATAGCCAAAATCGTCACTCGGACGTTTTGTATTTACCAATATCGCGCCGCCGGTCACATTTCGGCCAAACAGTGTGCCTTGTGGACCACGTAATATTTCGACGCTTTCGACATCGAAGGCATCTATTAGTGCGCCGTAGTTCATCCCCCAGTAAACGCCATTTTGAAAGAGCCCTACAGCAGGCGCATCTGAAGGCACAGTCCCAGCCACTCCAAGACCACGAATGCTAAAAGCTTGGCTCCCAACTTGGCTACCTGGGGTAGGGTGTACATTCGGAGTGAGCATACCCAAATCCACCATATCTTCTGCAAATACAGCTTTGAACTGGTCGGAACTAAACGCTGTGACGGCAACTGGGACGTCCTGTACCGACTCACCGGCCGCTCTCTTCCTCGCCTTGACAATGACTTCCTCCAATAGAGAAGCACTAGCTGACGACCGAGTTGGTGTTTCCGAAAAGCCCTGTGCAGAGTAGACGGCCAAAGATAGAGCTATTGTGGTCGCTCTGAATATTAGGTTTTTTTGCTGGGGGTCCATGAGATCACCTTTTATGTTTTAGTGGCTAACTGTGGCTGTAGACTATGGACTGCACGGAGACTGCGCCACTGCCATTTGGGGGTGTTTGTCAGTATGCGGTGGGTCATCACACCTTGACCCCATGTGCCCAGTTAAGCGGCCATAGGCATCAACTAAAGAGTTTCGTGCACTTTGCAAGCGTGCCAAGAGATCTTTCGGGTAAGCCTGCAGGGTTAGTCCGTTGATCTTGGCAGACGGAAGCAGAGTCATCACATTGATAGTGCGATGCCCGCTACGCAGAGATCACGCAAAGAGATAAGTCGGGAAGGTCATCGAGCTTGACATATTGGATGAGCAAGACGAGTTTAGGCAGGATGTCTACTTTGGATGCGAAGATATTACCGGCGACGGACTCGGAGATCTGGTCATGTTCGATGATCTGAGAAATTACGGGATTCAAGCCTTTATCAACGAGGGAAATGAAGATTTGGTTAAGACCGCCATTCGGGGTATTGAAACACTTGAAGACCGTAATTCCAGAGCCATATTTGTTGATGTGAACGGAGACGGCATTGGTGATCTAGTCCAGTTTTTCGGGTTCGGCGTCAAAATCAATTACGGCAATAGGCGACAACTGATTGATGGAGCTTCAAAACATGTGGCACTACGGCGCGGAGATAGTTCACCACGCAGGCATAGGCCGCCCGATGTCGGTGAAGGTGCCGTGGAGAGGCTGGGAGCATCGGGTAATATATAGATCGCATGTCGCGCAGATCGCCGGGACGTTCTTGGTCTTCCTGACCGCCGCTATAAATGCCTATTCTTCTTCCTTGCTCATCGTCTGGGTGACTGGCATCGACCGCGGCCGATATCGACAATCTCCGCAGGCCCGATCGGCGCTATTTGATACCTGCCGCATGGGCTGGCCAGAGTGGTTCCACCCCTCTCGCTACTAATGTACTTGGAGCCGTCTGCGTAGGTTTCATAACACCCCTTGTCAGAAACCAAGCTCAAAATTGGGGTGGATGGGGAATACGTCTTGCTAAACATGCAGTACCCCCGGAGTCTCGGCATCCTGCAACCACAACCCCTTGTAAATTTGACTGCCAAAGCTTCCACTAAAGCAATATCGTCACACATAAACGGCTGTGAGGTGAAAACCGTTCAAGAAGCGAACTCCGCCCGTACTTTGGAAAACTGCCGCAATGCTCTGACGCCTCCAGGGCCGGTCAAGTTGATTAGATACTCGTTTGTCGAAAGCATCTCGTAGGCTTCGTCTAGGGAATCAACTCGAACCTTGCTGGCAGCAAGATTTGTCCGATTGCCCGCTGACGGAGTACTGCTTTTACGATTAAGGATATAGGCTCCGTCTTTATCACGCTTGGCGCTGAATATCTCGCCCTTGACATCACCACGCGTGCCGATCGCTGTAATGCTCAGTATTGTGCTAGCCATATTTCATTCTCCTTGGTAAATGTATCATTCACGGACCGAAAAAAGAGTGCGGTCTTTCCCGCCAGCACCGTATCGCAATTGAAGCGGGCTTAGGCGGCAGAATACCAAGCCTAGCAGGAGGAACCGCTGGACCGGGACCGCTGAGTACACCTCTGGGCTGACGGCGTCTACAGTGCCCTCAGGGCGGAGCAAGCCAAGCCCTGTGCTTTAGTGATTATCGGTGTGAATGATAGTGGAGAGAAGCGTTTCCTGGCGATTGACGACAGTGTCAGAGAGTCAACCCAAAGCTGGCGTGAGGTTCCTTTGAAGTTGAAATCCCGCGCCATGAACGTCCCGTAGCTTGCCATGGGCTTATGGGCCGCGCTGGAGGAGGTCTATCGGGGAACGTGGCACTAACGGTGCTGGATGCATAAAACGATGAATGTGCTGACCTGCCTGCGGAGGCGCCGGGGATTGGCCAATCCCGCAGCCTTAATACGTCATAATGCAGGCTCCAACCGAGTCGTCTATACTCTGACCATGCTTGCAGTAACAATCATATACAACGGAGTCGAATGGGTTGCTGAAGATATAACCTACTTTAAATCAACATGTTAGTACGCATGATGTGCATTATGTTAAATAAGGTATCGACCATTGACTTGGCCCAATA
>CENL01028587.1_pt1 | contig 12239 bp, 5 predicted proteins | sample 530221 | NCBI WGS metagenome assembly CENL01 (sample SAMEA2619791, study PRJEB7988) | marine metagenome | isolation source: saline water (ENVO:00002010), including
CTTGCCCTAAAATTGCATCTGTTGTTAATGCTATAAATTGATCAGCAGCATTTAAATCAAAAAACCCATTGTTATTTACGTCTGGAAATAATTGCGTGGCTAAGGTTATACTAATCTCACCTGCGTTTATCATTGCAAAGACTTCTTGTGCTGCGGCATTTATAGATTCAGAATCTATAATTCCCTGATCATTAATTATTAAAGGATAGTCGCATGGATTGTTATTATACGGTGTTGCTATTTCACAATAATCAAGAATATTAATAGTATTCCAAGCGTTTGTAAAAGTTTCCCCAGCCAAATAACCCATCCATCCCCATAGAGCATAAAAATCAAGACCCATAAAATTTCCGCTGGTATCTGGATATGAAATTGCATCATACCATTCAATACCTTGACCTACTTCATAATCATCTAAACTTAAATCACCCATCCCATTGTTTTCAACAAAGTAATTAAACCACTGACTTGCGCCGCCAGCTGGTAAGTTATCAGGGCCTGCACCAAACGCTCCTGGGAAGTTAGGGAAAAGGTATGTTGCTTCGTTTGCCGTTAAGGGATTTTCTGGGTCATATATTTGAGCACATATAAAATTATAATAATTTTGTATAAGATCTTGTGTTAAATTAATTACTGAAGCATTAGGATTTTGTTCTAACACATAATCTATTAGAGCAGGGTAATCGCATAAATTCCCAGTAAATAACAGCGGTTCAACTAGCTGTCTAGATGTTACTACGTTGCTTGCTCTACTAGGTTCTTCGTTAATCCACCCTATATCAGAACTTAAAGTACACGTCAGAAACGATGGAGGGTTTTTTATACCGAGGTAGTTTACAGTTATATGACATTTATCAATCCTTACTACATCTTCATTCATACCAGGTGATACATTTTCAGGTTGTGGATAAAGAGTAGAAGAATTACTTGCGGACCCTAATAACCACGTTCCATTAAGCACTGGCCACTTAAACGAAAAATTTATTTTAAATGTATCAGCTTGTGAGTCATACCAATAATTACTGTAATTATCATCAGAACTTAATAATTGTTGTATTTCACCTCCTGAAAAAGTAATTACAAATTCAAGACCAGGAATTGTCTCTTGAATTGTACAAAGCGAATTTTCAGTACCTATAAGAAGATTGAGTGTCGAAGCTTCAATTAAAGTGTTATAATCGTCTCCTTGATAACCTGCACTTTCGTACATAAAGTTTGTCATTTGGTCTGTATACGTTATACTTTCAGTGAGTTCAGGTATACTTATGGTTATCACAACCGACTGATCCTCTTGAATAAGACTCACATCATTTAAAAGCACGTCTACGGTGCTGGGTACGGGCATCTCTGAAAATAACTCTCCAGATATATAATTTTCGGGAGGTTGGTTACCTGCATATAATACAGAAGAGTATTGTGGCACTTGAAACGGCGAGCTAGGACTTAAATGACTCCAAGTTGCTTCTACTTGATAACCAGGACCTTCTTCTGAATCGTCATCACCTTCACCGAAGCAGTTAATTCCAATATCAGAGTAGGGCGTCAAAGCCATCATTTCTTTAAAATCAGCAGAATCAATAGTGTCCCCCCCAGCTATATTTGGGAAAATTATACTCGCCTCATTGTTGGTCATATAGCTCAGATAATCTCCGTTATTTAGAGTATTATTCCAAGCTTCAATAACAGAAGCACCAGTTATTACCCCTGAATCTGAAATTATCCCAGGATAATTGCATGGATTCCCAGTATACTCTGTAGCTATATCAAGCGGTGGAGGATAAATACAACTCCCATCACTAACGGTAGCCTCTGGATTATAATTAGTAGCTCTTGGATCCATACATCCAAACACAGGAGCAGGATACTTACATGACCCATCATTATGTGTGGCATTTGGATTGTAATTAGTTGCCATAGGGTCTGTACACCCAAGCACTATATCAGATATAATAGGATCGTCAACGGGTTGATCTGGGAAGTCTGGATCTTTATCTAACCCGTAAGTAACTGGGTCTAAAACGGTTACAAGATATTCATCCTTTACGGGGTCATAACCACCGACTACACGTACATCCTCTCCGCTGAACATAGATTGATCAATAGCATCTTTAAACAACTCTCTGAAATACGACTTCATGTTATTTTCGGAGATAACGTTTACACCGTTAACCCCAGATACTCTATAAACCTCCCCTAAAGATTTATGTGCAAAGTAAGCGGTGTTGTCTATACTGACAACCGACTCAGGGTTTCCATCAGCCCCTGCCCTACCTGCGTAATATTTTGGTGTATTTAGAAACTTGCTAGATGCAATAAGGCTTGCCTCACCCTCTACATCTGAGATAATACTTCTGTCTATGGGTATATACCCGCATTTATCCTTTTGGATGAAGAAGCAGTTCTCGTTGTGATTTGCTAAATAGTTTATACCCCCACTCTTGAGGTCTAGGTCTTTATCTATCGGTATGGAGCGATTAAAGGCCGAATAAGACACTTTCCTGGCATCTGTGATATCCCTGTCCGAGTGTATCACACTAGCCTCTTTATAAGCCTCCTGAGCGTCGTGTTTGATAATGTTAGGGCGACCTATAGAAAGGCCGTCTGATTTAAATAAATCTGTCCCAACTGGAGACTCTATATAGTAGCTTTTAAAGTTAGCTTCTGAGGCTACAAAATCATTGTATTCAATGTCAGGGTTGCTAAGATCTTCATCTATAATTATGTCTTCATACGATTGAGTACCAGTATCATAATCTCTAAAGTTTACCGCGGCAGATCTAAAATATACATCACCTTCAGTTAACAATATATCGTTAACTTCATGTAGAAGCAGACCCTCTTCGGTCCTAACAGTTCTATATGTGTCCCCAATCTCATAATACAACCTATCGTCAGAGTCTAATTCTTTAACAGGTGAATATATCTCAATAAGACAATTGTCTCCCCAGTTGTGAGACCCGTCCCTTACGTCTTGATATCTAAATCCATTAGCACCGCTGTTATTCTTTAACTTTACAAAAAGCCCTTGCCTATTTTCTGGATATATTAAAACTCCATCTTCAGAAAGTCTTAGCGGGTTTTCATCAGAATCATCCAAAGAAACAACACCAGAGACTTCAAAATCGTAATTAGTAGGGTAAACTCTTGTAGGAACCCCATCGTTATGAGGAGGCAACATATAAGAAATAACCCTTAATCTATCTCCATCTTTTGGAGTATATAAAACCATACCACCTTCTTGAGATCTTGCACCCCATGCACTTGAATAAGATATAATGTGACCTTGAAGATAGTTTAAAGACACATATATTCTAGATGGATCTCCTGAGCTAAGCTCGCCCCCTGCAACAAAAGCACCGCCCGCAGAGTATTGAATAAAGTCCGAAACGCTGGTGTTTTTAGAATATACTATTTTGTAATTGTGCGCCCATTCTGGTGGGTTGTGTTTTAATTTTAAAAGTATATGTGCAGACCCTTGCGAATCAAGATCTCCCCTATTTTGATCAGAATACCCCTCTACATACACTGAGTCCAAATGATTTACATACCCATGCCTTCCTCTTTCGTCATAATATACAATGCCTATTTCATGAGTTGCTGACGACTTAAACGACATATAACCTTGATCACCACTAGCAACAAAAGAAGATTGAGCATCCCCTTCTATGTGTGAATGAAATAAAGAAAAATCTACACTACCAAATGCATTTGTAGCATCTGGTGAATCACTAGGCACATCCATGCTTTGTGGATCTCCCACACCTGATTGTCCAGGGTCGTAATTTTGAGGATTAGAAAATGGTGTTAGATCAAGCTCACCGTTCATAATTAAACCCACATTATCTACAAAAGGCTGTGGAGTTGATGGCCTAATTACTTGAGGCCACGGATAAGATGTTTTTAACCAGTTTTTAGGTATTATTTCCCCGTCAGGCTTTAATTCTCTATTTCTACCTTTAACCCAAATAAGAGGTAAAGTTGTTGTATAGTCTTTTACTGGGGGGAACGGGTAAAGGTTTGCAACATTTGGGGTTGCTCCAACAACAGGATTCATAGCTATACTACCTGTAAAAAACGGACCGCTTAAAACATATTTTTCACGATAAAGTTCTATGTTTTGGTCTGGGTTTGTTGGATCCTCAATCAATCCAAGCGCTTCTCCTATTTCACTACTAACACCCAAAGAACCACCAGCATAAGAGCCTGGGACAAGAACCCCTTGATTTGATGGCATTGTAGATCCATTTGATCCCCCAACCAAAGCTTGATATAAAAAATAAGTATTACCTTGAATGTTTTGCTTTGTAAGAACTATGTCGCTCCCATTATATCCGACATCAACCCTAGCTGCAATAGATCCATACTCAGAATTACCATATTTATCATATGCTGAATTTCCACCAGCCGAACTACCCCCTGGCCCCCCTTCCCCATCCATAAGAGAAAATTTAAACCTTTGTCCATTACCTCCACCAGTTACAGGGACATAATCTTCCCCATCAGGATTGTGAGGTTTATAAAGCTCGTATCCTGGTTGAGAAACATCTAAGTACCCACAAAACCCAATATTTACAGGAATTTCCGAACTACCACTAAAATCTCCATCCCATCCTGTTGCTCCTGAAAATAAAGAAAATTTAGAAGTAAACCAGTCTTTAGGATGAACAAAAAATGGATTTTCACTATAGCCTTCATGCAAAATAGGGGAGGAAAGGTTAAATTTATAAGGTAAACTACTTTCCCAGTTATCTAAATTAGTATCCCAAAATACATTGTTATCGTTTGATCCCGTAAAAGGCATAAAATATTTATTAAACTCAGGGTGTTGTATAGTCTTGGGGTTTATCGCCCACCACGGAGAAGTTGGGTCTAAACGCTTGAAACATGTCATAACGTCTTCGTCATCTACGTCTATTTTCGATATAGCTAACCTTAAGTGAGCGCTATCTGGGCCGTGTATAGACTCATCGACTAACTCTAAGTAAAAATCTACCTCTGCTTTATTTATTATAAAATATCCAAAAGGTATTAACTCAAAAGTTCTTAATCCAAATAGAAAATCTTGAGCACCACCAGGCTCATCTAATTCTCTTGTGTTTAGATCTTTCATATTCCCCACCCCACATATAAGATTACTTAAAGGTTTTCCTGGGGTTATTCTTGGGAAACCAAAACTAGAATCTAAAAAAGCATCTCCTGTATGGCCTAATCCTAAATCGTAATCATTTTTTTCAATCCTTGCAGTGTGTATCCTATTGCCTATTAATTCCTGTACATTTATAACATCGGGGTATGAAAACACTCCAGTACCTCCAGGTTGACTTATTGCTATACCATTTGCCCCTGCTAAAGCTTGAGCTATAGTTTTACGAACAATTATTTTACCATTATATGGAATGTCTTGAGTAATAGAAAACTTAAGCTCAAAATGTAAAGGCGCACCTTTTATAATCAGCGGATTCCCTGCACTTGTTCCATACCTTGCGTTATTTCCTTCGGGTAAATAATGATCAGGATCGTCAACTCCATTTACATTAGTCAACCTCCATTTAGGTAAATTAGCCCCAGTAAAATCATCTTCAGATCCTGCCCCAAAATTTTGACCGAAAAACGGTTGAGCTTTACCGTCAAGAAAAAGCGAGCCATTGTCATCTTCAGGAAACCATTGATCTTGACTACCGCTAGCGCCACCACCGCTTTCTTGTAAATCCGCAGGCGTGTCTTCATGTGTTTGGTTTTGTCCACCCTGATTTGCATCTTCTCCCTCTTCATAATAAAAATTATTATCTCCCGTTAAAGGCCAGTGTCTATACCCTACAGCATTTGAACTGTACGCCCCCATATGTCTTGATTGGTGATAAGATCCATACGAACTCCTTGACTCACCCGCTTGGTATATGTGAAAATTTCTATCTGGAGTATAATCTAAAGACACCTGAATTGTTGTTCCTTCGGGTATCTCATTTGGTATTTCTGTTGTATCTATTTGAAAACCAGCAGATTTGTTAAAACCATGTTTATTTGGGTCTGAAGGCTCTATAGCGGGATGAACTCTAACAATAAGGTCTAAAAAATCCTGAGGTCTTTCGTTATATATAACCGTAGACTCACACTCTGTATCTACATTATCATACCCTTCTAAGTAGTTTCCATATATGAGGCGGTTCGCTATAGCCGTTTGCGCTTGCGCTTTACGTGGTAAGTTGTCAAACGTCTTATCCACCTCCTGTGGAGACACACCTGAAGCTACCCTGTCGTTATAGAACTTGTATGTTCTGTTTACAGGATTCCAGTTTTCTGTGTTGCTTTCTTCATTACCTACCTCATCTATCTCAAAGAAGTTAGCGGTATTACCATACCTAGCTAAAATTCTTATGTTTTTTATTTCTGGCCCCATCTTAGGTACCGTAAGAACACAGAGGTTGTGAGCCAAAATATTGCTTTCTTGTGCTGCACCACGATTGATAACAGAAGGAGGAAAGGCTATTGTAGAGTATGTAGATATAGCACTCTCCATACCATCTTTATATATCTTCTGATATGCAAACTGAAACCCAGGGGCTGCAGCAAAGTTGTTTACCAACCTGTCACCATCAGGTAAAAATTCAAAGGTTATTCTTTCTAGTGGCGTTTTAGGACACGCACATATAAAATCAGCTGTATCAAAGGCTGTATACCCTTGAAAATCATCTGATTTATCTAATAATGCTCTATATGCATTTATTTTTCTAGGTTCGTTATTATAGTCCGTAAAGTATAATAGTGCGTCTTTTTCAAAATCAACCTTAAGGTTTTTGTTTTGATCTAAATAACCCTCAATTCTCTTATGTTTTTCAAATTCATTGGTGTTTGTGTACACCACATCACCCTTAACAAAACCGTGCTCTGGGAAATTAAACTGAGCCGACGTATATATTTTTCTTAACGCATTAGGTATGCCCTGTGGCTCAAATTTAGATATAGGTAACTTCCCATACTTATCGTAAGCCCAAACACCGTGATCGGCTGGCTCTTGACTCCATACAAAAAAGTAACATATTTGTGTTTTTGTATCCGTGACGCTACCTATAACCTTAAGTGCGGCTGAAGCATATTGAGGGCGGTCTTGAAGACTCGCATACATAATGTTGCGATTGCCTTTTATGTTCTTTAAAACCCCAGCATTACCCTCCTCGTTTACATTATCATCTGTGATAAACATGTTAAGAGCATCTATCATGCTCGTCTTTGGGACGAGTTTATAGTCTGAACTTTTATCCAGAGCTCTAGGTGTAATTTTATCTATCATTAGAACTTAGGTGCCTGCATGAAGTTCTTACGTATTGTTTTAAGAGCTTCAGACTTAGTGAATGTGCTTAATCGTGCATTAGCTTTTCTTCTTTCGTTATAGTACTCAGAGCGCGCTCTTGCTTTTTCATTTGCTGGGACACTTGCTTTACGCTCACATAGTTTATAGTATATGTAGCAGCGTAATGCCTCCTCAGCATATATATGTACTTCAGGGTCTGTAGCTCTAGCTTCGTCAGCTACATACTCCATAACCAACTGCGTAAAGTTGCTATTAGACGCTATTTCTATTCTGTTTTGATCTAGGTTAATTCTAAACTCACCTGGAGCAGAACCGCCTCCCACACCATACAAACGCCCAGTACCTCCTTGGAAGATATAATTCTCAAAAATGAATGCATTGAAGTCATCCGCATCTGAACTGGAAGTGGATGTCTTATCATCTTGTCTATCAAGGATTAAGTTAGCTTCTATATTTAGCGGTCCGTCATCACTATCATCGTTTTCGTTAGTTGCAGTTCCGCTAGAGTCTACTTCATATTTACGTGAATAGTTTAAATTACCATTGTAATTCAAAGCTCTAATAATCCCGTCCTCCCCAACGATACCTAGTTTACTAACATCTACATAGTCGTCTGGTAGAGTAATAGTATCATTTGACTCTACATCAAGCTTTATTGACTTTATTCTTTTACCTATATCAAATCCTATCTCTCGTATCCCCCTAAGCGCCATATTTCTTATAGCTACATCGGAAGCATTAGATACATAGTCGTCATGATCTAACGTAATCATAAAATCACGTATAATCTGACTAAGTTTTACTTTGTTCATACTCATTATTCAGCGGCTTCTTCTCGTGATGCAAAGGCTTGTACATTAGGGTCGCGTAAGCGAACACCTAACAGCTTAGCCATTTCAGATACTATTTCAGGTACACAGTGGTTTGGCAGCATGAAGTCCCTCATCTGCAATGAGTTAGGTACTATTGTGCCATTAGCTGTTGTTGTGGTGCTATAGTTAGGAGGCTGTGGATCAGCCACGTTTGAACTCCATCTCCAAGAGCTTGGTGACCTATAATATGTTAACTCTATTTGGTTAACGGTTGTAGGAAAAACCTCTATCTGACCAGCCACTAAAGCAACAGGAAAATCATCAGTAGGGGTAGATAAGTTGCTACCCAATACATAGTTTGCCTTCTCAACATCATACAAAATCTCACATGGAGTAATCGTTGGGGTAGAGCTAAAGCTAAAAACATCGTTTACACTTACAGAGATAACCTTAGATAGATCGTAAGGTTTTGTAAAAACATTATTTTCAGAAGTTAAAACCTCTTTCTTAACAAAGTAAGACAGATCTTCTTGTTTTTGTTTTCTTACCGATTTGTCCCTACCTAATTCAAACCCTTGCCGAGATAATCTTTTAGCGTCAACAAGCTCTGTAAAGAACTCGTTATACACGTTCATCTGAGCTATAGGAGCTAAAGTGTTAAACACCTGTGGGGTAATAAAACCCTTCTGCTCTTTGTTAGTTAAATCCCTAAGAGTATTATATACTTGCAGTGTGCTAGCCATAAAGCAAATATACGAAAAAGAAAAGCCGCCATAATAGGCGGCTCTTCATTACATCATCATGAGTTTATCCCAGTCTGTCCAGTCTATCCTCGATAGTAGATAGCACAGGGGATCCCTTTTCTGTGAGGCAGAACCTCACCATTACATCCATAGAGTCCTGACCCACAGGTACAGAAACTATGAGTTTGTTTGTATCAAACCAGTAACACCCATCTGCCTTAAGATTAATTATCTGATAATCTTTAGCCTGCTGTATACTAGATCTAACCTGGACCTGCGGAGAATCAAACGATTGGATAAATTCCTGCGTCTTCTTCTTTGCAATATTTAATAGGTTGTATCTAATCTCGCTTACGGGTGTATTAATATTTATACCAAAGTATAACGCGATAGGGAGTAGTTCGTTAATGTCCTTGTCCCTAACCATAGTAACCGCCTCTGAGAGAGCAAACTCTCTCTTAAGCTCTATTTCAGCGTCTCTCTTTTTATTAACTTCTTTAAAGATCTTACCACCGTTAGCTATATTCATAGGGTGTAAATCCATAAATTGACGTAGGTTTGGTTTATCTTTAGCTACAAAGAGTTTACCCTCCCTAAATGCTACAGTTTCTTTACGTGCTTTATCACCCTGTTCGTCAGCCCATATAGATGGCTCGTTAGGGCAATAACGCATCTCACGTACAGTGTCTTTATCCTCATCATACACGGTAATACCTTTCTGAGGTAACATGTATACAATACCCGCGTTTTTAGGAATTTCGTATTCTGCGTGCTGTAGAATTTGCTCTTTACGCTTAAGTGTTCTTTTCTTAGTAGGCGGTGCCTTCTGAACTGGCGGCGTAACCACCTTGGTCTGAGCTTTAGGGCGCTCAGGGGCCTCTTTTACTTTTTGTGTCATTATATATTAAATTAAATTATGAAATTGGTTTGTACAACTCGTACAAATCTTTTGCTAGTTGTGACGCGTTACTGTCCCCTATATCTCTTTTTATTACACCAAATCTGGCCAAAGTCCCAGCAAAACTTGTTGTAGTATTTGTTCCTGCGGTCCCAAGTCTTTGTAAAAGAAGATTTCCGTCAGTTCTATCTGATGTACTTGCGGTTATCTTAGAGGTAACAGTAGTAGACTTTTTTTCGTATATATCCTTTCCTTTGCTAATAGATTTAATTTTACTTATGCTTTTTTCCGTAAAGGCAGGGATAAAAGCAATTAACTCGCCTTCGTGATTGTGTAAATATACGTTAAAATTCTTATCGCGTCTTATTACGAAAACATAGCAAAATTGCCTCCCCCCAATCTCTGTATTTCTTGATTTATCTGGGAAACTATATTTTATACTGCCGCTTTCTGACGTATTTGTATTTTGTTCAAAAGGCCTACCATCTAAACCATCGTGCCTCATGGTAAACAAACTATTATACCCTTCACTAGAAAAACCTAAAGTTTCCCCCGTATCATCCCCAAATAGCTGTCCAAAAGACTCTGTACCTTCTCCAGGGTCACCTATAGCAAAATATATAGTATAGTCATCTTCTATCGTTATATCGGGGATATTAAGGAATGTACCTACAGCAAACTGAGCGCATGTTTTGTTTAACCCTGTAGTGGCTGCCGTTGTGTCAGTTTCAACCGTTACATTACCCCCATCTCCATGCTGAGCAAGATTATATGCAGAAGACCCTGTACCTGAATTTCTCCAAACCGTTATAGTGCTTTCATCGCTACCTGTAAGTAACTCATGATTGTAATCTAAGAAAGGTTTATTATCCCTACTACCGAAGTTAATTCCACCAACAATATTTCTAAACCTGTTTGCTGGATCTCCTTGACTTATCTTCTGAGAGACCCTCTCTGTAGGTTGAGATTTAATCTTTGCGCTGATTGCAGAAACAGAAGAGATAGTTACATTGTCAAACACTGCTCTATTTTCCACAGCATCAAACTTCATTATAGACCTCCCGTCTGGTTTCGATACAAACGTCATTATCTTCTCAATAACATCTAATTCCTCCCCCTCTCTGCACGAAATCGTTACATTTGTTTTTTCTATAGAATCACCCACAAACAATTCATTCTCCTCATACATACCTGCACCGTTAAACGTAATGTTTACTTCTCCTCTACCTGCCGTCATAAACGCTATCTGATCTGCGGGTACACCAAGAATAGGTATATCTACTCCATTCTCAGAAAACCTTTTTGTTGAACCAACGGGCTCTGACCTACGGAACAGAAAAAACTTTTTAGTCATGCTACAAATATACTAATTAATCTACGCTGTTAATCTTTCCTATATTAGCGGTAGCAACGGTATTAACTTTACCTATACTAGCAGCTGCCACCCCTATTACGTCGTGTGTATATCCACTCGCGGCTTCTGTATAATCTAAAGTTATTGTTACATCAAAGTTTATATTAAAATCTGAAGTTGAAGCAGTGTCTGTATTAGCATAATCATTATCGTGGTCTATAATAGCTACTGTAAAATGATCGTTATTCTTTATGTCAGCTAGAGCTGCGGCGGTTAAAGTATATTCGTTGTTGCTAGTAGACCATGTAGTTAATTCGTTTGAATAAGCGGTACCATAATCCAACGAACTGTACATGTCAGAAGTAGCTAAAGCTGTACCACCATCTCCTCCAAACGCGGTACTTTTTATTATAATAGTGTCATTGGGATCTGGTGAACTAGAACCACCGTCGACATCTATATGAGCTGCGCTTAACGTGCTTGTGATACCACTTGTATCAAAATGTAAAAAAACACGATCAAATCTATGGGTACCTCTACCACTAAAAAACTGCACGTTTTTAGTTCCAGTTACGCCGTCTACAACAGATGCAGCTGCGCCTGACCTAGCGGTACTAAAACTTGAACTACCACTGCTTTGGCCCCAGCCTTTTCTATTTACATTTATCGTAGGCATTACGCTGTTACTTCAACAAATGTTCCGTCTGGGTTAAACCAAATGTGTCCAGCAGATGGGTGGAAAACTTGATACCCCACAATACGAACGCAATCCCCATTTGCGGAAGGAGCTGTAGAGGTAGCGTTTCCAGGTGTTCCAGCGTTGTCGGATTGAACATACAAGACATCTCCTATGGACCCAGGATCGTGGTCTAAAGTTACCATACCTCTTAAAAGCATCCCATTTGTATCTGATGCCGCCCCTAAAGCAACGGCTAATAACCCATCGCATGTAGAAACATCATCTGCATTTGCTAATTCCCATGTACCGTCAGACTTGTAATGATATATTTTGCCAAGAGTCATTGAAGTGGTTGCGCCAAAATAAACCACGTCACCTTCATACGTACCATCTGTAACCCCTGTAACGGTAAACCTACGGTTAAAATTAGAATCACCGTTTGTG
>CENL01121980.1_pt1 | contig 12178 bp, 12 predicted proteins | sample 530221 | NCBI WGS metagenome assembly CENL01 (sample SAMEA2619791, study PRJEB7988) | marine metagenome | isolation source: saline water (ENVO:00002010), including
GCTTCTAATTTAGCTAACTCACCAGTTTTTTCCATAGCCTCTGCACCCATAATAGACTGAGCCTGTATTTCTTTTTTCATTTTAGCTTCAGCTTCTAAACCTTCTTTTTTAGCTTTATATTCACTTTCAGTTAAAAATATACCATCATCACCATAATTATCTTTACCCCAAGATATAAGGGTTCCACTACTTTCAGAAGTTGAAACTTTTTGCATTCCGCCCCACTCTTCACCAATCCTACCATTTCCAGTGTAAGCAACCTTTTGGCCATCTACTTCAAGGATATACCCTTGGTGAGAACGACTTCCAACCTCGTATGCAGATTTACCATTAACTTTAATAATTTTAACTGTTTGACCTTCTGTATTCCTAAAGGTATCGACTACTGATGTTTTTTTTGAACTAAATCCTGCCATATTTTCTCCTATTGCTTACCACTGTAAAAGCCCTCAATGATAATGTCTTCTATTTGTAAATCTATTAAAGAACTGTCTGCGTTCTGAACCAATTCATATTGAAAAGTTTTACCTTCTCTTTTGATTGGTATTTTTCTATTTTTTAAAGTGTTATGAGCAGGCAATAAAATTTCACCCACTTGATTACCGTCTGTGTAGACTTTTAATTTTATATTTGCGCCAAATTTATAGGTTATATACATATATTCTATGTATTTTCTTTGCGAAGGGTCGTCAAAAGTATGATTTTTTGATTTTATTTGGAAAGGTGACTCCTTTAAATGCACAACACTATCTGATGCAACTTCATTCCCGTTGCTATCATTAAATGTACTAGGAACTCTTGAAACTTTTATACCATATACAGTTTGACTTAGATACTCTAAAAACCCAGTATCACCAATAAAAAAACTCCCAATTTTTGATAAATTGTTTGGCGATTCAGAATCGTCACAATTTTCTTCAATCCAAGAATTTCTATCAAAACTGTAAATGTATCTTAAGGCACTTTGAGCATTTTGTTCCGAAGTATCAGGAATAAATACAATATTATTTTTCTTAGGTGAATAACTTAAAATAGGATTTTTGAAAGTTAACTTTTGATAGGTATCTAATATAGGTAAAGAAAGTTGTTGACCTTCAGGTAACAAAAAAATACCAGATTCATTTGCTACACACACACCTTTAGACGTGCTAACGACAGCACTTTTCCATTTAGTACCCATAGATGTTAGCACACCTACTTCATTAAAAGATTTAGATGGGTCACACAAAAAAGTGTCGGATTCTTTAACTACAAATAAAACTCCATTAAAACCCTCTAAAGCAACTATAGGGTCAGCGTCAATTTTTCCTATTGTCCTTGAATTTGCCAAAGTAAATTCGTCAAATTTGTAAGGTGAAGTCCATAAAATTTTACCTCTTTCATTTACAGTCTGTTCATTTTCGTCCATAACATCTACATTACCAATAACTGATATACCAGAAATTTGAGTAGAACAAGACCATCTAACAGGAGCAAATCTATCTTTGGATGCCCTGTCAAGTCTATCCCTGTAATTTATACCTTTAAATCCGTAATGAGGTATTCTTCTTGTTCCAATAACATCTTGACGAGGCAAAAAACCTTCTATAAAATATCCATAAGTACATGCGCTAGGATTATTGAGATTAACATTACCAAAACTACCATCAGTATCAATAGGGACTACATAGCCTTGGCCAATACTAACGTCAGTAACACCAAAACCGTGCATAGGTGGATATGAAAGAGCAAGACCTGCATCGTTAGCTAAATATTTTGTTCCGCTCATAAAAGTTTTAGCAGGAGGGAAAACGCCACTAGAAGGAATTGGCCTAAAGCTAGTATCTACAGTTATCATGTCATCAGTATAATCACCATTACTTATATCAGCTATTTTATACATGCCATTAACAGAAAGAGAAGTGTCTGCTGTAGCTACAAAAATAAAATCTCCTTCTTTATAACCAAACCTGCCAAGCCTTACATTATTTATTCCTATTTTTATTGTATTAGCTGTACTGTCAAAAGTTAAATTTCCTAAAGTTTCTCCAGTAGATTTAGTATTTAAAGCAACACCTCCAAAAAAAGCTGTATCTTCTGTTGTACTTTGCCACCTATCACTAACGGTATTATTTAAAGAACCATTTGTAAGGTCTCTTTTGTTAACACTACCATAGTACGTAGTATGGATTAAATCAGTAGTATAATTCATTTGTATTTGAAACTGTTTACCTACCGCAGATGTTAATATTATTGTATCATTAGGACAAGCTACTGGGTTTCTTACGGTAATTGTTGGGTCTGTACCTGTTGGGTAACCCGTGGTGTTATTATCTTGGGGGCTAAGCACTACTCCCCATCTATTACATAAAGACCAATTATAGGTACTAGTAGAACCACCATCCCCAAGTCCAGTACCTTGATTACCTATTGTAAATAAAGGTGAACTAAATGGAGTTTCAATCCAAGCACCAGTATTACCAGAAAAAGCTTGATTTTCTTCATAAAAAGATGAAGTGTCAGCTTGACTTTGATGAGTAAAAGCATTAGTTTCGTCATTTTGTAAAGTTTCAAACTCTCCAACATCCGTATAAGCTTGGTACGATTTTTTCATTAAACTAACTGGTGAATCTACTAAGCATGTATTTATATCATAAGAATTAACAAGATAAAAATCAGTTTCACCTTCAGGATTCCAATATAAATTAATTCCTGTAATCCTACTGTTCCAGTCTTCAGAAGAATTAGAACCATTATCTTCCATTTTTACATCTACAGCCTGAGTAGCTGTAGGACTGCCATCTAAAGTTCCAGAACCATAAAAAGAGGCTTCGTCAAAAAAACTTACAAATCTTTCCGCAGTTAAACCTTCTCCTGCATTCTGTACCGAACCAGGAACTACTCCTGGAAATACGCCTGTTTTTCCGCTACATGTTCCTGTATTTATTATATCTAATATTTGTTGACAAGTGAAAGTTCTGCCTCCACCATTGTCACACTTTAATTTTATTTCAATCTCACTTCCATCTCTTATCATTGCAATTTCAAAAGTGTTAGCACCCATTGTTCCAACATCAAAACCTGTAGTAGTATGCTCTATAGTAAATCTTATTAATTTACCTTTTAAACCTAATCTCTTATTTGTTTTTAACTTTAAATAATGAACATCTCCACTAGCATTTAAAATTGCGCTTATATTACCAGTGTCTTCCCTAGATGTGCAAGATTTTGCCCCTGTATTTACAACTATAGATACAGCCCTAGCTGGTTGCGTCTCTTGAACAAAAAATATATCATCACCAGTAGAGGTTCCCGCATCCCCTGTATGTTCTTGAGGTGAAGTTCCTAAAACTCCCCTCATGACCGTAACAACATTATTACTAAAACCTCCAGCAAAACCATTTTGCCCCCTAATAACATACATTTTTTCAGAATTTATACGTATGACTTTACCAATCAAACTTTGTAAATCGTCTCTGGTATCAAATTCTAAATAATTTTGAACTTTATTTACATCTTCATGTATTTTTTTAGAAAACATTGTGTCTTCTTGTTCTAAAACTATATTAGGGGGTTTATAACAAGGAAACCCTGAAATACCTAAGTTACCAAACTCATCCCTAGAAAGCTCAGATTCGCTTGCATAATCATAAACATAGGTAACAGCATATCTGTCTTTTTCGCTAAATGTTGTTCTTGAATCAGTATCTGGCCACACCATAGCGTCTAAACAAAAATTACCCCACCAATCCCTATCAGTATCTTCCCATACATCTCCTGTAAATCTTCTAGTATTTAACCAAGGGTCCTGCACAAACACCCCAACATCTCCTACATTTTTACAAATATTATCTCTATCTAAATAGCTAGTAAGTTTTACATTTGCAGGAGGTTTTATATGCTGGTCGTAAATTTCCCATTTGTTAATTTCTTCCGCCTGATTAGGTTTTGATGGACTTGGAGACATCATATATAATTCATTACCATCTGTATTACTTGTTGCATCTTTTTGACCAAAAACATTTCTTTTTATATGGCCAAACCATTTAGAAATATTATTTGTATTCATATTTGAGTCAGATATTCTTACAGAGCCATTCCCAACAAAAAAATCAATATCAATATCTTCAGTAGGGTCTATCACCCAGCCAATATCATCAGACCACCATTCCCAACTATCTGCAAGCAAAACGTCACTATCTTTATCAGTATCAGATGCCTCATGTATTAATATACCAATATCAGCAGTATCTTTTACCTGTACAAACATTAAATAATATGTTCTACCTTTGTTTTCTGGGACGTTTGGGTTTTTAGTAATTGTCCATGAACTTTTATATAAAATTACATATTCTTTTCCGTTAGTAGGAATTTCTGCATTAATAAAGTTTTCTGTAATTCTTATATCTTTTGCAGATTTTTTTATTTTTCCAGGGAAAAAATTAGATAAGTTTTTGTATATTAAAAATACATCAGATGGAATATCAAGCTCACCTAAATAAGTCGCAAAACCTTTAGCAAAATTAGCTACAGCTTTTCTAAAAGGTTGTCTAGGCATTTAAAAATCCCTGTGTGTGCTTTGAATAATTTCTTCTCTTATAATTTTACTACCCATGCTAATCTCTTCTTTCATTTTTTCCCATTCTTCTTTATATAATGGGTATAATTGTGGTGCTAATCTTTTTACTAATTGCAAAACAGCATAGGCTACTAAAGCTTCTTGATGTTCTTCTAATATAATTTTATTAGGTTCGTCATCTCCCTTTTCCATATCTGGAACTTCAGCAATATAATGTATTCTTATTTTTTTAATTTCTGTAGGTGTAGGATATATACCAATAACATCATTACCCCATTGATAATAAAATTTACCTGTATTAAATAAATTATAATCTTTTACACTCATTATGTTACATCCAATTCTATTATATCATTATAGTCAACAACATCTATTTTGTCACCATCGTAATCAACTCTTAATATGTTGACTAAATCTGAAGGTAAATTATATCTTTCTTGGTCTTTAACAGAATTTGCTGAAGCGCTGACTCTATTTAATAAACCCATTTTATTTATTTTTTTTTGCGCTCTATTTATATAAAAATCAATTTCTTGGTCACTTACAACCTCTCTATCAATATTACCTAAACCCATTCTTACTAATTCTCTTAATTCTTTTAATTTCATTTAAATCCCTTTAGATTTTAACTCGTTCAATGCAGGTTTAGACTCGTGTGTTTTTTTATCTTCAGGCATATATTTTAAATTTAAAGCTTGTAAATCTAGCAAATATTGTTGGAAATATATTTGAGACTCCTCTTCTTTTCCAATAGATATTAAGCTTTTATAACAAGCATAATCAACAACAAGCTTTTCTAAAGATTCTGGTAAATCACATTCAGTAGTACCCACAGTTTGAGGTTTTTTAATATATATTATTTCTGCATCTACAAGAACATTTACAGAAATAGGTAATTGTATTTTTCCATTAAAAATTGCATACCATTTATTACCCTCTTCAGGATTTTTTGTTTTACTATAAAAAGGATGCCTATCATCTTTTATATCCATTAATAAATCATAAGGAATTTTTTCAGCTCTTGTAATTCTATCCCCTGCAATTCTAGTCATATATCTTAAAACTAAAGGTCTTAAAAAGTTAGTAGGAGCAGTTAACTCAGTAGATGATGAACTTGTTTCAATCGTAGCATCTTCTACCATTTCTGTAGCCTCCGCCATTAATAACTGGTCATTAGATTTGTTTGTAACATCTAATTGACCTTCTTTTATCCATTCCATTATATCTGAAAAAACTGGAGGTTCCATCTCAGTATCTGATATTGTTACTACACAACCAGCAGTATTGGAAGACTCTACAGTTCTAGCACCAATCAATTCTACAGTAGCACCACTAGGAGTGTTTGCTGTAATACCTTGAGCTACACCAAAACCTGAATCTATAGATGCTTTAAAAGCAGTAGCCATAGCATTAGCTGTTGTAGAAGCTCTACTTACATTAAATTCTGCTGCTGCTGGAGTTGCTCTTAATATTAATTTAATACCATTAATAGTAATTGTATCAGCATCGACAGTATTGGTTGTAAATGTTAAACTGTGACTTCCTTGAGAAAGACCTAATTTTCTTTTTACTTGAGTAGCTAAATTGTTTAATGTTGCCATGTTTCCCTTAAAATGTAGTTAGCATGCTAATTGCTTAGCATGCTAACTTTGATTATTCAGTCAGACGATTAAGTCATGCTCGTAGCAGCAGCTACATTTTCTATGACACCAAAATCTTTACTGTTAAATTTAGATTTTGCCATTTCATAAATAATGCTTGCTGATACACTCAACTTATTACCTCTGTCAACTGTTTCTTCATGCCATGAGTGGTCACCACCAAATGCAACTAACCCAGCTTGTGCGCCCATAAATAAATTTCTATTAGCGTTAATTGAGTTAACTGTCATTTTTTGTATTCCATCATGCTCATGAACAACAACACCATCCCACATACCTAATGCACCTGAGAATAAAGGATTGTCTCCACCTCTTGGCATTGCGTATTGTTGTGCGTTCTGCCATGTAGAATCATTTTTTAATTCTCTAGCAGTTTCAGGGTGAACGATAAGAACATAATAATCTTTACCGCCAACTCTGATTGGTCGCATTTTAGGGTCAATTAATTTAGCCTTTGCAGACATAAAACTAATTGTTTTTGGTGTTAATATATCAGCAACAGCTAATGATGATGCTGGTGTAGTTTGTTTAATTGTACCACCATCATTCCATACTAGATACGTACAGTCTGTGCCAAATGTATAAGTTGCAACACCTGAAGAATTAGATGCAACACCTGATAAAGTGTCAATCATATCTTTTTCCATAGTTTCAGCAAACCAGATTTTTAATGAGTCTAGTGCTTCTTTACGGTAATCAATTAAAACTTTTTTATTGTGCATTTTACCTGTAGATAAAACACCTTGTCTTAATTGGTCTAGTGTTATTGTTTGTGTGTAAGTGTCCATTGTCACTTCATTACCTGCTAATGTGCTATCTCCAGTAATACCATCACCTTCAATCTTCATTTTAAGACCGATAGTAATATCTTTACCTTTTGCAGCTTTTAAGTCTGATAATACATGAATCGCAGAACTTGAACCACCGAAAAAACGAGAAAAATAAGTATCATTTTTCGCTTCAGTGAACAGTTCCTTGGACCATCTTGATACCTCAAGACCTGAATTCCATTGAACTTCAGCCATTTATTTCTCCTTTTTTATAGTGCTTCGACGTACTCAACAACTAGAGTTCCAGCTCCAGCTGTTTGTGCGCCAGCGTTTGTTAATGTTACATAACTATCTGTAATACATAAATGTCCAGCGTAGTTATTTGATGCGTGTGTAGAGGCGTCTGCTCTTGATATTCCAACAGCTTTAGAGTCTTTTGTAGACCCGTCTATCAGAATGTCAAGGTTTCCATCAGTTCCTGCTGCTCCAGAGACATTGGATATACCAATATCAACTAAGTTTGAGAAAGCTGTAGAGACAACCCAGTAACAATTAGTAACAGCACAACCCACAGGGAGTTTTGCTAAAACATACGTATCACCACTAGTAGGGATGTCAGTATGTGTTAGCTTAATTGCTACATTGTTTAACGGGCTTCTTTCGCCAGAGTTCACAGCACCAAGTATCGCATTTTTTGGATTTACTCCATCAGCTGCTAGCATACTATTGTTTGCCATTTTTTGCTCCTTTAATTAATTCCAAGTAATTGGTTTCTTTTTTCTTTAGGAAGTTTAGCCCAGTCTTCAAAATTCATATTATCATAGTCTACGTTGTCTGATTCAGACGAATTTACGTTTCCTAATCCTTTTTGAACTTTTTGACCTTCAGAGACTTTTTCCATAGTAGTTGTATCTACTTTTTCATCAGGCTCTGATGTGCTAACTTCTTTTGTTTGTTTTGAAAATTGACTATAGTCACCAGTTTTCATAGCATGTAAATGCTCTAAATAATTAGTAACTTGGTCAACAGAATCGACTTTTTGAAGTTGAAAACCAGTTTTTTGACCGTATTCCGCTAATTCTCCAATATAAGTATCGGATTCAAGGTTGTGTGATTTAATAAATACCTCACTTGCCTCTTTAGCAATATCTTCTACAGTTTTTTTCTGATTTATCTCTTCAGTGGCTGCCTGCTTTTCCTCTAAAGCTTTTAGTGCAATATCTCTTGAAAGTTCTTTAATTCCGTCTTCCGTAAATATATCATACTTTTTATCAACTTTAGGCTCATCACCAGCCAGCTTTTTGTCGCCATATATATCAGATTCAGCATTAGGCGGTGTTTCCGCTTTTCTGCGAAGTTCTTCAATCTCAGCTTTATATTTGCCAATCTCTTCAGCCTGCTTCCCAGTGTGAGATGCTAAGTTTTTATAATCCTTAACCATTCTCTCTTGCAATTCATCTGCTTTATATGTTGTACCATTAATCTGGTACTCCTCCTCCTTACTAGGACTTTCCTCTGCTCTATCTTGTTGTTCGACATTTTCCGATGTATCGGCCTGAACGTCTTCAACCTCTTTAGTTTCGGCTTCCTTCTCAGTTGGTTGGTAATCAGGGTCAAGGTCTTCTGGAGTTAGATGAGAATAGCCTTCGGCTACTTCAGTCTCATCTCCTGCTCTTACTTCCTCTTCATTTGTTTTGTCCTGACTAATTTTTTCTTCTTCCATAATTTTTCTCCTTTAGGATTGCTATTCGCCCTGTCCTTGTTGATTTTCCATCATTTCCGTAGCCTGCGCCTGTTGTTCAGCTTGGCCTAATTTATCTAATATGTCCTGTTTTCCAGGGAAGTCAGACATGTCAACTATTGCTTGAACTATAGTCATAACTGCCGCTGGAGGCATGGCTGTAGCATATTGCAACAACTCTTTTGCCGACTGTACAGAAGCTATTCTAGCTGTTGGAGATGTTTCTCCCTCATCAATCTGTACATCATATTTCATATTATAAAACTTTTCTATTAACTCTTTTGTTGCTTCTACTGTCCAATTTGGGTCTTTTTTATTTTGTATTCCAACTATCTTTGCTATTTTGTTTGGGTCATAAAACTGCTGTATATTTGACAATAATTGTTCAGCGACTTGTATCTTCGCTGTATTTAAATTATCAAAAAGTTCCTGCATAGTTGTTAGACCTTGCTGAATCCTTGTTTGTGCAGCTATTCCGCTTTCACGAGCATTTGTTGGTAAACCTACCAAACTGTCATTTATTCCACTAATTGCTTTAGCATCTTCTTCAGCCTGTGCTTCTAACCACTGATAATGACCTAATATACCAATATAGTTAGCAGAGGAAGATTGTATTTTATCTTTTATATTTCCTCTTACACCGACCCAAGCCCCTGGAGTAGATAAAGCTTTAATTTGCTCTGCATCTACTGCACTCATTTGATAAAAGCCACCTCCTTTAGGCGCTCTATTTAATATGTCTGTAAACTGACTATGACGTTTATTTTTTTCGTCTTGTAAGTCTACTAAATTTTTTACTATACCAAAAGACTCCATTTGTTTCCCAGTGTCTTCCACATAAGCAAAAACTGGTACAATCGGAAACTTACCGTGCCTGTATGGTGATACTACTTGCTTTCTCATCATTAGATTTCCAGAAAAAACATCTTGATATATAACTGTTCTTGGAACCTTTACAACAATAAAGTTTTGTTCCATTCCAGCATCTCTTGATTGCTGGGTTAAGTTAGCAGCTGCTTGCTCCGCTTCTTCTTTATTTTTGCCAGCTTCATACATATCTCCTTGAGGAGTAGAAACATACCAACCAAACTCAGTCTTTTTGGTCCAAAGCTCTACAACTTTAGCTCTTCTCTTTTCGTTATCAACAAAAGAAGACCAATCATTTATGTTTGGATTTGTAGGATAATCATTTGTGTATTCAATAGCTGGATGAGGATATCTTTCGTCAGGTGCAAAATTAACCATCATAGCAATTTCTGCATTAGATTTACCCATAAATATATCTGGATAAAGTAATTTTAATTGACCTATAGTTAACCATTTCTGTCTTGACATATATGTCCAATCAGACATATCAAGCTCTTTACCATCTGGGTCTTTGTATACATTGTACACACTTTCATTTCTAACAACATTAGAAACTGTTAGCTCCCCAGGTAGCTGTTCAACAGAACAATCTATCCAACCTCTTCCGACAACAGATGCTGTTTTAAAAGCTCTTGAAAAAGCTTTCTGCAATCTTTTGTTTCTATCTTCATGCCTTAAAACAAGGCCAGCAATTCTGGCAAGATTTTCATCTTCAGATGCAACGGGGTAAACTTTATATCCGCTTCTAATTTGCTGTTCTAAACCAGCAACAGTATTAACCTTAGAGAATATAAAATTAAATGTTAAAGGCGGTCTTCCTTCACTTTCAAGAAGTGTTCTTTCTGCATCAGTCCATTGACCTGTTCCAGTGTAATAAGACATCCAATCTTTATATGCTTGTATGTCATTTTTGTTTCCAGCCTCAAGGAAAGAATAAACCTCCATAACTTCACGAAGCCTATTAGAATCGCTATTGTACAGTGCTGGTTTATATCCATCATCTTTACTTGCCATTATCTACCATCATACAAGGGAAAGAAGATGTTTTTTTAGATTTCTTCTTACCCATGCCTCTCTTTTTTTTAATTTTATCTCCACGCATTTTAGAAACCTGAAGACCTTCATTAAACATTGTTTCAGCCATTAAGCTTTATCGTTCATCATACCTGGTGAATTTCCACCTTTACTCATTGGTGATTTTTTTTTCTTTTTAGTAGTTTTCATACTTGTCATGCTACCGCCACCACCGTAACCTTTTTTATTTCCTGCTGGCATTTAATACCTCATTTTCTTGTCTTTATAGTTCATACCCATTCCAGTTTTGGAATTGATTTTTTCATTTTTAATAGAGCCAGAAGCGTAAGAAGTAACTGTAGCTCCCATAGGTCTATTTTTGTTTAGTCTGTCTAAGTTAGTAACAGATTTATCTGTCATCATTGGTTTCATATATTCTCCTATACGTCTTTAATTATTGCAGCGACAATCGCTTGAATTTTGTTACCACCAGTACCTGCGCCTGCTTTTTGCCCAGATATACCATGTAAATTACGAACCTGTAGCTCATTAAACTTTCCAAACCAAGATTCACCTGGACCAATCTCAACAGCATCAACAGTACTGTGAGCTACAGTACCACCGTCAAACAATACATATATACTGTCAGAAGTATTTGCTGTAGAACCATCATCTGTTTTACCTGTATGTTTAATATATATAAATTTAATTTTATCGGTAATAGCTATTGATGGCATTGTAGACCCTGCATCAACACCAGCAGCGGTTGTCCCTTTTTGTAAAAAAGTTTCTGTAGAAATTAAATCTGCGCTTGTTGTTGTTACATCAACAATCTTATAGTACCAACCTTCGCTAGAATCAGCGGGGGCATAAGATAATGTTTGTCCTGTAAGTGTTTTAGATATTTCATCTGGCAATATTTGTGCCGAAATGGTCATTATAGCATCATCTGCCATACAACTCCTTTATATAGGGCGTATTTTAACGGTTAACAAGTTATAACAAAAGTTTTTTATATAGTTTTCCAATTATCTTTCTTAATTTTTTTCTGTAGCCACTGGGGCGGTATTCTTTTAGCTTGCGGTCTAACCGATGTTTCAATGTGATTTATCATGTATCTAAGCGCATCCATTGAGTGGTCATTCTTTTTCATAGGTTTTTCTGATATATTCTTTTTATCACCACCATAATCCTCCCATCTATAATCTGTAACTTCTTCTATAAACGGGTCCATACATGCTCTATCAAAAACAAAGAACTTAGGTCTTTGAGTTGCATCGTCTAATTGCATATACTTAGCAACTCTGTCTATACCAGCAGCGACATCATTGTCAGCTTTTTCAAAATATATACCGTATTCTTCATATTGAGCGCCAATAGTTACATCAGTTGACATACCACCTCTGACATGCCATATACTTGGGTCAGCAAGCCATCTAGTAATTTCCTGCGTACCTACTTTACGCCATATCTCCTCAGCATGAAAATCTATCCATTCATCTGCTTTATAGTGCATATCATATAAATATATATCATTAGTATCACTTACTGCAAAGAAAAGCGCAGC
>CENL01001858.1_pt1 | contig 12177 bp, 11 predicted proteins | sample 530221 | NCBI WGS metagenome assembly CENL01 (sample SAMEA2619791, study PRJEB7988) | marine metagenome | isolation source: saline water (ENVO:00002010), including
TGCCGGTGACGTTCGGCGGCGGCATCATGATGGTGTACGGAACCTTGCTCGAGCCGGGATCGGCCGCGAATGCGCCCGCCTTTTCCCAATTCTCGTAATGGGTCCGCTCAACCGCGGCCGCTTCGAATGTCTTTCCAAGCATGATGATGCCCTTGGCCTTGTCGTGAAACCGGTATCAGAAAACAGGTAGAACCTGCTCCCCGAAAGGAGAGCAGGTTTAGGACATGATCGGTTGGAATTCCAGCCCGGAAAGCCCGGACCCGGTGGTTCTTACCAGGGATCGCGCCGCTGGGACTGCATCACCAGCCGCTCGATTTCCTCACGGACCAGCCGTTCGACCATCATCGGCAGGTGCTGATCGAGCCATTCCTTGAGCATCGGACGCATCAATTCCCGCGTCAGACGTTCAAGCGTGATCGCCCCGTTGCCGATCGGCAACTCGTGATAATCCTCGTTCAGCTTTTCATTCAAGCGGCTGAACGCATCCACGGTTTCGGCAGCCTGAGGCGGAGAAACCAGCCCCTCACTCGATTGCGGCGGCGCTTGTTCTGGCTGCTGCAACGGCGGTGGTGGAGGTGGCGGAGGCGGTGCTGGAGCAGGCTCCGGCTCGTCTTCCGTGAACTTTTGCTCCTCGAACAGCGGTTCAGGCTGTTCTTCCTCCATATCCGTCAGGTCGAGGACGTCTTCCTCTTCCTCGAAATCAGGCTCTTCTTCCGGTTCCGGTTCGGGATCCGGCTCTAGCTCAGGCTCAGGCTCCGGTTCAGGCTCAGCTTCGAGCTCCGGTTCAGGCTCGGGCTCCGGTTCCGGAGTCGGCTCTGGCTCGGCAGCTTCTTCGGGGGGTGGGGCATCCTCGCCCTCCTCACCGTCTTCGGAAATAATTCGCCTAATCGAGGCGAGGATTTCCTCCATCGACGGTTCTTGCGCCGTATCACTCATCCAGACTCAAACCCACAAGGAATCAAGAGGCTTAAAGGGTATCCTACAAGTTTATGAAACGCCAGCCTGTCGTCCGGCCAGTAGTTCTGGGCGGTCAGGGTAGTTTTCCAGACACATCTGTTCCCCAGACGCGATCAATGACATCACGGTAGTGCTTGTCGTAATCGTAGAACTCGACTTCGAGGTTGAGGTCCGCCGCAGTGAGTTTTCCCATCGCGAGCAGAAGCGTATACGCAGCCACCACTTCGTCCCGGTTTGCGCTGACAAGACTGACTTGCGAGTCGAGAAGCTCCTGTTCCGCATCGAGGACATCAAGCACTGTCCGCGCACCAACGGTAGCTTCCTGCTGAACGCCATCGAGTGCGATTTCGGCAGCATCGACACTGGCATTTAGAGCCGAAATTTGGGCTACGGAGGTCTGCCAGGCTTCGTATGCACGTGCGGCAAGATCGACCGTATCGCGGCGAATCGACTCAACGACGATCCTGGAGCGGTTTGCATTTTCCTTCGCGGCACGCACGCGCGCGGAGACCTGCCCCTTCTGATAGATCGGAATGACGACCTGGGCCGTAACGCTCAGTTCCGTCGTTTTGTCGTCGTTAAAGCCACTGTCCTCGGCATATTCGGCAGAACCGACAAGATTCACACTCGGCAGCAACTCACCGAACACCAGATCAACCGTCTCGCCAAGCCGCCGCTCATCGAATTTAGCTGCGATCAGGGCAAAATTATTGATCACCGACTGCTCGACAGCCTCTTCCCGACTCTCGGGCAAGGTCGTCTCGATGTCCGGGTTTTCCAGCTCGGTCGGGACAGTCCCGACGATTCGTTCGTATGCGACCCGGGAGCTAATCAAGTTACCTTCGGCCTGGATCAAATCGGCTTCGGCAACGGCGACCCGTGCTTCAGACTGCGCAACGTCCGTACGCGTCACTTCACCGACTTCAAAACGATCCCGCGTTGCCTGAAGCTGGGTGTCCAAGCGTTCCCGGTTCTTTTTCTGAAGTTCCAGAACGGACTGGTCCCGAATGACATTCATATAAACGGTAAGCGCATTGAGCAGTGTATTTTGCTCCGTATCGAACATATTGGCGCGCTCTTGCTGCACAGTATATTCGGCCGAATTGACATCCGCTTCCGTACGCCCGCCACGATAGATCGGCTGAGTGACCGTAACGATGGCCGATTTAGGCGTCGTGTTGCCGTCAGTGGACGACAGGTTGGTCTCCACGTCGGTTTTCGCGTAGCCGACAGAAAGCGTCGACGAAACAGTCGGCAGCCAGCCGCCCTTGGCCCGCGGAACGCCCTCATCGACGATACGCAGATTTGCCCGGGCTGCATTGAGTGTTGGATTGGTCCGGTACGTATAGGCAAGAACTTCAGAAAGCGTTTCGGCGGTGACTGGCGGTGCAGAAACGCCGAGAATGCAAGCTGACACCGTCATCATCGCGGCCATGCGATGCAGTTTTTTCATACCCGTCACCCGTGTCATCCGAGATCTTTCCGCTTTAATAAAAGCAACCTTGTGAGTTTAAAAAACGAACTTCGGCTCATTCCGGAACTCCGGGAGCAATGGCACGGAAGCGTCGAAGACCACCCGTTTGGAAACCGTAGACCCGAATTTTTCGACAAGCACGGCGTTACCCTGCCGCGCTCCGTTCTCATATAGTATCGTGACCAGCCTTCCGCCATCGGCAAGTTGATCGGTGATCGATTCCGGGATCCGTTCGACCCCGCCACCAATAACAATCAGACTGTATGGTGCTTTCTTAACGTAGCCGCCGAGCGGATCTCCAGCGACAATCGCCGCATTGTCCACATCAAGCGATCCAAGCCGTTCATTGGCGCCGCTGACGAGCTCCTCATCTTGCTCGACACCATAAACGGTACCGGCAAGCCGCGACAGGATGGCCGTCGAATAGCCGCATCCGCAAGCGACATCCAGCACCTCGTCCGCCGCATCAGGCAGAGCGATCTGGAGCAATCGGGCAAAAACCATCGGCTCCATCAGAACCCGGCCGTTGCCGAGATTCAGATCCTCGTCGACATAGGCGACGCCCATTAACTGTTTAGGGACGAACAGTTCCCGGGGAACATCTTCAAAAGCGTCAATGATCCCCGTATCAGTGACCTTGTTCGTCCTGATCTGACTCTCGACCATGTTGTGGCGTGCAGTGGCGAAGTCCGTCATTTCGCGACAGTGCTCCAGCATGTGAAAAGGCAGGCCGATGCACGGCCTTGCGCTTGTTATACTTTGAGGGGTTTTTGAACACAATCCAGATACCACCCAAGGGAGGAACGGCCTGTCATCGGCCGCAACCATAATCACCATGAAAAAATACCAGATTGCCGCCGTCCCCGGTGATGGCATTGGCCCGGAAGTTATTGCTGCCGGTGTTGAAATTCTCGAAACGCTCGCAGCGGACAGCGCGGATTTCGAGCTCGCATTCGAACATTTTCCATGGGGCGGAGACTATTATCGCAAGCATGGCGAAATGATGCCGGACGATGGTGTCGATACGCTGCGCCGATTCGACGCAATTCTGTTCGGCTCCGCCGGTGACCCCGATATTCCTGACCATATCACCCTGTGGGGCTTGCGCCTGAAGATCTGCCAGACCCTCGACCAGTACGCCAATGTCCGCCCTGCCCGCCTTCTTCCTGGTATCAAGGGGCCTCTTGCCGGCGTCACTGCTGATGATCTCGACTGGGTCATCGTCCGGGAAAATTCGGAGGGTGAATATGCCGGCGCCGGCGGCCGCGCCCATATAGGCCTGCCAGAGGAAGTCGGGCTCGACGTCTCCATCTTCACCAGGGTTGGCGTCGAACGAATCCAGCGCTTTGCTTTCGAGCTCGCGCAATCCCGGCCGCGGAAAAAACTGACGCTCGTGACGAAATCCAATGCCCAACGACACGGCATGGTGTTCTGGGACAGCGTGTTCGAGCGAATCAAATCCGATTATCCCGATGTCGAGACAGACAAGATGCTGGTCGATGCCATGACCACGCGCATGGTGCTTGACCCGAAGAGCCTGGACACGGTCGTCGCCACCAACTTGCACGCAGACGTGCTCTCCGATCTTGCCGCCGCTCTGACCGGTTCGCTCGGCATCGCACCGACTGGGAATTTGCGGCCTGAGCGGGATATGCCCTCCATGTTCGAGCCGATTCACGGCTCTGCCTTCGATATCACCGGCAAGGGCGTGGCGAATCCGATCGGAACTTTCTGGAGCAGCGCCATGCTGCTTGAGCATCTCGGGCAGACCGACGCGGCATCTCGATTGATGTCCGCCATTGAGCGGGTAACTGCGGATGGTTCAGTTCTTCCACGCGATCTCGGCGGCACCGCCACAACACGACAAGTGACCGACGCTGTGCTTGCCGCATTGTCGAAAGGGAATGTGTGACGCAGGCCTTTTGTTTCATACAGTGCATCCTCTCATGAAAAGACATTGACGGGCGTGGAGCGGACGGCTACCTATCGCGCCCTGTTGGCCCGGTGGCAGAGTGGTGATGCAGAGGACTGCAAATCCTTGTACGTCGGTTCGATTCCGGCCCGGGCCTCCAGCACCCTTCCAAAAATTCACACTTAATCTCCATGACTTGCGCTCTATCGGAGCCTCTCATGACTGTTTCAGAGCGTGAATCACGCTGGCGGTAAAAAGCGCGTACGAAAATTGCCAAACTGTCACGTTTCGGGTTTGCACTTGCCAAAAAGCGCTGCTATATACCGCCACCTCGTCGGGGCACACCCTCGGCGAGCTGCTGATCCCCGGTAGCTCAGCGGTAGAGCAAGCGACTGTTAATCGCTTGGCCGGCGGTTCGAATCCGTCCCGGGGAGCCAATCAAAAAGCGGTCGAAACTTCGGTTTCGGCCGTTTTTTTGTTTTTGCCCCATGCCTCCCGCCATTGCCGACAGTCTCCTTTCCAGCGACCATGCAATCCCCTTCCCGAGCCGCTGGATGCCTCACATGCTGTCTGATGTCCGTATCGTCGAGATCGAGGCCCTCGGCCCCGCTCCTTTCGCCGCCATGTTGCTTGCCGATCTTGGCGCCGACGTCATCACCGTGCATCGCAAGACCGCATCTGACGTTCCGGGAAAAGGCGATAACAACCTGCTTGACCGCGGCAAGCGTTCGATAGCCCTCGATCTCAAGGCGCCGGAAGATGTCGAAACTCTGAAAGCCCTGCTGCGGACAGCCGACGGGCTGATCGAGGGTTCCCGCCCCGGTGTGATGGAGAGATTGGGCCTGGGACCGGATGTTTGTCTCGTGGAGCAGCCCCGCCTTGTCTACGGTCGGATGACAGGATGGGGCCAGGACGGCCCCAAAGCCCGTGAAGCCGGTCATGATCTGAACTATATCGGACTGTCAGGCGCGCTCTGGTACGCCTCTCCGGCAGGCACGGCACCTTTCCCGCCCCCGACCCTTGTCGGCGATGTCGGTGGCGGCAGTCTTTATCTGGTGATCGGCATGCTGTCTGCTCTGCTCAAAGCGCGTACAACCGGAAGAGGCACCGTTGTGGATGCCGCAATCGTCGACGGCTCGGCCCATATGATGAATCTGCTGATGTCGCTGCGTGCGGCGGGCTCTTTCAGCACTGAACGCGGCCACAGCCTGCTGGACGGGCCGCATTGGAGCCGCGCATACCAATGCAGCGATGGTCTTTTTCTCTCCGTTCAGTGCCTGGAACCTAAATTTTACAGAATCTTTCTGGAACGCTTGGGGCTGACAGGTGATTCGGCGTTCGAACAGCAATTCGAGGAGTCTCTTTGGCCCGATCTCGGCGCGCGCCTTACGTCCCTGTTCGCCGGTCAACCGCGTGTCCATTGGCTGGCTTTATTTGATGGCAGCGATGCCTGCGTCGGGCCCGTACTTTCGCCGGATGACGCCATGACCGACCCCCATATAGCTGCGCGCGGGGTCTGGCAGGCTCCGGACGGCCGGTTCCAAGCAGCAGCCGCACCACGATTCGACGGCAAGAAACCGCCAACCGCACCACCAAGTCCTTACCGCGGTCAGCACACAGCTGAAATCCTCGCAGAACTCAAAGGTGACATATCAGCTCGCTGAGCGACGTGGTTTTGGCCAGAACCGTCCGGCATCCAGAAACCGGTTCCATGCATCTTCTATCTCTTGATCGGCGCGGGCCATTTCCGCGCCGTGCCATCCGATGACAATTCCCGACGCCTTCATCAGATCAGGCATGTTCGCTCCGCTCTCCGGCGCGACAAGAGCCTCCAGTTGTTCAATGCATACCGCGTAGTCGTTTGCATAACCGAGCAGGTCCTGCAATCGGGCAGCAGACTTGGAAAAAATTTTGGCTTTTCTGGGCTCGAACAGGGACGCAAAAAACTCCGAGGCATAGCGCATCTTTTTCATTTCAAGCCGAAGCTCATGCTTCGCAGCAGTATTTCCCTGAAGTGCCGTTCTCCCCATTTTGCGAACCTTGCGATAGCGTTTCTCCAGCTTTGAGGCGGCGAATTCCTCGCTCCTGGCCAGATGGTCGAAGGCGCCCTTACTCTGAGAGTTTTTCAGCGTTTCTATCAACAGACCGAGTTGCAGCTGGAAAGAGGTAAACCGGGGCGATGCAACGGCAGCCCGGGCGTCCCTGTACCCAGCTTCCTGCCGGACTTGAGCAAGCGCCCGGAGCTCCTTCAGAGCCGGAATGTCTACACCGAGGGCTGTTTCGACAGGGTCATGCAGGTCCGCAATATAGACATCCCACTCCCGCGCCTGGCCGAGGGAGCTGGCAAGCCATTTCCCCTCTTCCCGGACAGACTGGGTCAACTCGCTGTCACCGAATGCTCGGAACATCCCGAGCGCGGCTCTCAGGCGGCGCACCGCCACCCGCATTTGATGCGGTCCTTCGGGAGCCATACTCTCAAGAATCGGAAATTCATTCGCAGCGATCTGCGTCTGGCAGGCCTTCAGGATCTCAACGGCCGATTCATTGATCCGGCTTCCCTGAACCAGCGGAGGCCGCCGCCCTTTGACCGGCTTCGGCTCCTTTGGAATTTGCAATTCCCCTGCCCGCGCTGCCTTACCGCGATATTCGATGCGGACCGGAACATCATCGTTGATCGCACAGGCCAACTCGAACAACGCGGCTGGTGAGCCGTCCTTCAGCTCAAGTTCCAGCTCGCAAATCGCCGTTTTCCGAGCGCCGGAGCGGATCTCGCCAATATCGAGATCAGCTGAAATAAGGGCCTCACCGAATCGCCCGGCATATCTCACGAGACGGCTGGTTCTCCTGAAGTCCGTTACAAAGGCGGGCTGCAGCCGGTCCCATACCCCGTCCCGGATGAGCAAATCACGAATCTCCGGCGCATGAATGAGATCGAGTGTCGGCTCTTCGCCACTCACCCAGCCTTCAATCTCGATCCGCTCCGTGATACCGGCCTGCCAGCCGCTACCGATCTTGAGAGTTTGCAGTTTTCTGCGTCCCATCTCCCGGATGCGCAGGTTAATGCCAGCGTCGGCAAGCTCTTTGTCCGGCGTATCAAAATATGTCGACTTCAGGTGGGTCGTCTTTGCCCGTTCGCTCGCGGATTTGATCAGCAACGGCAGCCGTTTGAGGCGATTAAGCCATTTCTCGGAAACCGCGAGCCGCAATTCCGATTCTGTCGGCAATGGCTCGGCTTTCTTACTCATACGAGATCCTTTGGAGCCACAAACTGACGGAGCCGGCCCTTTCCGGAAGCGATGTCATTCCAGGTATCGATAGCGAGCTCAATTGTCGCCAAAGCACCGGTCGGAAACTTCTCCTGCACACGAAAAAGTTCTTCACCCCCAACTGCACCACACAGAGACAGGGTCAATTGCTGGAGACCGGGATTGTGCCCGATGAGCAAGGTTTTTTCGACATTCTCCGGGAGTTCGGACAGAACCGAAAATATCTCTCTCACGCCGGCCTCATAGATCCGGGAAGTTTCCTCGACCGGGCAATTGCGGGGTAAGTAGGGGCGAATGATGTCCCGGGTCTGTAACGTCCGCCGGGCGGATGAGCAGAGAATAAGGTCGGGAGCGATCTTCTCTTGCTTCATCATGATGCCGATAACCGCCGCCGACCGTTCGCCGCGCCGGTTCAACGGTCGCTCAAAGTCGCTGTGAGCCGGAGCGCTCCAACTGGACTTGGCATGACGCAACAGCAACAGGGTTTTGCTCACCGGGCGGCTCCCGTTTTCCGAGGACTATCGTCTATCATTCTTTGGCGCCACCTCAGCTAGAGCCCCTTTTACCAAGCACTAAATTGACAGCGTCGACCTCTGCCGCCAAGGTCAAACGAAGCGGTTGGCACGAACCGCACTCTGTTTGTCCTTTGGAATTTCAAATGAGCGCCGAAACGACACCTCAACATGCCGCGCTCATCGACCCCACATCAGAAAGCGATAGCGCCGCTGCAAGGAAAGCCGCCGACATCCGTCCGCTTGGACCAAAAGACGTCGATGGGCTTGCCCTCCTCGCTCAGGAGCTCCTGGCATTTTATGGCCTGCCGGCGCGCAATCAGCGCTCCTATATGGCGCACATAATGGCTGCGGAACTTTTTGAGCGCGAAAGCAATCTGAAGGTACTGGTCGCCGAGACCTCGGCCGGGCTGCAGGGATTTATCGCCTATACCGAAGTTTTCGCGCTCGCCAGCTGCCAGCGCAGCTTTTTCATCCAGGACCTTTTCGTCACGCGAAGGTCCAGGGCATCCGGTGTCGGTGCCGGCCTGATGGCCGAGCTGGTACGCCAGGCGGAAGAATGCGGTGTCGAGCAGATCGACTGGACAGCCGATCCCTGGAACGAGAAGGCGACAGCCTTTTACGAAAAGCTCGGCCCGTTGCTGAAGAGCGATAAAATTCTCTATCGTCTCGCCGGATCTTCGCTGCGCCGATCCATGCAGGAACAGAAACTGTGAAATCCGCTCCCGCCCGCGCACATTAAGGGCAAACGAACTGGTAAGCGGACGTAACGAACACTAAGTTCGTGGCCTGTTGGCCCGCACGTAATACCGGAGGAAAGAATGCAAATTCGCGATGGCTTCGTCGGCACAATCGGCAATACCCCGCTGATCAAACTGAAGCGCGCGTCGGAGGAAACCGGCTGCACCATTCTCGGCAAAGCCGAGTTCCTCAATCCGGGTGGGTCGGTGAAAGACCGCGCGGCATTGGCAATCATTCGCGATGCCGAAGAGCGCGGAGATCTGCGCCCCGGCGGCGTGATTGTCGAAGGAACCGCCGGTAATACGGGCATCGGTCTTGCCCTTGTCGGCAATGCCCTCGGGTATCGCTCCGTCATCGTCATGCCGGAAACCCAGAGCCAGGAGAAAAAGGACATGCTGCGCCTCGTCGGCGCTGATCTCCGGCTGGTTCCAGCGAAGCCGTACAAGGATCCGGACAATTACGTGCGCTATTCCGGCCGTCTGGCCGAGGAAATCGCGGCGAGCGAGCCGAATGGCGCGATCTGGGCAAACCAGTTCGACAATGTCGCCAACCGCCATGGCCACTACGCCACAACGGGGCCGGAGATCTGGGACCAGACCGACGGCAAGGTAGACGGCTTTATCTGTTCCGTCGGCAGCGGCGGCACGATCGGCGGGATCAGCATGGCTCTGAAGGAACGCAACCCGAATGTTACCATAGGCCTCGCGGATCCGATGGGCTCGGCGATCTTCAATCATTACGCCCATGGTGAGCTGAAATCCGAGGGTGGCTCCATCACCGAAGGAATAGGTCAGGGCCGGATCACGAAGAATCTGGAAGGCATCACCGTCGATGCGCCTTTCCAGGTAACGGACGAGGAAGCCCTCGATGTGATCTTCAAGCTGCTAATGGAAGAAGGCCTCTGCATGGGCGGCTCGACCGGTATCAATGTCGCCGGTGCCGTAAAGCTCGCCAAACAGATGGGCCCCGGCCACACCATCGTGACCGTCCTGTGCGACTGGGGGCACCGCTATCAGACCAAAATATTCAATCCGGAATTCCTTAAGGAAAAAGGGCTGCCGGTGCCGAGTTGGCTGGCCTGAGGCATAAAGCGGGAGACGAATAATGGAATACAAGAACCCAGAAGCGCTGGTCGAGACCGATTGGCTGGCTGAGAATCTTGGCAATCCGAAGGTCAAAATTCTCGATGCCAGCTATCACCTGCCGGGTGTTGATCGAAACGCGGATACGGAATATCTCGAAAAACACATCCCCGGCGCCGTACGCTTCGATATCGATGACGTAAAAGATCCTGCAGCCACCCTGCCCCATATGATCCCGGACGCCGAAACATTCGCGGCGAAAGCCGGCGCTATGGGCATCTCGAACGATGATATGGTCGTCGTCTATGACGTCTACGGCATGATGAGTGCGGCCCGGGTCTGGTGGATGTTCCGTCTATACGGGCACGACAAAGTCGCCGTTCTGAATGGTGGTCTGCCAAAATGGTCGGCGGAAGCACGGCCGCTGACTTCCGGCGCGGAACAGAACGCACCGGTCACTTTCACCGCAACGTTCCGCAAGGAACTTGTCACCGATCTTCAAGCTCTGCGCACCAATATAGGCAGCGGGGAGCGAGCGGTACTTGATGCGCGAGCCGCCGACCGGTTCGCCGGAACCGCTCCGGAACCAAGGGCGGGGCTCCGCAGCGGCCATATTCCGGGAAGCTTGAGCATGCCGTCCGCCAGCTTGCTGAGTGCAGACAAGACGATGCTTCCAGCAGCCGAATTGAAAAGCCGGCTTGAAACCAGTCTCGGGACCAATCTCTCGCAACCGGTGTCTACAACCTGCGGATCCGGAGTAACAGCCTGTATCCTGTCGCTCGGCCTCTATCTGCTCGGCAACGAAGATGTCGCCGTCTATGACGGCTCATGGAGTGAATGGGGCGGTCACCCGGATACACCTGTCGAAACATCCTGAGGAAGAACGCCGTGACATTGCACGTGCGTCCGATAGCGGACGGCGATATCGACTTCGTTGTCTCGCTCTGGAAAGCAGCCGGCCTCACTGTACCGCACAACGATCCTTACGAGGACATCAAGTTCTGCCGCTCCAGCCCGAACGCGGAGATTCTACTCGGGTTTGACGGTCAGGAGCTTGCCGCCACTGTCATGGTTGGTCACGACGGGCACCGCGGCTGGTATTATTATGTCGGTGTGGCTCCGGGACGGCAGACCAGCGGCTTCGGCCGGAAGATTATGTCCGCCGCCGAGGACTGGCTGAAAGAGCGTGGAGTCGGCAAGGCCCAGCTCATGATCCGGTCCGCCAACACCAAGGTAAAAGAGTTCTACGAGCGGCTCAACTATGTCGCGGAAGACCGCCTTGTCATGGCGAAACGGTTTGGCCCGGTACCCGACTGGCGGGCCGGCCAGACCGAGACCATGGTGCTCCATCTTGAAATGCTATCCCGGCCGGACCGTGATCCGGCACATCCCCCGGAGATTGGCAAACGGATCGTGCTGGAGCCCATGGCGGTCCCCAGCGTGCGGTTCTATCGTTTTCTCTATGATGGCGTCGGCGCGGATTGGACCTGGGTTTCCCGCCGGATCATGGATGACGAGACGCTGGCTGGTGTCCTCTCGCGGGCTGGTGCGGAATATTATCTGCTACAAGTCGATGGCGAGCCTGCCGGATTTTGCGAACTTGAACGCGACGATGATGGACGGAACGTCGAGTTGTCCTATTTCGGCTTGCTCCCGGACTTCATCGGCCTTGGCATTGGACGCTACTTCATTGATGCGACGATAGATCTCGCATGGCGGCCGGAAACAAAGCGGGTCTGGGTCCATACCTGCGATCTTGATCATCCCCGAGCCCTTGGCAACTACCAGCGGGCCGGTTTCGTCCCCTATGCACGAGAAACCGAAACCCTGCCCGACCCAAGGCTTGCGGGCCTGCAACTGCCCCCTCACTCCGATGAACGCGGTCACGCGCCGAATAGCCTGTTCCGGGATCGGGCTGCAGCGGAAAAGCTGCCATTAGCCGATGGCGCCGCGCACTGATATCGATTCCCTGCAGTAAAAATGCGAAGGGCGCGCGCGATCTCTCGCTGCGCGCCCTTCCGGAGGGTCCCCCGTTGTCCCCCCCTCCCAGACTCTGTAAGCCCGGACCATTCGGCCCGGGCTTTATGGGTTAATGCGCCAGGATCTGGCTCAGGAACAGTTTGGTGCGGTCAGAACGCGGGTTCGTGAAGAACTCTTCCGGTGTGTTCTGTTCGACGATCTCGCCATAATCCATGAAGATCACGCGATCCGCCACCCGCTTTGCAAAGCCCAT
>CENL01035789.1_pt1 | contig 12160 bp, 12 predicted proteins | sample 530221 | NCBI WGS metagenome assembly CENL01 (sample SAMEA2619791, study PRJEB7988) | marine metagenome | isolation source: saline water (ENVO:00002010), including
AAAATTAAAGGCTCGTCGTTGTTGATGAATTCTTTTGCAAGAAGGGTAGTACAAGCAGCACCTTCTGTCATGCCATCAACTTGTACTATCTCGCAGCCAGGAGATATAAGTTTCAAAAGATGTTTCAAATTGTACTGTTCATAGTGAGACTTTTGAACGACAAAGATGTGTCGTGCGTCTATATTTAGATTTTCTACAACAAGCTGTATCATAGGCTTGCTTCTAACCTCTATCAAAGGCTTCGGAAAGGTATAACCTGCCCGTTGAAATCTGGAACCGGCGCCTGCCATTGGGATTAAAACATTCATTTTACCGCCTTGCCACTTTGGCTTTATTGTATTTGTTTTATTTATTCTCTGTATATGTTCATTTATCTTTTCGTAAGTTACATCACTGCTATTCTTAACAGGGCAAAGATGGGCGCCACTATTGAGTGCAGCCTTTCTGCCATGATGTGAATCCTCTATAACGAGTGTTTCATTAGGATCAACATCAGCCTTCAACATACAACGCATGTAAATTTCAGAACTTGGCTTTGGCTTGTTTACGTCTTGATTGGTGTAGAGAAAGTCAATATATTCAAAAAAACCTTTCCTAATCAATTGTAATTTTGCCGTATCTCTTATTGAGTTTGTGGCGCAAGCAACCATATACCCACTTGACTTTAATTTTTTTAATATATTTTGAATTCTAAAGTCAGGAGTAAAATCATCTATAATCTCAATGGTCTTTTTTTGCTTTGTTCTCCAGACAAAATCGTGCATATTTTCTGGCAATTCTTTACTTTGCGTTAGCATACCAAGCTTTTTAGTAGTTGAAAGCCCATCATATGTTGAAAGATGCTCCGAGCGGTTTATAACATATTGGTTACCAACTTCCGCTAGGGCTAGATTTAAAGCTTCATAATGAAGTTCGCGGGCATCCACGAGAACGCCGTCTAAATCAAATACAACTAGTTTAATCATTTCTAAACCTCTGTTCTTGCTTAAAGGGGTGAGTGTCTATATCGCAGCACTTGTTGGCGTCTAACCAACAATCACCCTCTCTCCATCCTACATAATTTTTTCCATTAAGTTCAATATCTTTTTCAAAATAATAGTATTGTACAAAATTTGGAACTTTTGGTGGGGTCGGAGGATTGTCAATGAAATCTTTACTCCACCTTGTTAACCATCCATAATAACTTGGTTGTTTCTTCCAAGTGTCTTTCCACTTCCAGTAAAAAATTTGTGATGTATGATACCATCCCTCACGAGACATCTCATTACTTTTTTCTTTTCTCCATTCTTCTTCACCACCAAGATATTCACTTGTGTCTAATTCAAGAGCATCATGAGAATTAAGCAGTCTGCCGTGAACTTTATCACCAATCATTGACTTTTCTTTGTTATGGATTAGAGCCCTGATATAGTAATCAGCCTCTTTGTTAGCAGGCGTAAGAAATCTCTCATCCCACATGCCTATCTTTTTAACAGCCTCTGGACGATAACTTATGATATTGTCACCGAGTTGACCAGTGATGAAGGTGTATTTCTGATGCATCTTTAAAAGATTAGATACCCAATTTGGATTTAATACAATGTCGTTTTGCATTGTAACAACAATTTTGGTATCTGGATTATTAAGGTCTTTGAATCCATGAATCAGTGCCTGATTCCAATTTCTTGCAAGATTGCCGGTATCCCAGTCAGGTCTGACATTGTTGTGTATTACATTGACTTTACCTACAAATTCATCGTCAAGAGTAAACTCGGTGTGGTTGTTGATAATGTTTACTTCAGTGTTTTTAACATTGACAAAATCTGTTTCGTTAAACAGTCTTTTCAATGTTTTGTTTAAAACTTTGGATCTTCTATATGTCACAATGAAGACTTTTATGTTTTTCATTTTTTCCTCAATTTTTCATATAATGTTTCGGCTAGCATAAATTCAAATTCTGTGTCAACATCGACGGCTTCAATTTCATCTAACATGTGAGGATAAAACTTGTCGCCCAATATATTTTTGTTCTTTATCATCAACTCTCGTGGCAAGATATTAACAGCAAAGTTTAAAGCATATATGTCCGGCAAATCTTGAGAACGTGGGTGGTTTTTGGGGTCATAATTTATTGCTTTGTCACCAAGCCACATGTATTCCTTTATTATATTTGTGGTTACAACTGAATCATATTGCTCATTATCAATGTAAGTCTGTATGCATTCTTGCACAGTCTCGTCTTTCACAAGAGGGCTTGTAACTGGGGTCCACAGAATATCTTTACAATCTAAAGATGAGGCAAGATGAACGTAAACATCCCCCATGGGTACAGTATCGCTAGCGTAATATGAATTCCTCTTCATCGCATGAGCACCAAGTTCTGATGCTATATTCAACATATCTTCGTCGTCCGATGTCACAATTACCTTATTAACATTAGAGAGCCTTAGAGCCTGTTGCACTTTTAGTGTCAACATGTTGGAGCCCCCAAAGGGTCTAACGTTTTTTCTTGGAACCCTCTTTGAACCACCACGAACAGCGATTAGGACGTTTATATCTACCTCTCTTGGCATTAGAATTGTCCTCCATTGATATCAATCGCCGCCCCTGCAATGTAAGAAGCGGCAGTCGAACATAAAAATAGAACAGGGAGAGCCTGTTCGGTTGTTGTGGCTATCCTTCTAACAGGTATTTTTTCTTCTAGTTTCATTATGGACTCAGTAGACATAGATTCTTGTAGCATTTCAGTCATTGTTTGACTTGGGCAAACGCAATTTACAAGTATATTGAACTGCGAAACTTCATTGGCAAGCTGCTTCGTTAAACCTATTATACCATACTTGCTAGAAGTGTAATGCACTCCACTGACAATACTCTTATTCCTTCCGGCTATTGAAGAGACATTGACTATTCTTCCGTAGTTATTTTTTTTCATTACTCTTACGGCTTCTTTGCAAATTATAAAAAAAGATTTTAGATTAATGTTCATCAATCTATCCCACTCATCAATGCTGATTTTTTCAATTGGCTCGCATAGATTTGTGCCAGCCACATTGATTACAAAATCAACTTTTTCAAAATTACAAAATATTTTTTTTATTTTATTTGTATTTTGTAAATCGCATCTTAAATCGATAACAGAATCAAGCAATGATGGTGTTCTAGACGCATTATACACTGTTGCTCCAGAATCAACAAAGAGACGGCAAATCTCTTTACCTATTCCCCTACTTCCACCAAATACAATTACAGTCTTGCCAGAAAAATTAAAGTTAACATCACTCTTCATAAACATGATTCACGTCAGGACGAGTAATCGCATACCTAACACCCGGTCGGTCACCAACGCACTTTATGTGGTGCCAAGTATTTTTTGGCACAACAATGATATCATTTTTAGTCACTCGACGCGTGCCAATGTTTTCGATCCACCATTCCCATTCACCATCTAAAATTACCCAGTTTTCATCAGCGTCTGGGTGGAAATGCTTTCTATTTCCCTCTCCGGGCTGTTGCTGTATTACAACACCACCGAAAAGCTCGTTATACGCTATTCTTACCGCCCAGGAACCCATGCCAAGATCCTCTCTGAGTTCTTTTAGGTTTACTGTAGAGCAGTTTTCATATTTTACAAGTTCAGAGTGTGGCACTCCGTCGTTTTCTAAGACACTAATAAGGTCAGAGTCTGAATTAGTTTTGATACCCATTATCTCGTCTCGTTTTTAAATTTTGGTAATAATATAAATTTCTTGATTCTAGAATCGATACTCTCTTGATTCAACAACCTAAGTACAGGCTCGTCCAATTTAAATCTAGAATCTCTTAATAAAACATTTTTGCAATGCATCATTTGTGAAACTTGATCATGGAGAATTCTATCTGGACCATTGGGGGTGCCAGAAGGACCGTATGTATTAGTATACTGATTATTATACTTTTGTGCATCATTTTGTGGTACGCCAGTGTTATAAAAATCAACTCCGAACACAGCTAATTCTTTCAAAGAATAGCCCAGTAGTAGATTTAAGGCTCCATAACCAGAATTGAAATTAGCAGAATATATTGTATAACTACCTTTTGCAAATTTTTCAATGTGTTGCTTTGCGTATATTTCCCAGTATAATCCCCATCGGTCCCAAGTAGAGTCTTTATTTTTTAAGTGTACAAAAGGTATAGAAAGATTTTGAAAAATTGGTTCGTAAATCTCATCTACAAAAGCCCAACTTCCATCTCTTTTTTGTTGACTAGCTGTATCATTACAAATGACAAAATCGGGTCTCTGGGTGCTCGGTATAGATTCTAGGTGTTCAATCAAGGGTGGACCATAATTTGAGTTTAGGCAGCTTTGAATTATGTCTGTTCTGGAGCCGTAATCCTGTATGTTGGGTATACCGTGTTGTATTCTCACAATCACATCATATGAATCAATCAGGGAGCCCTTACCTTGTCCCTTGAGGTATGGGGCGGGTCCAACGTAGGCTACCCTCTTCCCCTTTAGGAATTTTTCTAGCCTATGGTCTTTGTTGTGAGAATTATAAAACAAAGAAGAGTCAGATACCTGTTGATACATTTCAACAACTTCTGATGTTGTAAGCTTTCTACTATCTTTAATTTCTTTATTTATTTTTCTTGTTATTTCAATCCAAGGATTTTTTTGTATATTAAGATCTGCAAACTCAACCTTTGCTAAACAAGAATGAGCCTTTTTTGTATCGTCAGGAGCAATATGAGATAATTGTATATTCAAGCCAGAATTAAGATTGTGAAATCTTTCATGAGAAAAATCGAAAAACTTTTCAATTCTTTCTTGGTCAAAGTAGTTTTCCACCGTCCTACTCTTAACGGGTTGTATATCCTTGGTTACAAATATGCTTTGAAACACTTTTTTAATCAAAATAGAATTCATCTTTTCTGCTTCACTTGATGCTTGAGAATGTAGAAGATTTATTTTTTTAAATGATGGCTTTATCCACTTCCACATTTCATTCATACGATAGTCGTTCCATGCACCATCTTGATTGTGAGGAGCATCAAAATCAGTTACACCGTTATCGTAGACCATTTTATGACTGCAAACCACGTTTTTTAAGAATGGTATCTCAAGTATATTGAATAAATGGCAAGCCTCTACACCTCCACCAAAGCGCGTAACCATGGGAAAAAACCAATTGAGGAGGCTGTGATGTACTATCTTCAAGCCACAGTGACTAAAAGGCAAAACAGAATATTGTTTACTATCTCTATATGTAATATTGGAAGCAAACGGCGTTGTCATTCCATTGCCTGGATAAAAGGTGAGCACGGCTGGATTAAACTCTTCAAGGTCATAAACCATCTGCTCTAAAACACCTAAATCACCCAATGGGCGAAAAATATAATCATAATCTACAAATGCATAATATTCATAGTTTTTTGGAACTTTAGCAGCAAGAGTATTTCTTGTATCAGTCCAAGTCGTATTTGGACAAAATTCTAAAGCATTATCATGAGGTGCATCGTGAGTAACGAAAAAAAAGTCACAATTTTCTTTATTTGAAAAAAGCTCAAGATGTGTTTTGTTTGGTGTTTTTGGGGTAACTTGTAGCACACAGAGTTTTTTTTTCATAATTCTTTATCCCACCTTTCAATCATCTCATCCAACATGGAGCTAAATGTGTAGTCCGGCTGCCAACCTAAAATTTCTCTCGCCTTTGAAGGATCTCCTTTTAGATATTTAAGTTCTTCTGGGCGCATGTACTTGGGGTTCTGAGCTATGTAATCTTCATAATTCATATCCAGCTTGGCGAACACTTTTTCACAAAGATCTCTAACGGAGTGGGTCTCACCAGTAGCAACAATAAATTCATCAGGGGTATGATGATTTAGTATCATGTGCATTGCCCTAACATAATCTTTTGAATGACCCCAATCACGATAAGAATCCATATTTCCAAGTTCTAACTTATCTTGAAGCCCTTTCTTAATAGAGACAGCGCCCTTTACAACCTTGTTGGTTACAAAGTTAGAACCACGACGTGGAGATTCATGATTAAATAGGATACCGTTACAGGCGTGAAGTTTGTAGGCATGACGATAATGTCGAACCAAATTGTATCCCATAACTTTGGCACATCCATATGGACTAACAGGATTCATAGGTGTTGTCAGGCGCTGGGTACCGTCATCGTCAACAGAATTACCAAACATTTCTGATGAACTTGCTTGATAAAACTTAGCTTCAGGGCAAAGTGTTCTGTAAACCTCTAACATGTGAAGAACGCCGAGGGCGTTTGTCTGAATAGTAAATGATGGCATGTCGAAACTCACACGAACATGGCTCATCGCGCCGAGGTTATAAATCTCATCTGGCTGGACTTGTGAAACAATTCTAACTAGTGAAGGATAATCCAACAAGTCGCCATAGTGCGTATAGACACCATCCAGTCCACTAATTTTAGCTAATCTAAAATTTTGATTTTCCGCAACTGAGTGCCTGCGGACCATTCCATGCACTTCGTATCCCTTAGATACAAGTAATTCTGTCAAATAGCTACCATCTTGACCTGCAATACCTGTTATCAGCGCTCTTTTTGTCATTTAAAAATCTCCATTTTTGTTAAATCTGGCCAATCTTCTACTGCCCACTTTCTTGGCTCAGTGTTGATAGCCTCATCTAGTTTTTGCAACCCAAGAGTGGCAGTTTCAGGTGTCATATAATAATGATAACCAATGGTATCTATATTTTGTTCTCGCCAGGGTATATCCGGCAGTCGTCCATCATATGACATCTTTTTTAATAATATAGCAGACTCTTTATTATCTGTCAAGATAATTCCGCCGCGACCTAAACTTAGATGTTTTCTATATTGAAAACTAACACACATAAAAGTCCCTGGAATATAAGAGTTGTGCTGCCACAGTACTGCTGCATCAATAATATTGGTCCCACCAAGATAATAAAAGTCTTGCCAGTCCTCATCTCTCCAGTCAAAATCGATACCCAATTTGCTTGCCAAAAAAGGAACAGAAATATAAGTTCTTTTTGGAACAGTAAAGTGTTTTACTTCTTCCTGCCTCATACACAACTCTATGGCATGAGTGCAGCAGTCAACAGCTACAGCATAAGGGGCGCCAAAAAATTCAGCTATTCTTTGTTCAAATAATTTTATATTTTCAAAACTCATGATTTTTTACACTCCACATTCAAACTTATAAGCGTGCCATTTTCTTTATCCATATGTGGGATATATGCTTGTGAATGATCATCAAAATGTGAATGTTCTGTTTTTCTCCAGTCATAAAGACGAACATCTACAAAACCGTTAGATTCAAGAACACTCTTTAAGCTTTCAAAATCATATGTTGTCTTATGATAAATGGTGTTACCAGACATTAACATTTTACCATATAGTGGTCCAATAGCTTGGTTCAAATTTATTTTTTTATTGACATATAGATTAGAAATAATTTCAAAATTAGGCACTGCGATTCTTAGCGTGCCGCCATTTTTCATAGTCCTTTTCCATTCTTGTAGTAATACATTAACGGCTTCTCTATCAAAGTATTCAATTATATGAGAAGCATAAATTAAATCTACTGTATTATCTTTGATTTCTAGTTTCGTTATTGACTTAGAATCCAAATGTTCATAATCCCCGCCGTCAATATGAATCCAATCATCGCCAAAATTACGCCACCCGCAGCCCATATTTATTTTAATCATCTTGTTTCAAAAATTCCTTATCTAATTTCTGTCCGTAGTAAGGACCAGTTTTATATTCCAAAACAAGAGTGTTGTCTTGCAAGATTTCATATGTATGTCCTCCATAAAGAGTTATGGACACGTCGCCTTGTTCAAGAACTACGGACTTCAAAAAACTATCATCAAGATCATAAAATAAAACTTTTACTTTACCTCTCAATACAGCCCACGATTCTTGCGCTATTGCTTGATTTGGCACTTCTTTATAAATGTGCTTGTGTGGTGGAAAAGTCTTACCATCTTGAAGATTCAATACTGATAGTTGCATATATTCTGAGGCTGGCACGATGTCTGTTCGGTTGTCGTCAAACAGACTTGGTTTACAAACCATATGAATCATTTTTTTAGGCTCTATTACAGAATAAATCTTATGTATCATTTTTAAGAGCCTCTTCGAGCGGCATCATCTTAAAACATCGAAGGTTTGATATTGGGCTACAATTTACAACTTCGATCCCTGCGTGTGCAGCCCTATAGGCGAACATGTTCCAAGTTGGCATATGGAAACTCAAACCGGCGGGCACATTATATTCATCACCCTTTTGTTGATAATCATCAAACCAGTAGTTTGGATTTTTATCCGGTGTTTTTTCCATTACAAGTTTGCCGGGACCATCTGTGGTGGCGCCATCAACCATTTCAACATAGTTGCAATCAACACCAAGGAGAATAATTTTTTCGTAACCCATACAAGCCGTAACAGAGCAAGCATTTGCACCCGAGTTTCCATTATCATGGAAAGAATCAAAATGTGACAAGCTGTTGTTCCACCTGTTAGTTGTCCCAAACTTTTCCATATTTACAAATTGAAAGTCTTCATGCTTACTGATATCTACAACATAAAAACTTTTTTTGATTGGCGTGTTCTCTATGAGATTTATAAAACTGTCTTTATGGTTTTCAGTTACTCGATAGTCAAAACATCCATGATATGTTGGCCACCAGTTCATTCTTTCATATGCGCGATATGCTGAATTTAATCCAAAGGTGTCAAGCCCATCAAGCGTTGCAAAATCCACATCTGCCAAAGATGGACCATTGCCCATGATGACAATAGTTTTTTTATTCATAATAGCTCCAGAATGTGGCTGCTCTGTTGTCTAGATATTCTTCGCATGATTCAACTGTTGCAAACCAATCTTCATCCTTGTGTTGCACATAATCGTTAAGAAGGAGTTCACACCCAAGTAGCTTTGCTTCCATTACAATCCTTGGGCACGTATCAGCGCCCAGCGGTCTAAAAATCAAGCCTTTGCTCGTAGACATTTTTATCAACAGTTCATGGTATTGAAGATCTTTGATTAGCTCGTATTCGAGATCATTATCTTTTGCATAGTCTATATTCGCCTGAGTACCTTTAATCCAAGAACCAGAATCTAAAATTAGATATTTATCATTTTTAGGATTGTCTCTAATAGACTTCATAAATGTTAAATCGCCCTTAGCAAAGATAGAACTTAGGACGTGTGTATTTTGTTCTTTTATTGTCTTGACTTTTGATAAAAATACATCTCTTTGAGCAGCAGACATAAACCAAACTTTTTCAGCACGACCGTAAAAAACTAGATTTAGTTTTGAAGATTCCTTTTCAACACAATCGCATTCTTGTCCAGTAGCAGCTTTGTGTTTTTCAGGCGATCTGTAAGAACAGAACTTATAATCATACTCAATAATAGAATAATTTGCATTCTTGCAAAGTGCTAATTTAGCTTTTGGCTCTAGTCCAACAAAGTTACAAATTATAAAATGAAAATCTTTGTTTGCATTTATGATTTCTTCTGTCAATACCTTAGAATTAATCTTTGCTACTTGGTGTTTTTTATTGTAAGAGATTATTGCTTCAGTAGTAAGTTCTGCGCCGCCCCTGTATTGATTAGCAAATGCATCGGCAACAAACGCAACCTTTTTCATATTAAATCACCCAACAAATCATCAATTTCTTGATTCATAGCTTCGATTTCTTCTTTATCAATTACCAAATTTACAAACTGCCCGTACATCCTCTCAGCAGAGAATCGCTCAGACAACATGGTGTTGTTCCATACTATTGTATCAGCCTTGATATTTTCATAACAAAGACGCATCTGTTCCTTCGCGGAACTCTCGCGTGCATATGCCCACATACTATCGGCTACGATAACCCCATCCCAAACAACCTCTTTCTGGACTGGTTGCAGGTCGAAGGCGACGTTGTAAAATTGTTCTTGACCTTCTGCATCTACAAGAAAATCTAACTGCCCAGACCAGCCTACAGTGACCACAGGGAGTCCTGAGTAAGCAGCTTCGAAGAGTGGAAGACCAAAACCTTCACCGTGAGGGAGAGAGACAAATGCGTCAATTCTTTCGTTGTTATAGAGAGAATGCATTTCTGCATCAGTCATGTCGCCGTGTAGGAGGTATACCTTGCACTGCCTCTCTCCCTGTTGGCGAATAAAGTTTGTAAGGTCACCGTGGAGCTTCTTGCGATCCATCAAGCAGTTCTTTGCTATGTTAGATTTCACAACTAGACCCACATCATCGTTTCTAAACTCTTCAACGAACCACTTAATGGTGTTTTGGAGATTCTTTCTCGGACCAAATTGTGCGACCGTTAAGAAGTTGAATGCCGTCGATAGACCAAGCTCTAGTTCTGGACGATCACTAAAGGTCTTTACAGGATAGCCGACAGCCTCAACCGATGTTTGGGTCCTCAAGACAACCTGTTCACCAGTTTGTGTATTCTGTGCTTGGTACTCTGTGTTTTCGAATACCTGTTTAGAATGGCTCGATACAACAATGATCTTGTCCATCTCGTTTGCCTTCTGAATCCACTGGTGAGCTATCTTAGTTGTCTCGATACCAGCGGTGTAGCCAACATTAATTGGGGCGATGCGCTCGAATTCGTTTGGAATGGTGACCTGCAATGAAACGTCAAACTGTCCACCCTGTTGGATGTATCCAATGGTCTTCTCGATAGTTTGATCAATCCACAATCTTTCTTCGTCAACGTCAGAAGTCCACGAAGTCTGTCCCCATTGCAAAGGCTGGATAAAGACTTCAAATAGGTCTTCGCGAGATCGCAGAGAGCGAAGTGCAAATCTTGCCTGTTCGCCATACCCAGAACGAGTCAATAAAGGACCCTTAAGTAATATCTTCTTTTTCATGCTACCTCCATTAGATGCCATCTCTGATAACCAGTTCTTGTTTCCCAAGAGCCATGTTCTTTAACAACCTTGTCCATAAGTTCAACCCAAGACTTCTCAAATGTCTCAAAGTTGTAAGATTTTAACACATGACGACGACCCTGTGAAGACATCTGTTTATACTTTTTGGTTGGGTTTCTTAAGGCTTTTGTCATAGCTTTCTCGAAATCTCGCTGGGAGATGCGGTCCTCGTAAATGTATGGAACCTGTAGAGAGCCAATTACAGTCTTAGAGACTGGTTCAATAGCAAACCCAAAGAAGTTCTTGCCATCAGTTACTTGCTCTTGTAGTCCCCCAGTCATGTTGACAATGATTGGAGTGCCGCATGACAAAGATTCAAGAGTAGCGAGACCAAAGCCTTCAGCATCTGAGATGTTAATTGTGTAATCTGCGGCTCTGTACATGTTGGCTAGTTGTTCAGAAGGAACCTTGTTTGTTGATAGCAACACTTGTCCGCTATTTAGCCCAAGATGGTTTATCAAATGAGGCAAATCTTGCCCATGAGGGTCTCGTGGGTCGGTATGCATCAACAACATTGCTTTATCATGACCAACCTTATCAAGCCATTCTTTAAACCACCACATAAGGGTGCCAGATTGCTTGCGTCTAGCATTCCGATTGTTCCAAAAGAAAATCTTCTTCTTTATGTTTCCTTGAGTAATTCTAGTACGCAAACTTTCAGTAGTTTGCTTTTCTTCGTCTGTTTTTGCTGGATGAAAGTAAACTTCATTAACAGCGTGAGGAACGTAATGGGACTCAACTTCGGGTGCCACTGCCTTTACTATCTCGTGAGTAACCTTGGAAATGCAAGCAACAACATCATTTGAGTTGTAGAAATTTGCATTAAACTGTGGTGCAGGGAAATTATCCCAAACATGATAATAAACCATTGGAAGGTTTGCACGAACTTCGTTTTCAATCTCCCAGAGCCAGCCATAAAAGCGTGGGTCTGTCATAAACCAGAGGGCGTCGGGGCGCTCTTTCTGTAAAACAGACCTGATTATCTCATGGTTGCCATACCCATCGACTGGGAAAATACGAAAGTCATCTCCCCACGGCTCAACCTTCTGGGGTGTGTAATTCTCATGCTTCATAGCACCTCCGAGACAGACAAACTGATATCGTCCAGTCTTTAGTAGCGCCTCGATCATATATTTAGTTTGTGTGCCGACACCGGACGGTGACAGCGGGTGGTCGGATAAGACCAAAATCTTTTTCTTTGTCATTAATTCCTCTACATACAGTGTTCGGTCTTGTT
>CENL01003342.1_pt1 | contig 12120 bp, 16 predicted proteins | sample 530221 | NCBI WGS metagenome assembly CENL01 (sample SAMEA2619791, study PRJEB7988) | marine metagenome | isolation source: saline water (ENVO:00002010), including
GACCACTGAAGATACATATAGTGAGTACCGGTAATGTAAGTAGGCTTACCATTATTATTAAACCAAAACCCATGTTCTCTACGATTGAATTCCTCATTTATGTAATCAAACCATTTATCTTTATGTTCGTTGGGATAATCTCTCCAATCAAAAATGGTTTTTACATTTTTTAATGCTTTTGGATATTCAAACTGTTCCCAATATTGTTCTTGTTTCTTTTTAGATCTATTATAAACTTTAATAGCAGGAGGTAAAGCTATTTTAAGATTTTGTATCTCGTATATCTCTCCTATTACCCCTGTTTTACTTATGACTACAATATCATGTTCTTTATTATAACCATATTTCCATTTCTTACCTTTATTAAGTCTTTTAAGTGTATTAATTCTTATTGGCTCAATAGTTTTATATAAAGTTTGTTCGTACATTATTTAGATCTTCTTTCTGCAAAACCTTGAAAAGTATTTTCTTTTTGTGTGGTAGGTTTATCTTCTAATATATTCTTTTCTTCTTCAATTCTATTTAATATTTCAAACGCATCAAATATAGCTAGTTTTTTTGTTGCAGCAGCATTTTTTAATCTATCCGCAGAAACATCATCCTCTGAATCAACAATTTTTTCTTTTGCTACTTTGATTAATTCATCTACCGCTTTATAACCAGCTTGGATTATATTCTTCTTCTTGTCCTTGATATTCATATTTAATTGAAATTGAATTTGTTAATACTCTATATAATCTTTCTCCATTTATAATAAACTCATATTCACTATTAGGAGTAAAGCCTATTAGATCTCCTTGTTTAATATCTTTAAGGCTATTGTCACAATATTTTATAATACCAATTAACGGTTGTTCTTTATCAATACTAAATTGATCATGTGATTTAATTGGTTTTATAAAACAATATCCTTTTAAAGCTTTCCAGTTATTATTTCTTTTGTATGCAAATATTTGGTCTTGCCTCACTGCATACATGTTTTTATTTATATAACTTCTGCTATTTTTTTCTTTACCACGTATATCATGAAATCTTCTAAAAACATTATGATGAACTACAACTTCATCGTTAATTTTAATTTCTGTTTTATCAATAGAAGGTAAAGATAACACAACACCAATTCTATTAACGTATTGATGGTGTGCTATTTCACTATTTAATATTAATTCTTTATCACCTATTTTTTTCTTATTATTATACCTATCTCCTTTTGGTTTAATAATAAAATCATATAAGCTTCGCATTAATACTCTAAGTTGTATTCAATTGACACAGCCATGTTTTTATTAAAATCTTTCCATGGTAATACGTCATCTTGTTTTTTAATATAAATACTGTATTTAGTATCTTCTTCGATTATATCACAAATTGTATGTCCTCCGTAAACTTCTTGACCTACAGCATAATGCATAGCTTCGTTTTTATAATCTTTACCGATACTAATTTTTCTTATTAGTTTCATCTGTAGGTATTTCTTTTAAAGTTCCATCTTCCACGTTAACGCTTACTTCGCCGTATTTACTTCTTAGTTTAGTTTCTAACTCAACTAAATTTTTTCTAAATTGATTAAATCTTTCAATAGCCATTGATTTATTAATTTCTAATTCACCAATTTGCATTCTAAGCTTGTTAATAGCGGTTACTAATGATTGAAGATCTTGTAATTCATCACTACTAACTTTTAAATCTTCAGTTTTCTTTTTCTTTGCCATAATTTTATATTTAATTTAAATTAATTCACTCGTTTATATTATCACGCAATTGTCACACTTTTTACTTCTTAACAACTTTCTTTTTTGGTTGTACTATAAACCAGTCTTTGTATACATCGCGTTTTTCACAAATATAATCCATATACTTGTTTACTTTTTCTTTCCAGTTTTTGTCTACCATTGGATTAACAATACCAGATTTAGGACTAGAGAAGCATTTATTTATATAATCTTTTATATGATGTTGATTTATAAATAGATATTTATTAATAGATTCAAAAGATCCAGCCGTTAAAGTATTCCATGTATCGATAGGTTCTATTCTTTTTCCTAAAACAGCGGCATAAATAGCACTTTCACTTATATGTGTTGTGTATACTGTTTTAGCTTTTTGTAAATAGTAATACATATCAACTTCTCTAGGTAAAATATTACTTTCACCAAAAAAATCTTTTAATTCACCAATTATCTGGTGCGTTGTTATTGGGTGTGGTTTAAAATATACATTATCACCATGTTTTTTAGATATTTCTTTTAATCTATTTAAACAAACATTGGTTTTAACTTTATTTGAACCAGGCAATACAACTAAATAATCTTTAGCTGGCCATTTTTCTATTTCTTCTTTTCTACCTTGATATTTATTTGCTAATTTTGACTGCACGTTATTTACTAAGTATGATGACCAGTCACTCACATCTTTAACATCGTCATTCCAAGCATCCATTAATTGTTCTCCTCTAAGTTTTGAGTTTAATGGTTGAAAGTAAAAACTAGTAGCAAACTCTGTATATCCCATAGTTTTAAAATAAGGCATTTCTTCAGCCATTACATCATAACTAGTTTCTAAAAACCTTTCGCTACATTTACGTAAACAATAACCCTCAACTTGTTCTAAATTGTCAAGAGCTTTACTTTTTTTAAGTCTACCTATTCTTTGAGATAAGACCTTTTGATTAAACATTTCCATATTATTAAATTTAATTTATATTCGTATTTATATTATTACATATTTTTTAAACTTTCTACCTATTCAGTAGATCGAATCAAATTTTCTCTTTCTGTTCCTGAATAATCTGTTCGATAAGTATTATACCAAGATTTTGTTGTATTGTAATTAGTTGATGTATTAAACGTTGTAACTGTAGCTGTAGTTGTGTTAAATGTTGTGGTTGTACTTTTAGTAGTGTTGTACGCTGTACTAGTGGATTTAGTTGTCTCGTAAACAGTAGAAAATAAAGTTGTTGTATTTGTTGACGTGTTAAATGTCGTTGTAGTTGATTTACTAGTTGACCACGTTGTAGTAGTTGCGGTTGTGGTATTATATGTAGTTGTAGTAGATTTCGACGTTATAGTTGACGTGTTAAATGTTGTCGTTGTACTAGTTGATGTATTGTACGCAGTAGCTGTTGTTTTAGATGTTTCATATGCTGTTGTAGTACTTCTACTTGTTGCCCATGTTGTTACAAAAATTGTTGTTGTGGCTGTCTGAGTATTAAATGTTGTGGTGGTATTAGTACTAGTGTTGTAAGTAGTTGAAGTTGCTTTACTAGTTTCAAACGTAGTAGTTGTATTAGTACTTGTGTTATATGTTGTGTTAAATGCAGTTGTGGTTGCTGTTGTTGTATTAAATACTGTATTTGTAGATTTACTTGTTGCCCATGTAGTTGTAGTAGATTTACTAGTTATTGAACTTGTTTCAAATATTGTTGTTCTACTTGTTTCCCACGTGGTTGTATAAACTGTATTTGTCGCTGTTTGTGTATTGTATACAGTTGTTGTACTCTTACTAGTCGACCATGTAGTTGTTGTTCCAGTAGAAGTATTAAATGTTGTAGTTGTGTTTGTACTCGTGTTATAAGCTGTACTAGTAGCTTTACTTGTAATAGTTGATGTATTAAAAGTGGTGGTTGTAGCTGTTTGCGTGTTGTACGTAGTTGTAGTGTTAGTAGTTGTATTATACGTAGTTGTAGTATTTCTATTGGTACTCCATGTGGTTGTTGTAGATTTACTTGTTATTGTACTGGTGTTAAAAGCAGTTGTTGTAGACTTACTTGTAGACCAGGTTGTGGTAGTAGACTTACTTGTAGACACAATTGTATTTGTACTTTTGCTAGTTGTAGTAGATGTGTTAAACACTGTTGTGGTTGCTGTAGAAGTATTGTATGCTGTACTAGTTGCTTTTGTAGTATTATAAGTCGTTGTAGTAGATTTACTTGTTGATACAGTTGTGCTTGTACTAGTATTATACGTAGTTGTGGTAGCTGTTGATGTGTTAAACGTCGTAGTTGTAGCTGTAGTAGTATTATACACTGTTGTTGTACTTTTAGACGTTGAAACAACTGTATTTGTACTTCTTGTTGTTGCTGTGGTTGTGTTGAATGTTGTGGTGGTACTTTTTGAAGTTGACCAAGCAGTAGATGTTGATTTACTAGTACTCACCACCGTTGTAGTTGATGTATTAAATGTAGTTGTAGTTGCGGTTGATGTATTAAATGTAGTTGTAGTTGCGGTTGTAGTATTGTATGCTGTAGTTGTGCTTTTACTTGTGCTTACAACGGTATTTGTAGATCTATTAGTGCTCCATGTTGTTGTAGTTGATTTACTTGTACTAACCACTGTAGCTGTTGATGTGTTAAAAGTTGTAGATGTTGATTTACTAGTGTTATAAGCTGTTGTGGTATTAAATGTGGTGGTTGTACTTTTAGATGTAACTGTACTCGTGTTATACGTAGTAGTAAAAGCTGTAGACGTACTTTTAGATGTAACCGTACTTGTATTATAAGCAGTACTAGTTGCTTTAGTTGTATTATATGTCGTAGTTGTATTAAATGTAGTGGTTGTTGACGTATTAAATGTGGTAGTTCTACTAGTAGACTTAGTGGTAGTATATGCTGTTGATGTCGTTTTTGATGTAGACCATGTGGTCGTTGTACTTTTTGAAGTTAACGTACTTGTGTTATATGTAGTGGTAGTGTTAGTACTAGTATTATAAGTTGTGGTTGTATTAAATGTTGTCGTTGTATTAAATGTAGTAGTTGTACTCTTACTAGTAGACCACGTGGTAGTAGTATTTATTGTAGTTGTGGTTGCTGTATTATATGTGGTAGTAGTAGCTGTACTAGTATTGAATGCTGTTGTTGTGTTGTATGTTGTTGTTGTGTTAAATGTAGTAGTTGTATTAGTACTTGTATTATATGCAGTTGAAGTACCATATGTAGTCGTTGTATTAAATGTTGTAGTCGTGTTTATTGTAGTGGTTGTTGAGGTATTAAAAGTAGTGGTTCTACTAGTAGCCCAAGTAGTATTATAAGTTGTAGTTGTACTCTGAGATGTGTTTCTACTAGTTGATGTAGAACGACTGGTTGAAGTTGACCTTGATGTAGTTTGTGATGTACTTCTACTAGTAGCCCAAGTTGTTGTATACGCGGTTGTTGTATTAAATGTTGTGGTTCTACTTGTGGCCCAAGTTGTAGTAGTGTTAAACGTTGTGGTTGTATTTTGACTTGTAGAACGTGTGGTATTTCTACTAGTACCAACAGTATAATTTGTTGCTGGCGTAGAGACGTCTGTACTTGTATTTCTTGATGTATTTTGATTAGTTGATACACAGGTTTGAGTATTAGGCATTTGTAAATCCTCCTTTCTTAATTAAAATATCATTAACAAAATAATTAAAATCACTCTGCACATGACTGATGTTATAAGCATTATCATCACTATCATCAAACTCTAATTTTGTTATTTCAACTTCAGTGTTATCTACTCTATATAACTTATCTCCTACCGCTAATTCATTTACGTTTTTTTCAATCCAAGATCCATCTCGTTTTACTATCATAGGTTGATTACCAGACACTATTAGTAAATCATCATTTATTTTCCATATCCCGTAACACGTAATACTCCAACAAGTATGATCACCTCCTGCATATGTTAAAACAGGATTTGCAGGATCTTCACATGTTAATACACTATATGCTTGTCCAGATTTTTGGATCTCAATTGATCCAAGTAATTTTCCTGAATAGTGAAGAAGTTTAGATCCGTTAACAAAGCCAGGTATTTTCTTTAAATCAGGCGTTAATGTTAAAACTGGTAATTTCATTGTAGTTTGATTAAAATATGTATTTTCTGGAGGATCAACTGTAATATTTGTAAACACAGTATCATTAGCCCAAGATGTTGGTTCAGGACAATCAAAGAGCATAAAAGGATCTGTTGTACCGGCTGTAAAATTCCACCATGTTACTTTACAATTTGGCTTAGCTTTATTTCTAGCAAAATGACGAAATTTAGTGTGCAATAAATTATCTGCATACGCAAACAGTTGAAATATTGCATCATAACGAGTATGATGTTCAGATAACAAAGTATACCATGTGTCTTCCACAATTCTAACGTTTGATTTGCCAACAGCCCAAGCTTTTGCTTTTGTTATTAACTCAGGGTGTGATTCTGTTATAGTATGTGATGCGGGATTTCTTGCTTGAATAGCATCTGCTAACATACCCATACCAAAACCACATTCTAAAACATGATCACCAGCCTCGACGCATAGCTCGGCCGCCTTAGTGTGTATCGGTTGTTCCCATGACATTTGAACTTCTCTTGTGTCATTTAAATCCGAAACCCAAGTAATCTTATCGCTAGCAAATGTTAAATTTGCTTCTAAATACGCCTTTCGCCTAACTGCTGGATCTACCATATTTCTTATATTTACATGTTATATACAATTTCTAAAGCACCCACCAAACTGTGTCATCCAACATGAATTATAATAAGTTGTCCATGACGTGCTAAATGTATATGATGTTGTATCTACATCTAGTAAAATTGTAGTGTTATAAAATGTTGTTACTGTTGTATTCCACGACGTTGATGTGGTTCTACTTGTTGACGTACTTTGTGAGGTGTTGAAAGTTGTCGTTCTTGAAGTTGCTGTCGATCTTGAAGTACCTTGTGATGTATTAAACGTTGTTGTCCAACTAGTTGTGTATGTTGTCGTAGTATTAAATGTTGTCGTAGTATTAAATGTCGTTGTCCAAGTGGTAGTCGTAGAATGGTTCGTTGAAGTACTAGTATTAAATGTTGTTGTTCTTGACGTTGCCCAAGTGGTAGTCCACGCTGTTGCTGTTGATCTAGTTGTGGCTGTTGATCTACTTGTTAATGTTGTGGTGCTAGTATTGTACGCTGTTGTTGTAGCTTTTGATGTTGATGTACTTCTACTAGTTGAAGTTGATCTTGATGTAGACCAAGTAGTAGTAGTACTTTTGCTAGTTGACACAGTTGTAGTATAAGCAGTTGCTGTTGCTGTACTTGTGTTGAATGCTGTAGTGGTACTTCTTGAAGTAGCTGTACTTCTAGTGGTTGCTGTTGATTTAGTTGTGTTATACGTTGTTGTAGTAGTTTTACTAGTTGACACAGTTGTATTGTATGATGTTGTTGTTGCAGTTGATGTATTAAACGTAGTAGTGGTGTTTTTAGAAGTTACAGTACTTGTATTGAACGTGGTTGTTCTACTAGTAGCCCAAGTAGTGCTACGAGACGTTGCTGTTGACTTACTAGTCTCATATGTAGTGGTTGTATTTGTAGATGTATTGTAAGTTGTAGTATAAGCTGTAGTTGTGTTTTTAGAAGTTACCGTGCTAGTATTATATGCGGTTGTATATGCTGTTGTCGTACTTCTTGATGTAGCTGTAGATTTACTAGTTTCATAAGTAGTTGTAGTATTTTTACTTGTACTAACAACCGTTGTTGTAGATGTGTTGTAGGTTGTTGTTGTGTTTGTAGATGTGTTAAATGTAGTGGTGGTAGCTGTCTGCGTATTATATACTGTAGTTGTACTTTTGGATGTACTTGAACTTTCATTGGTAGATTTAGACGTAGACCACGTTGTTGTTGTATTTTTACTAGTAGATACAACGGTACTAGTACTTGTGTTAAATGTAGTGGTGGTATTAGTTGACGTATTGAACGTTGTAGTTGTACTCTTGCTGGTAGACCAAGTTGTATTAAAAGTTGTAGTAGTTGCGGTCTGTGTATTATACGTTGTGGTGGTACTTTTAGATGTACTAGATGTTTCATTTGTAGATTTCGATGTAGACCAAGTCGTAGTAGTACTTTTACTCGTTTCAACTACTGTTGTGGTGCTAGTATTAAATGTAGTAGTTGTTGATTTACTAGTCTCATATGTGGTAGTAGTATTAGTACTGGTATTATAAGTTGTAGTTGTATTTTTATTAGTACTCCATGTTGTTACAAAAGCTGTGGTAGTTGCAGTTTGCGTATTATAAGTTGTGGTGGTGGCAGTACTTGTATTAAATGTTGTAGTAGTACTTTTTGATGTTTCCCAGGTGGTTGTGTATACAGTTGTGGTAGCCGTTGCGGTATTAAAAGTTGTTGTAGTGCTTGTTGTTGTGTTGTAAGCTGTTGATGTGGCTTTACTAGTTGATACAACTGTGTTTGTTGATCTATTTGTACTCCAAGTTGTTGTATATGCGGTTGTTGTATTAGTTGCAGTATTGTATGTGGTTGTAGTCGCTCTACTAGTAGATACTACAGTATTGGTTGTTGTACTAGTATTAAATGTTGTTGTTGTGGATTTACTTGTTGAAACTACAGTGTTAGTAGATTTGTTTGTTGTTGTTGATGTATTAAATATTGTAGTTCTACTAGTGTTCCAGGTGGTAGTAAACGTTGTTGTGGTGTTAGTACTAGTATTAAAAGTTGTAGTTGTTGATCTATTTGTACTCCACGTTGTATTTGTTGACCTACTAGTTGTAGTACTAGTGTTATATGTTGTAGTGGTAGCTTTAGTTGTATTATATGTAGTTGTCGTATTTGTGGATGTATTATAAGCGGTGCTTGTGCTTCTAGTTGTGCTAACTACCGTGTTTGTAGATCTTTGTGTTGCTGTGCTAGTGTTAAAAGCAGTGGTAGTATTAGTTGATGTATTATACGTAGTAGTAGTATCAGTTGACGTATTATACGTGGTGGTAGTATTTTTACTTGTAGCCCAACTAGTTGAAAATGCTGTAGTTGTTGATGTGCTTGTATTAAATGCGGTTGAAGTGTTAGTTGATGTATTAAAGGTAGTAGTTGTAGATTTACTAGTTGACACAACTGTTGATGTTGTTTTTTGTGTTATAGTGCTAGTATTATATGTGGTTGTAGTATTTGTAGAAGTGTTATACGTTGTGGTAGTAGCTTTATTTGTAGACCAAGTTGTATTTGTATTTTTACTTGTAGCTGTTGCTTTTGTTGTTGCTGTTATCCAATTATCTTTTTTTGAAAATGCTAGTAAATTCCTCATATAGTTTCATAATTAAGCAAAGTTACCAACATAATTTACAAGAACTTTATCTGTTGCATGAACGTAATAAGAAATCATAGATATAGCATTAGCGGTTGTTACAAAATTTACAGTGGCACCATCTGGTGTAAGCATATAACTTGGAAGTGCTACAAAAGACAAAGAACCAACGGTCCCGGGATTAACAATGGTAATTGTGCCAGATTGACCAACGTTTTCAGATGCTACAGTTAATGCAATTGTTGTAGCGGCATTATTACACGCTATATTAAAATTATCATTTAAACTTAAATTACAAGTGTGTGTATTACTTGATTCTGTTGCTGTTGTTATTGTTCTTCTTAAATTTTGCGTACACTTAACACTACCTGTTACATCTACATCACCACCAGCACTAACACCACCACCAGAAGCTATTTGTAAATGTCCAGTTGGCGTACCATCACTATCATCTGCCCAAAAGTGTAATGTTTCACTTGTATCAAAAGCTATCATCCTTTTACCAGTCCAATCTAAGAAACCTGGTTCTGATGTTGCTGTTCCAAAGAATACACCTTGAGCATCGTTGTTACCCTTTTGTGGGAATAATCTTAAACTACCTATTTGAGTTGAATTACCTCTCCAGTGACCAGCTTCTTTACCATCTAGTGAAAATCCTATTTTAGTTGTATTTGCTTCATTATTATAATCTGCAGCAATAGCAAGAGATCCTGCGCTACTACTAGCTGTTAAATAAGAATCACCATTAGTATCTGAATCTGTAAAGTATAAAGTTGGAGCTGTACCTATTAAATGCAAATGACATTTGTTAGGATTATATTCAAAACCTCCAGTATCATCGTGTAAGCTATTTGATTCGTCATGAAATACAACTGGATATTCATCACATGTATCTTTGTCTGCAACTGTTACTTTTGAAGCTTCACCTTCTATATTTGCTACTAATGTACCTACCGCGTAACCAGTTCCACCTGTATTAACTGTTGTTGTTGGTGCTGCTTGTAAATCTTTAAATAATTTCCATTTACCTGAATCATTAGCATCTCTAAATAAACCACTATACAAGTCTTGTGATCCACTAGTATCATATAATCCATAAAATCCTATATCTACAGTGTCAGATGAATTGTTAGCTTTTGCTAATATTATTAATGGATCTTCAACACTTAATGTTGCTGTGTTTACTGTTGTAGTATCACCATTTACAGTGAGATCACCACCTACCGTTAAATTATCGTTTATTGTTGTTTCTGAGGTCGAATGACCAATTGATATAGGTACACCTGAGGTAGCAGTACCTATAGTAATACCATTTGAGGTATTAGAATTGTCTATGTTAAATGATGTTGTTGCATCTAATGATATTGTAGTTCCATCAACTGCGAATGTTCCATCAATATCTGTATTATCTAAATTAGTTGTTCCGTCTACATCTAAATCACCATTAAAATCAGCATTACCAGCTAACGTTAAAGTTGATGCCATATCTACAGCACCATCTATATCTACTACATCTAAATTAGACGTTCCATCTACATCTAGATCTCCATTTAAATCAGCATTACCAGATAGTGTTAAACCAACGAATGTAGGTGAATCACCTGTACCAATACCTAAATCAACTGTATCAGTACCACCATCAACTTCTGTCATAGTTAAGATACCAGTGCTTGCATTAAAAGCGACACTGTTATATCCTTCTGATCCGTATGTTGAATGAATAAAATTACCTAATTTTTCTACTGTATAATTTTTTGTTACAGTGCCAGAAACGTCAGTACCAATTACTCTATCACCAGCTTGAACGGTTGCATCGGTATCATATACACTAAGTCTTGCCATGTCATTTCTTTTTAAATTGATTGAACTTTTCAACGCTTCGTCCGCCGAAATAGGCCCCAATGGTAGTCATTAGAACTAACTGAAGTAAATCAGTCCATTTTTGCTCAACGTTGAATGTTATTGAACCACTATCAATAAACACCATGATTACAGTAGATATAATTAAAAAGATTAAGACCAGTGGACGTACTGATCTTGTGAGAAAATTACCATGTTCTAGATCTGCTTTCCATCTATCGGTAACATTTTTCTGCATTGCTGCCTCAGCGTCAAGAAAAATTTGTTCCATATCTTTTTGGAACGCTCTCTTCTCATCGCCTGTTGTTATAAATTTATCGGCCACACCGGATAGTTTTTCTATTACACTACCCCCGGCATTGCCAAATATTTTTCCTAAAATTTTACTCATTATCCTTTAGTCCAGTATCCATATTCAAGTACAGCTGTACTAGCAGCTGACTTAGCTCTAACACCTTTCGTGCCTTTCACTGGAAAGAAACAAAATTCTCCAGGGCTTAAATCTGCAAATGCTTTAGCATCTGCTGTTTGTTCTAAAACGACCGTTTGACTTGAATCAGTGTTTTTAGCATATAAGTATACTATAGCTGAACTACCTGTGCCAACTAAATCTGTTGTACCTGTTGTTAATGTTATTCTAGCTACATCAATCATAGGTGTTGCTACTGTTAAGCTATCAGTTACTGATATACTTAACGAATCTGTTGACGTGTCTGTACTTACTAATGTTAATGTTGGGGTTAATGTTGCCATATTATCTTTCTTTGTCTTTAATCATATCGTTAATAGATTTGTTATAAACCTTATCGGTATATGATTTGTTATTATAAAATACACTTCTTTCTGAAGTGGGTAAATCTTCCTCACCTAATAAAATTCTATATATTCTACTTATGAGTTGTGAGCATTTAAATGATGTCTTAAAAATGCTGTATTTAATTGTTGTTCTGTTTCGGTGTCTCCACGCTTCTATCCAACCACCTCTTCTTAATCTTTCCCATCTGTTTTTATCCCATGAGTATGTATATACCCCATCAATAAAATCATTACGTGTGAATTGTCCTTTACAATCTAAATATATAAGTAATTCTAAATCCGCGTCTTTTAATTCATAAGTTTTACAGGCCCACTTTCGTACGAGCCTGTAATACTTAAGAATTTTCAGTTCGCGAATATCGCTAGCCGATAACCTCATTAAGAAGCATCAACTACTGCGATAGATGCGCATGCTGT
>CENL01053225.1_pt1 | contig 12103 bp, 9 predicted proteins | sample 530221 | NCBI WGS metagenome assembly CENL01 (sample SAMEA2619791, study PRJEB7988) | marine metagenome | isolation source: saline water (ENVO:00002010), including
AGGCGCCCGAAGGCGCCTTTGTAAAACTCACCGACTAAACTTCTTATACTTCATCCGCTTCGGCTCAAGCGCCTCAGCCCCCAACCGCCGCTTCTTGTCTTCTTCGTAATCCTCGAAGTTGCCTTCGAACCATTCGACATGGGCATCGCCTTCGAACGCCAGAATATGCGTGCAAATGCGGTCGAGGAAGAAACGGTCGTGGGAGATGACCACGGCGCAGCCCGCGAAATCCGTGAGCGCGTCCTCCAAAGCGCGGAGGGTCTCGACGTCCAAATCGTTGGTCGGCTCATCGAGGAGCAAGACGTTGCCACCGGATTTGAGCAGGCGGGCGAGGTGGACGCGGTTGCGTTCGCCGCCCGAGAGGATGCCGACCTTTTTCTGTTGATCGCCGCCTTTGAAGTTGAAGGTCGAACAATAGGCGCGGCCGTTCACTTCGGCGTCGCCGAGTTTGATGATGTCTTGACCGTCGGCGATGGCTTCAAACACGTTGGCTTTCGGGTCCAAATCGTCGCGGTTCTGATCGACGTAGGACAGTTTGACCGTGTCGCCATATTCGACCGTACCCTCGTCCGGCTGTTCCTGGCCGGTGAGCATTTTGAACAGCGTCGTTTTACCCGCGCCGTTGGGACCGATGACGCCGACGATGCCGCCGGGCGGCAGGGAGAAGGACAGGTCTTCGATCAAAAGCTTGTCGCCCATGTGTTTTTTCAGCCCGTTGACCTCGATCACCTTGGAGCCAAGGCGCGGACCGTTGGGGATGACGATCTGGGCGCGGCCGACTTTTTCGCGCTCGGATTGACTGGCGAGTTCGTTATAGGCGTTGATCCGGGCCTTTTGTTTGGCTTGGCGGGCTTTGGCGCCTTGGCGAATCCATTCGAGTTCGCGCTCAAGCGTCTTTTGCTTGGATTTGTCCTCGCGGGCCTCTTGCGACAGGCGTTTGGCCTTTTGTTCAAGCCACGCAGAATAGTTGCCCTCGTAGGGGATGCCCGCGCCACGGTCGAGTTCGAGAATCCATCCGGTGATGTCATCCAGGAAATAGCGATCGTGGGTGACGATGAGGATTGTGCCTTTGTAATCAATCAGGTGCTGTTGCAGCCAGGCGATGGTTTCGGCGTCCAGGTGGTTGGTCGGTTCGTCAAGGAGCAACATGTCGGGGGCTTCAAGAAGCAGTTTGCACAGGGCCACGCGGCGTTTTTCACCACCGGACAGTGTCGTGACATCGGCGTCATCGGGCGGGCAGCGCAGGGCCTCAAGCGAGATGTCGATCTGGCTGTCGAGGTCCCACAGGTTCTGCGCGTCGATCTCGTCTTGCAGCTTGGCCATCTCGTCGGCGGTCTCGTCCGAATAGTTCATCGCCAATTCGTTGTAGCGATCCAGAATGGCCTTTTTCTCTGCCACGCCCAGCATCACGTTGCCGCGCACGTCGAGCGACGGATCAAGTTCCGGCTCCTGCGGCAGATAGCCGACTTTGGCGCCCTCAGCGGCCCAAGCTTCGCCTTGGAAGTCTTTGTCTTGGCCCGCCATGATGCGCATGAGGGTGGATTTACCAGTGCCGTTGACGCCGACCACACCGATTTTTACGCCGGGGAGGAAGTTCAGGCGGATGTTTTCAAACACCTTCTTGCCGCCGGGATAGGTCTTGGACACGCCGTCCATGAAATAGACGTATTGATAGGCTGCCATTGTGCGGGCTCCTTTGGGAGGGAATAGGTTTGGGGTGGTTTAGCGTGGGAGAGGGGGGGATGGGAAGGGGCTATCGGCTCAACTGGAAAGCGCTGGCGTAGTTGTCCCATAGGTAAATTAGGGTCGAATAGTCGAAACTTCCCAGCATAGTATTCGTATTGCTTTGATAGTATTCTTCAAAGAATCCCAAATCTCCTTGGGATTGGAAACAAAGCATCCAAGCGACCGTTGTCTGTTCTTTTGAGCCGTTTGCTTCACGAGGATCGGGCAGATGAAGAACCTTAGCTACATCTTCGTAGGTTAGTTGTTCTTGTTTGAGGCGGGATATGAGTTGAGGATAAAATGCGTTTAGGAACAGGAGGCCGACACGCAGTATTTCTTTGTTTCTGTTGATTTTCCTGTCGCCCCACTCATCCCAACATGATGGACTAATGATGAGAGATCGGGTGAAATGCTGTAAGCCGCGCAGGGTCGTGGAACTGGAGTCAGAGGCAAGGTTTAGGTAGGTGCTTGCGATGTGAAATGGTCCGTTTTGTTGCATTCCGAATTGGTTACAAAGTTTCTCAAAGTAGCTTTTCTTTAAGGAGAGAGTACTTTCTTGATCGTGCAGACGCATAGTCACTGTCACAAACTTTTGCAAATACAGCCCCGCATTCACGCCCGCTCCATACCGCGCCCGTACGGAGTTCTGTAATTCCGTCAGGTTCACACCCAATACGAAATGCACGTTCGGGACGTTGAAGAAATGTTTGATCACTTCCAGCAGGTTCAGAGCGTAATCCGGCCGACAGCGGTCCAACTCGTCCACGACAATGATGAGTTTTTGCTCGGCGGCGAGGTCGGTTAGGTAGGTGCGAAACCCTTCCATTGCGTCGGCTCTGGCCTCCTCAGCTTGCCAGAATGTGCCGATTGCATTGTCGAGTTCCTTCGCGCCTTGTTTGGCCGCTTCGTCAAGAACCGACTCTGCGATGTCGTTGATGTTTCGAATAAGCCCTGCGGTTCCTGCTGCAACACCAAGGCGCAGTGCTGCGCGTCCGAGAGCCGGGGCGAACACCTTGGCTTTTCTTACGCTCTCTTTGAGCTTTTGAACCCGCGTTTTCTCACTCTCGTCGTTGTCGTCGTCAGGCGTAAGACCTTCAATGCGCTTTGAAACTGTCCGGACAAGCGATACTAGAGGGTCATCCAGATAGTCCTCTTTGAACGCATCAAAATAGACGGTGTTTGCCGAGCCGCCGTTGTCCCTCACATGTGCGCCCACCCAGCATTTCAAAAACACCGATTTTCCTGCTCCCCATGGGGCATCAACTGCGATGACCATCGGCTCTTCAATTTTCTCAACAAGATCAGAGAGTTTCTTGCCATCCGTAGTTCGGCCTAGATCTGAGGCAGCTTCAAAGCCATCCGTGTAAAGCTCAATTTTTGGTTCCGGGACGGTTAGGCGCTGACCACTCATAGAAAATGCTCCGATGCTCGAAATATCGGATGTAGTCTATGGGAACTCATAAAGAGAGGTCCAGCCTCACACCCGCTTTTCAAAGAACAAATCCGGGTAGGGATCGTCGTTGAACCGCTCAATCTCGGTCCAGCCGGTGCGGTGGTAGAGGTTGGTGGCTTCTGGCAGAGCGGAGTTGGTGTCGAGGCGCAGTGTAGTGATGCCCAAGGCGCGTGCGTGGGATTCTGCCTCGCTCATCAGGCGTTTGGCCAATCCAAGTCCGCGCGCGGAAGGGGCGACCCAGAGGCGTTTGATTTCCGCATATCCTTTGTCGGTGCCTTTGAGGCCGACACAGCCGGAGGGCAGACCGTCGGATGTCGCGACCAAGAATATGCCGCGTGGTGGGCGCATGTCAGAGGCATCCAAAGGGGCGGCTTCGGACGGGTCAAATCCCATGGAAAACCGCGCGGCCAATTCGCTGTAATAAGAGTGCAGGCAATGGAATGCGATAGGGTGCTCCGGGTCGATTTCAACGATTTCGATCCGGTCTCGGCCCAAGGCGGAGGCGACTAAATCCATCGCGGCCAAAAGGGCCTCTGGGTTGGGATGACGGTCGATGAGGGCTTGGGCGCGATCATTGGAGAGGGTTTCATAGGCCTCGTATTCGGCGTGGCCTTTGGGGGTGAAAACCGCGAAACGGCGGCGTTTATCGTGTTTGTCCTCAGAGACATGGATCAGGCCTTCGTCCTCAAGACCACGCAAAAGGCGGCTTAAAAGGCCGGTGTCGAGGCCTAAAAAATCGCGAATGTCTGAGATGGATCGGCCCATTGGGCCAATGGCATTGAGCACGCGCGCGGCGCCAAGCGGACGTCCGCGTCCCAGAAAGCTATGGTCCAACGCCCCGGTTTCGGTGGTAACGGCGCGGTTAAGACGGCGGATGCGGGCAACGGGAGTGAGAGGCATTTTAAAAGCTGACCTTGGTCTGATATTTTTTCTGACTTTAGTCAGGTAATTTCGTCTGTCAAGTCAGACAGATTGACAGCCGCCTACCTTACCGCCATTCAGGACGTCATGCGGTATGACCTGCCATATGCTCGTCCGGGTCAAGTGATTGGCCTGCTCGGGGGATCGTTTGATCCCGCGCATGAGGGCCATGTGCATATTACCAAAATGGCGCTCAAACGGTTCGACTTGGATCGGGTGTGGTGGCTGGTCAGTCCCGGCAACCCATTGAAATCAAAAGGTCCGGCGGCGATGGACAAGCGGTTGGCCCATGCCCGTGCCATAATGGATCACCCGCGTGTCGTGATCACCGATCTCGAGAGTCACACCAAAACCCGCTATACGGCGGCCACGCTGGATGCGGTGAAAGCGCTCTATCCCGGTGTGACCTTTGTCTGGCTGATGGGGGCGGATAACCTCGCCCAGTTTCATCTTTGGCAAGATTGGCAAGGCATTATGGCGACAACGCCTGTGGGGGTGATCGCCCGACCCGGCACGCGCGGGGCAGCGCGCAATTCGGTGGCGGCCCAAACCTTTGACTATGCAAAGCTTCCGGCGCGGGCTTCACGGCTTTTGGGGCGACGTGGTGCCCCCAGTTGGTGTTTTATCAATGTGCCGATGTCAGATGCGTCCTCAAGCGAAATCCGGGCAAATGGCGAGTGGGGCGGGGCCTGAGCGCTTGCTGGCAATGACTTTATGCGGGCGATTTTGCAACGCCTGACCCGGGTCACGTTTTCCCGTCTTGCTCGGATCTCTGCCACAGGGTTAACTCCGGTTTATCAGGGGAGATTGGGGTATGAGTCTGAACAGACGTGCGATACTTGGGCTGCTTTTGGGCGGTGTGGCCGGAGGGGCGTTTGGGCAAGAGACGATGGTCTCGCCGATTCCGAAGCCGCGTCCGCTTGATCTCCATAAGCAGGGGCTTCCAACGGGGGATGCGCTTGTCGAGCGGGCGGGCCTGTCGGGGGAGGTCGCCTTTGCCGTGGCGCATGTGGCGCAAAGCGAGATGCTGGAGGCGCGCGGTCCGCTGTTGCGACTGCCGCCGGCTTCGGTGGCGAAAACGGTGACGAGCCTATATGCGCTTGAACATTTGGGGCCTGACTTTCGGTTTATTACGAGGGTTTTGGCGACAGGCCCGATCAGCAATGGCGTGGTGCAGGGCGATTTGATTTTGATCGGCAGCGGCGATCCGACCCTCGACACGGATGCGCTGGCACGGTTGGCGACCCAGCTTCGCGAGGCTGGAATTTCGGGCGTGTCTGGGCGGTTTTTGGTCCATGATGGTGCCCTGCCGCGGATTGAACAGATCGACGGGGCGCAGACCGAATATGCGGGCTATAATCCGGCGATCACCGGGCTGAACCTGAATTACAATCGGGTGCATTTCGAATGGCGGCGTCAGGGCGAGGATTACAGCCTTAAAATGGACGCGCGCGCCGCAAAATTTGCCCCTGATGTGCGCATTGCCCAGATGCGGGTCGCGCAGCGCGACCAGCCGGTGTTTGATCACGAGCCGGGGCAGGGGCGGGACGAATGGACGGTGGCGCGTTCCGCACTTGGCAGCGGCGGGGCGCGGTGGTTGCCGGTGCGTTTGCCTACGCTCTATGCGGGCGAAGTGTTTCAGACGGTTGCTGCGCAGCTGGGCCTGCGATTGCCACAGGCGCAGCGGGCAAATGTCGTCCCTGAGGCTGCCGAGATTTCTCGCCTTGAGAGTGCCCCTATGAGTTTGATTGTAAAGGATATGTTGAAATATTCGACCAATTTGACCGCAGAGGTTTTGGGGCTTTTGACCACACAGGCACGAGGGGTAAAGCCGGTGTCTTTGCAGGCCTCGGCGCAGGCGATGACCGAATGGGCGCAGGCACGGTTCGGCTTGCGGCATATGTCTTTTGTGGATCATTCCGGCCTCGGTGGGGCGTCACAGATATCCGCGTCTGACATGGTACATATGTTGACGACGCCCGGCGTTGAGGCAACACTTGCGCCGCTTTTGAAACCGATTCCGATGAAGAATGCGCAGGGTGAGGTGATCAAGGATGCGCCGGCGTCAGTGGTCGCCAAAACCGGGACTCTGGATTTTGTGTCCACATTGGCCGGGTATCTTGAGGCACCGGGGGGCAAGCGGATGGCCTTTGCGATTTTTGCCGCAGATGTGCCAAAGCGCGAGGCCGCGAAACTGTCGGGTCAGGACGTGCCGCGGGGGGCGAGGAGCTTCAATGCAGGTGCAAAGAAACTACAACAGGCGCTGATTGCGCGCTGGGCAGCGGCGTATCAGAGCTAGGCTGTTGTAAAGCGGGTTTGAAAAGACGCAGCTCAGGCGTTTTCTGTTTCGTGAACCACAGCATAGCGCGCCCGGGCACCGCGTTCGATGGCGGCGGCATGGAGGCGGTCGATGGTGAGTTCGTAGCGGATCTCTTCCAACAAGCGCAACTCGGCCTCATAGGTGTGGCCGTCTGCGGCGGCCACATCACAGGCCAAGGCATAAGCGGTTTCAAACAGATAGCCCGGAAGGTTATCGCGGATCAGGCCGAAAAGCGCGTCAAGGCCGTCTTCTTCGGAGAAGAGGTCGAAGACGGTTGAGGAGACCAGTTTGATCCGGTCTGGATCATAATCGGCAAAGATTGGCAGGTGGTTGACGATATTCTCGATCGTGATCAATTCCGCCGTGCGGATGTTTTCGTCAGACATGGATTGCGCGATCATGACCGCGACGAGGCAGTCCTGCGGTGTAAGGGAATGGGGCATATCGGTCATCGAACGGTCTTTTCATAGGGGGCCAAAGGCAGTTGGAGGAAGGATAGGCGGGGCGTTGGGTGGGGGCAAGTCTTGTTCTGATCGGGCGGGGCGTGGCGGTGGGAAAATGCAGAGGATTACGCCGCGCATTGCCCAGTAATTCTTGACCCTTGGCGCGACTGGCAATAGACGACGAGTTTGCGGGCGGCCTCTGCGCCGATGCCTGCTGTCAAATGATATAAGGATTGTCCCCATGTCTGACCTGCGTGACGCTGGTATGAGTTCGAAAGCCTGGCCCTTTGAAGAGGCGCGCAAGGTACTCAAGCGCTATGAGCAGTCCAAGGACAAGAAGGGATTTGTGCTGTTTGAGACCGGCTATGGGCCGTCTGGTTTGCCGCATATCGGCACTTTTGGCGAGGTCTTGCGCACAACGATGATCCGCCGCGCCTTTGAGGTGATTTCCGACATCCCGACCCGGCTGATTTGTTTCTCCGATGATATGGACGGGATGCGCAAAGTGCCGGGCAATGTGCCGAACCAAGAGATGTTGAAAGAGAACGCGCAGCGTCCGCTGACCTCTGTACCCGATCCGTTTGGCGAGTTTGAGAGCTTTGGTCATCACAACAATGCGATGCTGCGGCGGTTCCTTGACACGTTTGGCTTTGAATATGAGTTTTATTCGGCCACGGAGTTTTACAAATCGGGTCGGTTTGACGAGGTGCTCAAACGCGCCGTCGACAAGTATGATGAGGTGATGGCGGTGATGTTGAAATCGCTGCGCGACGAACGCGCGGCGAGCTATTCGATTTTCCTGCCGATCCACCCGGAAACGGGGCGGGTGCTTTATGTGCCGATGAAATCGGTCAATCGCGACGACTACACCATCACCTTTGACGATGAAGAGGGTCGTGAATGGACCCTTCCGGTCACGGGCGGCAACGTGAAACTGCAGTGGAAACCGGACTTTGGCGCGCGCTGGGCGGCGCTGGGTGTGGACTTTGAAATGTATGGCAAGGACCACAGCACCAACACGCCGATCTATGACCGGATTTGTGAAATTCTGGGCGGGAAAAAGCCGGAGCATTTCACCTACGAATTGTTCCTGGATTCGAGCGGTCAGAAAATTTCGAAATCGTCGGGCAATGGTTTGACCATCGACGAATGGCTGACCTATGCCTCGACTGAAAGCCTGTCCTATTTCATGTATCAAAAGCCCAAAACGGCGAAGCGTATGCATTTTGATGTGATCCCGCGGGCGATGGATGAATATCACCAACAGCTTCGCGCCTATGCCAAACAGGACGTCACCCAACGCGCCAACAACCCGGTGTTTCACATCCACGGCGCGGATGTGCCGGCCTCTGATATGGTTGTGCCGTTCACCATGTTGCTCAACCTTGCCTCTGTGGCGGGGGCCGAGGACAAGGATCAGCTTTGGGGCTATATCAAACGCTATGCACCAGAAGCGACGGCTGAAACCCACCCGCAATTGGATGCGGCGGCGGGCTATGCCGTGCGGTACTACAATGACTTTGTGAAGCCTGAAAAGACCTTCCGCGTGCCGACCGAGCAAGAGCGGGCGGCGATGACGGATTTGATGGCGGCCTTTGGGTCGGCGGAATTGGCTTTGTCCGAGATTGCCAAGAAAAACGCGGCGGATGGCGTGGATGAGCCACTGCCAGAGGCGGATTTCACCGATGGGGATTTCCTGCAATCGGTGGTCTTTGCCGTGGGCAAAAACCACGAGTTTGACAACCTGCGCAACTGGTTCAAGGCGCTCTACGAGGTGCTTTTGGGTCAGTCCGAAGGCCCGCGCTTTGGCTCTTTTGCCGCGCTCTATGGCGTCAATGAAACCATTGATCTGATCGCCAAAGGATTGGCGGGCGAGTTGGCCTAAGTCCACGACACGTGACGTAAATGTGATCCAACCCTTCGTTTGGCTGCGTAAGATCAGCAGACAGACGGAGGGTTTTACATGTTTAAAGCACTGATCACCGCAACAGTTCTGGGCCTTGCCCCGCTTGTAGCTGTGGCCGACGAAATGACGGATGTGATTTCGGATCAACTACAGGCGTTTCAAAAGCGCGATGTCGGGACGGCGTGGGAGTATGCCAGCCCAATGATCCAAGGCCAGTTTGTCGACCCGCGCAGTTTTGCCCATATCGTAGAACAGGGCTACGGCCCGATTTGGAACAACGCCACGGTGCGGTTTGGCATGAACATGGTGCAAGACGGGCGGGTGATTCAGACGGTGATTGTCACCGATCAGACGGGTCAAACGCAGGGCTATGAATACGACATGATTGAAACGGACGCCGGTTGGAAGGTGAACGGGGTGCGCCCGATTGACGTGGCCGATGTTGCCGTTTGAGAGAGGACGTGCGTTGCGCGGGGGCAAATTGAGCCGTGCGCAGGGTTAACAGCGGGGTTAACTTCGCTGCTGTAGAGCTTTCACATCTCGGGTCATGCGCCCGGACTTTCCATGACGAGAGACCATGAGAGGCGTGGCGCACCGTGAGGGTGCGGCGGGCACCGGTCGCGCATGTATTGAATGATGTGAAAGGGGTTCGGATGAACAAGGCCATTACTGACGGGCTGGCGCTGATGCCGCCAGCTTTTGCGAACGGTTTAAACGTTTGGTCCAGCGAGAACGGCACGCCGGGCTCGGCGACCTATGACGGGGCTGCAAACGCGGCTCTGGTCGCAGCGGATGCGGATTTCGGCGGCTGTCTGGAAATCGTCAAAAACACCACGACGACGAAATTGCGTTTTATGGGCGAAACGCCGCTTTTGCCGGGGATGTATCTACAGATCACCGCAAAAGTGAAGGCGATTTCGGGCAATTTGCCCTCTGTGCGGATTGCGGGCTGGGCCGGGGACAGCAGCTTTGCCCATGTGGCGGGACTGACGGAGGTCGGGTCCACTGTGGCGCTGACGGCCTATGGTGAGGTGGTCGAAGTGACGGCCATTGTCGGCTCTGGTGCGCGTGGCGGCGTAGACATGCCTTGGGGGCTTGATGCGGTTTACGGTCATTTTGGTTTGGATTTGACGGGGGCCAATGGCGGCACAGTTCGGATCGAGGACATCGTGATCGAGGATGTCACCTCCTATTTCCTCGGCGACAGTTCCGGGCGCATCGACATTCGCGATTTTGGCGCGGTGGGCGACGGTGTGACCGATTGCAAAGCCGCCTTTAATGCGGCGAATGCGGCGGCGGATGGGCGTCAGATTCTTGTGCCGGAGGGGGTGTATTACATCTCCGATACGGTTTCCATGATCAATGAAGTGGTGTTTGATGGCACGGTCACGATGCCAGACACAGCACGTTTGACGCTGCGCCATGGGTTTCACCTCAACACCTATATTGATGCGTTTGGCGACGAAGTTTTGGGGTTTAAAAAGGCGATTCAGGCACTGTTTTACTACTCGGATCACGACAGCCTCGATCTGTGCGGTCGTCGGATTGAAATCGACGAACCGATTGATGTGGCCGTGGTTTCCGGGGCGAGCACTTTGGAGGTGCGCCGGGTGATCCGCAACGGTCAAATCAACATCCAAGCCTCAAGCAATTGGGACGTTGAGGTGATGACCTCAGCGGGCAGCTACAATGCCGCCTCGCCGCGCCAGATGTCCAATGTGACAAACATCGCCAACATCAAGGTCGGCAGCCTTGTGACCGGGACAGGGGTTGGCCGCGAAGTTTACGTTCAAGCGGTCAATGTTGGGGCGCAGACCTTGACCTTGAGCCAACCGCTTTATGCGCCGAATGCGACCCAGACCTATACGTTCACGCGGTTCAAATATGCGCTGGATTTTTCCGGTCTGTCGAAACTGTCCCAGTTTCAGATTTCTGATGTGGAATTCCTGTGCAACGGTCATTCTTCTGCGGTGATGCTGGCGCCGTCGGGCAACAATTTCCAACTCAAAGATTGCCATGTCAAATCGCCGCTGAACCGGGGCGTGACCTCGATTGGGGAGGGCTGTCAGGATTTGCATATTGACCGCTGTTCCTTTGTGTCTAACGAACAAGCGCTGCGCGCAGAGGATCGTCAGTCGATTGCCTTCAACGTAAATGCCAATGACTCGAAAATTCGCGACAGCCGGTTTCAGCGCTTTGGCCATACCGCGATTTGTTACGGCACTGGTCATATGTTTGTCGGCAACCATTGGTTCCAAGGCGACAATGACTCAGACAGCCCACGCAAGGCCGGCTTGGTTTTTACCTATCCGAATGTGAACTCGATCGTCACCGGCAACTACGTTGATAACTCGTTTATCGAAATGACCAACGAGCATGATGCAACCCCGGATTTCAATTCCGAGTTCTCCTTTGGTGGCTTGACGATCACGGGCAATATTTTCACCGCGAGCGACTGTGCAAGCTGGTTCTCGTGGATCGTGGTCAAACCCTATGGTCCGGGGCATTTCATCCAGGGCCTGTCGGTTCAGAACAACAGTTTCAAGTCGATCAATGGCTATATCGACCGGGTGGATAAAGTCGATACGACCTTTGCGACTTTGGACTATAACATGATGCGCAACATCACCTTTGAGGCCAACACCTTCAACGGCGTCAGCCAGAACACCATCAACCCGGCGGCGCTTGAGTTTACGCAAGGCACAGCAGCAACCAATTGGGTTTTGGACCCGTCTGCCTATTTGCCATTTGATGGCTGGGCGCGCGGGGTGGAAAGCCTTGTGTTCCGCAATGCGGTGACGAATGCGACGGGCGAAACCGTGTTCCACACCCCCTATGTGACGGTCAATTATGGCGCGTCGTCAAATCAGATCCGCCTGACCTTCCCTGAGGCGACGAAGGGCACGGTGAACATGATTTCACGTATGGATCGCCCGATTTAAGCCCCGGTTTAAGTCCCGATTCCAGCAGTGTGTGGTATAAAGAAATGGACCGGGCGGTTGTGGCTGCCCGGTATTTTATGTTTGAACCGGTGTGAGATCGGCGGCGCTCAACCGATATGCTTTGCCAAAACCGCCATTCAAATCCGCAGAGAGCGGTGTGAAGGTGACAAAGGAAAAATCGGCAAAATCGACATAGAGCGCTGACTTTGGGTGATGGCCAAGCCAGGCAGCGCGCAGGTCGCGATGACGCAGATCGTCTCGGGACACAAAATGAGCATCGACACAGACAGAAAGACGCGGGAAGGCCAAAGGATCGCCTTTGCTCGGCGCTTCGCCAAGCAAAAGCCCGGCGCGGATGTCGGTCCTGAGCGCCTGGGTGTGAGCCGACAACTC